>Ga0209081_1000529_pt1 | contig 22896 bp, 27 predicted proteins | sample GOMGulsemesocosm_4_FD_184636 | JGI IMG/M metagenome (GOLD analysis project Ga0209081, IMG submission 184636) | Methane-oxidizing microbial communities from mesocosms in the Gulf of Mexico - GOM15B Gulf of Mexico (SPAdes) (version 2) | ecosystem: Environmental > Aquatic > Marine > Cold seeps... | reverse complement strand
CTATTTTGAATCATCACTATAAGGTAAAATGAAGGCTATTCTTAATACACCTTAGTTTTATCTAAATGAAAAAAGTCGAACTTCTCTCGCCAGCGGGTACTTTAAAAAATATGCGTTATGCTTTTGCTTATGGTGCAGATGCTGTGTACGCAGGACAGCCACGTTACAGTTTGCGTGTTAGAAATAATGATTTTTTAGATGAAAACCTTGCGCGAGGTATTGCTGAAGCGCACGGTTTAGGAAAAAAATTCTTTTTAGCGACCAATGTTATTCCGCATAACACCAAAGTAAAAAGCTTTATCAATGATATTGCGCCGATTGTCGCCATGAAGCCCGACGCTTTAATTATGGCCGATCCAGGCCTTATCATGATGGCACGTGAAAAATGGCCTGACATGCCCATTCATTTGTCTGTACAAGCGAATACCGTTAACTTTGCAACCGTAAAGTTTTGGCAATCAATGGGCGTAGAACGCATTATCTTATCGCGCGAATTATCTCTAGATGAAATAGCAGAAATTCGCCAAGAGTGTCCTGATATTGAACTTGAAGTCTTTGTTCATGGCGCACTCTGTATTGCTTATTCAGGGCGTTGTTTATTATCCGGTTACTTTAATCATCGTGATCCTAACCAAGGTACTTGCACTAACTCATGCCGCTGGAAATATGACACTAAACCGGCTCATGAAAATGCAGAAGGTGATTTAGTCGCAGAAAGCGACATTCTTTCTATGGACATTTTAAATCCCAGTACGGCTAGCTGTGGTGGCGCTGATCGCCACCCACTTGCTGATAAAACCTACTTTTTAGAAGAAGAAGGCCGTCCTGGTGAATTAATGCCTGTTTCAGAAGATGAGCACGGCACTTACATCATGAACTCTAAAGACTTACGAGCTATTGAACATGTACAACGCTTAGTTGATATTGGTATTGATTGCTTAAAAATTGAAGGCCGCACCAAATCACACTACTATGTTGCGCGTACCGCTCAAACTTATCGCCAAGCGATTGATGATGCTATTGCAGGCCGCCCCTTTCAGCCTGAGCTTCTGGGCGTTTTAGAAAACCTTGCCAGTCGCGGCTATACCGATGGCTTTTATCAACGCCATCATACGCACGAGCAACAAAATTACACCACCGGCTATTCTCAATGCCATAAACAACAATTTTGCGGCGAAATCACCGCTTACGATGAAGCAACAGGACTTGCAGATATTGCTGTAAAAAATAAATTTGCTATCGGTGATAAGCTGGAGTTTATACACCCTGATGGCAATCATGATATTATCGTTGAACATATGGAAGATATGCACGGCAATGCCATGCAGGAAGCCTCTGGCGGCGGCTATGAAGTAAAAATATCCCTGCCTAAATTTGAAAATAATCTTGGCCTTCTATCTCGCTACTACTAACCCACACTAATACATAATTATGAAAATTGAACTTGCTAACCCACGTGGTTTTTGTGCCGGCGTTGACCGTGCTATCGAAATTGTAGATACCGCTATCGAAGCCTTTGGCAGACCTATTTACGTCCGTCATGAAGTAGTCCACAACCGCACCGTTGTAGAAGGCCTAAGAGAAAAAGGCGCTATTTTCATTGAAGAATTAAAAGATGTTCCAGAAGGTTCTTACCTTATTTTTAGCGCGCACGGCGTGTCTAAAAAAGTACAAAAAGAAGCCATAGAAAGAAACTTAACCGTTTTCGATGCAACCTGCCCGCTGGTGACAAAAGTACATATCCAAGTTGCTAAACATGCGAAAGAAGACAGAGAAGTCTTTCTGATTGGACATGAAGGCCATCCAGAAGTTGAAGGCACCATGGGGCAATATGAAAAAAGCACCGAAAATGGCGCTATTTATCTGGTAGAAACGCCTGAAGATGTTAAAAATGCACAGGTTAATAATCCGAAAAATCTAGCGTACGTAACACAAACGACTTTATCGATGACTGATACTCGGATAATGGTCGATGCATTACATGAGTACTTCCCTGATATTCAAGAACAGAAAAAAGATGATATTTGTTATGCAACGCAAAACCGTCAAGATGCAGTACATGATTTAGCCGAAACGGCAGATATTATTTTAGTCGTCGGCTCACCTAACAGCTCTAATTCAAACCGCCTACGTGAGATTGCCGAGCAAATTGGTAAACCTGCTTATTTAATTGATACGGCAGCAGACATGCAAAAAGCATGGTTTGATGGCGTGGATACTGTCGGTGTTACTGCGGGCGCATCTGCACCTGAAGTGCTAGTACAAGCCGTTATCAATCAACTACAAGACTGGGGCGGCGAAACAGCGGTAGAAATCAAAGGCATTGAAGAAAAGGTAGTCTTTACTTTACCTAAAGAGTTAAAACTCCATATGAATAAATAGTAAGACTCAACGCCCTTAGCTAAAACTAGGGGCGTGTCAGTTTCAGAAACTCAGCTTCTGAAAAAATATCCCGATTATTTTCTACACGATCCAAGTAAACTAAACCATTTAAATGATCATATTCATGTTGAAAAACGCGCGCGACAAAGTCCTCTAATTCACAATTCAATACCAAGCCTTCCGCGTTGTTGTAACTCACCTTTATCTTTTTATAGCGTGGTACTTTTGCACGGATACTGGGAATACTTAAACAGCCCTCCCAGCCTTTTTCCATTTCATCATTAAGCAGTTCAAAACTCGGATTTATCATCACCGTTGCTGGCATAATTGGCGCATTTGGGTAGCGCTCAGTCGGTTTTGAAGCAACGATAATAATTTGCCACGACTCAGAAATTTGAGGTGCCGCAATTCCCACCCCTTCCGTATCGCCTAAAGTACAGAATAAGTCATCAATGACGTGTTTTATGTCTGCTGATTCATAATGCTCAACTGGCTTTGCCGGTACACGTAATATTTCGTCACCTAATTGTGCAATCTCTCGTACTGTCATACGCTGATAAACTCAACTTCATAGCCTGTGAATTTACGAATATTAATCACTCCCGTATCTAATAATAAATACTGACCTTTTATTCCCTGCAAAACGCCTTCTACTTCTGGTACTTTATCAAAATTAAATGATTTTACTTTTTCTGGGTATCTCTCTGCTGGGTACTCAATATTAATCACTTCAGCATCCGGTAAAAACTCAAATGCATCCTCACCAAATCGTTCAGTTACTGCGGCTAATTTTTCTACACACAAAGCTAATAATTCATCACGTTTTGCAATCAAATCCACCGGTTCTTGCAAGTTTTTTAACATGCGCTGCCAACTGGTTTTATCACTTACATACTCTGCAATCGCCACCTCAACTAAACCAGAAATATGCCGAGATTTGACCTTTAAAATAGGTAAAGCCTGCACAGCACCTTGGTCTATCCAGCGCGTAGGGATTTGTGTGTGTCGCGTAATGCCCACTTTAACGCCGGATGAATTCGCTAAATACACATAATGTGGCTGATAACAAAACGCATCTCCCCATTCAGGCTCTCTACACGTCCCCGCCTCATAATGACAAGTTTCAGGTTTCATAATGCAAAGGTCACATTGTGCAAGTGAACTAAAACAAGGATAACAATAGCCCTGGCTAAAGCTTTTTTTCATAGAACGCTGACAATGAATACATGAAATATTGCCGGTAAACGATAATTTAATCGCTTTACCAATAAATTGATTTAGTTCCACTTTATTATCACCTAAAGGCAACACATATCTGACTGGCTGTAAAAGCTCAGTTTCCATTTTACGTACTATTCCTTGCATTCAAACACCTTCCAAAGGAGATTATCAAAAGCCATATTATACCCTTCGCTTAAGCACAAATTGCGTATAATAAGTGAGTATTTTTAATTTTTACTTACGAGAAAAACTATGTCATTTGAAAATGTCACTCCAGGAAAAAACGTTCCTAGCGATATTAACGTTATTATTGAAATCCCCGCGTATAGCGATCCTGTTAAATATGAAGTTGATCACGAGACCGGTGCTTTAACGGTTGATCGTTTCATGGGAACAGCAATGCAATACCCAGCTAACTACGGTTATGTTCCGCACACATTATCTGATGATGGTGATCCGGTTGACGTTTTAGTAATGACACCTGCGCCTATTTTGGCTGGTAGTGTAATTCGTTGCCGTCCTGTTGGCGTATTAAAAATGTCTGATGAAGCAGGCGAAGATGCGAAAATTCTTGCCGTACCGGTACAAAAATTAACTACTTATTACGATAAAGTTGAAAGCTATTTAGATTTCCCTGAAATTGACTTAGCTAAAATCTCTCACTTTTTTGAACATTACAAAGATTTAGAAAAAGGCAAGTGGGTTAAAGTTGAAGGCTGGTTTGGTATCGCAGAAGCAGAAGCTGAAATCACCGAAAGTATTGCACGTTACCAAAAGTAATCAGCAACTCGATTATGTGCGCTAATTTACTCTTAGCGCACATTTTCAATTTAGTTGACGTATCCATCGGTATTTTTAGCCACCCAACGCCGCGTATCATCATTTAAGATCTCTTGCTTCCAAAAAGGCACACGCGACTTCAAAGCTTCCATAATAAATCGACACGCATCAAATGCGGCTCCGCGATGCGCAGACCAAACTGCCACTAGCACTAAAACATCATCTGGAAACACATCCCCTACGCGATGAATCACCAATGCATCTAATACCGGCCATTGCTTTTTAGCATCAGCTAGAACATGCTCTAATTGCTTTTCCGTCATTTCAGGATAATGCTCCAAGGTCATCCCTTTTACCGCTTCCCCATCATTAAAATCACGCATCGTACCAACAAATACATTTGCGGCACCTTGCTTACCGGAAAGTTGTGCTTTCTGTTGCAGCTGGTATTGTTCTAACTCTCTATAAGGCTCAAATTCGGATGACGTAATTTTTATCATTTCTAGCCCCCTGTTACTGGTGGAAAAAAAGCGAGCTCATCTTCATTTGTTAGCAACGCATCCAAACTAACGTATTCCATATTAATCGCCGCTAAAATATTATTCGGTATGACTTTATCCGGCACCACAGATTGCCATGCCTCTAACACCGTCATACCCGATGTAAATTCACAAACATCACTATCGCGACCTATTAATTCTTTTAAACTGGCAAAATAACGTACTTTTATCGACACAATGTTTCACTCATGGACTAAAAAACGGATAATAGCCTATTCTATTAATAAATTGGCTATCTGATGACACAATTAACACATTTCAACACTTTAGGCGAAGCGCACATGGTCGACGTGGGCGATAAACCCAGTACACAACGTACCGCCATCACCTCTGGCTATATTGAAATGCAGGCAAGTACCTTAGCATTAATTGAAAGTGGCGAACATAAAAAAGGTGATGTACTTTCAATAGCACGCATTGCCGGTATTATGGCTAGCAAACGCACTGCTGACTTAATCCCCTTATGCCACCCTTTAGCTATTAGCCATGTCGACATTAAACTGACTACTGATACGATTAATAATCGAGTAACCTGCGAAACAACAGTCAAAACAACGGGGCAAACCGGCGTAGAAATGGAAGCACTTACCGCTACGCAAATTGCCTTATTAACGATTTATGATATGTGCAAAGCAGTTGACCGAGGCATGTGCATACAAGGCGTACAGTTACTTGAAAAAGCAGGCGGAAAATCAGGACACTGGAAACAAAGCGATTAATGGATTATTTTTCTCAATCGCTTAACTCCGCACTGAGTTTACTTTTTCAGTTTGAGCCTTCCATCTACTTTATTATTTGGACATCACTGAAAATATCCATTATTGCGACTTTTTTTGCCTCTATCATTGCCATCCCACTGGGTATATTAATTGCTATTAATCAATTTTTTGCTAAACAATTTTTACAGCAATTATTGAATACACTGATGGCCATGCCCACGGTCATGATTGGCTTAATCCTTTACGGCTTCTTAAGTCGCAAAGGATTATTCGGCCACTACGGGTTACTCTATACCGAAACAGCCATTATTCTGGGTGAAATTTGTCTAATTGTACCCATTATTATTAATATGACGCTGACCGCTATTCAGTCTAGCGACCCTCGTTTATTACTCACACTTAAATCACTTGGCGCTAATCAAATTCAAATTTTTCTGCCGCTACTAAAAGAACTCAAATTCGTTTTTTTAGCGATCATCATCACTGGGTTTGGCCGTGCGATTGGCGAGGTAGGTGCGGCAATGATGTTAGGCGGAAATATTCATGGCTCTACGCGCACACTTACTACCGCGATTGCTCTGGAGACGAGTAAAGGCGCATTTGAGACTGGCTTAGCCTTAGGGATCGCCTTACTTGTTATTGCCTTTATTGTGAACTTTGTACTGCAAAAAATCAGCCCCAATTAAACACTTAATTTAGCTAGGTAATATTTGTTTATGGGTGTGAATAGACATCAAAATACCAAAGCCCGCAAACAAGGTCACCATCGAAGTCCCCCCGTAACTAATCAAAGGCAAAGGAATACCCACAACCGGCAAGATACCAATCACCATGCCAATATTAACAAACACATAGATAAAAAAAGTACAGACTAAGCTCCCTGCTAGCAAACGACTATAAGTATCCTGTGCTTGTACCGCAATATATAAGCCACGTGCAATAATAAATAAATAAATCGCCAATAAACATAGACAGCCTAACAAACCAAACTCTTCAGCATAAACTGAAAAAATAAAATCTGTCGAACTTTCAGGTAAAAAATCTAATTGTGATTGCGTATTTTCTTGCCAGCCTTTTCCTGACACGCCACCCGAGCCTATTGCAATTTTAGACTGAATTATATGATAGCCTTTACCCATAGGATCAGACTCAGGATTTAAAAAGGTATTCACCCTATCTTTCTGGTAGCTACGCATAAAATAATGCCAATAAACCGGAGTAAAGGCACTCACGCCTATAGCAGCTGAAACAAGGTAGCGCCAAGAAAGGCCCGCAAAATACAAAACAGAAAAACCCGAGCTTGCGACCAACACTGAGGTACCTAAATCAGGTTGCCGCACAATCAGCAAAGTCGGAATCATAATAAACACTAATGCGATAACAATATGCTTCCATTTGGGGGGGATCTCATGCCCTGCTAAATACCATGCTACCATCATAGGGGTTGAAATTTTCAGCATCTCTGAAGGTTGGAAGCGGAAACCAATATTCAACCAACGCTGCGCACCCTTGCCCACATCGCCAACAGCTAACACAGCAATCAACGCACACACACCCAAAATATAAAAAGCAATCGAATAGCGCTGAAATTGACGTGGCTCTAATTGCGCTAAAAAAATCATTAATACACAGGAAACACTCATTCGTGATGCTTGACGTATCAACAAGCCCCACTCTTGGTTGCCCACGCTATAAAGCATCATAAAGCTCAGAGCTAATAAAATTAGCAGTGCAATTAACAGAGGTATATCAATATGTAGCTGTCTTAATAAATTCCCCAATACAGAGTTTTTATGAAATTGCTCCGCCCTTAACTCTACTTTCATTGCATCGTGTCCTCTGCTAAATATTGTGTTATCACCGCAGAAGCAATGGGCGCTGCTGTCGACCCGCCATGACTTCCATGCTCGGCAATAACAGCGACTGCAATTTTAGGATTATCCGCCGGTGCATAAGCAATAAATAAGGCATGATCTCGCATATTAAAGGCAATTTCTTCTTCATTATATTCTTCATCTTGTTTAACGCTATACACTTGCGCCGTACCGGTTTTTCCGGCTATTTGGTAGTCCCTTTTACCCGCAATAAGACGTGCCGTTCCTCGCGAAGAATGAATCACATCAACCATGGCTTGATGAACAATATCAAGGTTTTCATCACTTAATTGCAATTTTTTATCTTGTCGATGAATCAATTTTTTAGTGCGATCTTCATACACTAATCGTTCAACTAAAAAAGGCGCGGTAGTCTGTCCATTTTTCGCCATAATGCCCGTTGCATAAGCTAACTGCAAAGGCGTGACTTGAGTAAATCCTTGACCGATACCTGTAATTAAAGTTTCTCCAGGATACCAAACTTGCTCGCGATGAATTCGCTTCCACTCTCTTGATGGCATCAAGCCTTCACTTTCGCCATTTAAGTCGATGCCTGATTTTTCGCCAAAACCAAAATCATGCAAAAAGCTAGATAAATTATCGATTCCTAAAGCCAGCGCCATATCATAAAAATACACATCACACGATTGCGTAATCGCCTTACTTATATTGACCATACCATGTCCACCTCGTTTCCAATCACGGTATTTATGATCTTTCTTAGGTAATTGATAATACCCAGGACAAAATAATTTTTGTTTTGCGGTGGTCACCTTGTGCTCTAAACCCGCGAGGCCAACAAACGGTTTTAAAGTAGATCCTGGCGGGTATAAGCCGCGTAACACGCGATCAAATAAAGGTTTATCTTTAGAATGATTGATACGTTTATAGTCTTTATGACTAATACCAGAAACAAACAGATTAGGATCAAAGCTGGCTTTGCTCAGCTGCACCAAGACACCCCCCGTATCCAAATCTAACGCAACAACTGCGCCATTGTAATCACCCAACGCATCATAAGCGATCTTCTGTAAATCAATATCTAAGGATAAATAAATATCTGCGCCAGGCGTTGGCACGATACTCGCCAAGGTCTTAATCGGCTTACCTTGTGCATTGGTTTCAATCTCCGCATAACCGGCATAACCACGCAAGGTATCTTCATAAGCAGATTCTAAGCCTGTCTTACCGATAAAATGCATTGAGCGATATTCCACTTCTGAAACGCGTTGCAATTCTTTATTATTAATTCGCCCCAAATAACCGACCACATGTGCGGTCAATTCACTGTAGGGATAATGCCTAATCAACCGCGCTTGAATATCTACTCCAGGGAATGTATGTCGTACCACGGCAAATTTTGCAACATCTTCCGTATTCATTTTTAAAAGCAAAGGAATACTATCAAAACGTTTATAGCGTTTACTCAACTTCTCAAATGTTTGTATGGTTTCTTGCGGAATATTTAAAAGCTGCTGTAAATTTAATAGCGTCTTTTGTAAATCTTTCACTTGTTCAGGAATAATTTCCAAACTGTAAGAAGGTAAATTCTCAGCCAAAATTTTACCTTTTTTATCATAGATGATCCCCCGCGTAGGCGGAATAGAACTGACCTTGATACGGTTATTGGTTGCCATGCTATGGTATTTATCATGTCCCGATACTTGCAAGTAAACAAGCCTAAAAACCAAGCCCAACACCAAAAACAGCATGGCCACAAAAATGACCACAGTACGACTTAGAAAAATACGATTTTCTAAAAAAACATCTTTAATTACTTGGTGACGGCGCATGATAAAAACTTACGAAAATCTTAGCTTGCTAAATAATAGCACTATGATTGGCCAGCATAGGCCTCCGGTAAGAATAGGCATCCAGAAATAACTAGGGAGGCTACTATATTCAAGACGCTCAACCATAAAAAACGACGCTTTAAAAAGCAGTAGCACACCCATAATAAACAAGCTTTGCTGAATGATGGGCGCAGCTTTTATACGCTTATATTGTTTTTCCGATAGAAAGATACTTGCCGCATAGCTAATCGCATATTGTCCCAGTAACTGCCCTGTCAATACATCCATTAACAAACCGACAAACCATGCCCTGCCGACACTGACACGGCCCGCCCCCTGACAAGTCCAATAGATCAAAACCAACAACACCCACTCAGGCATCATTATTTTAAGCAAACTAGGCAAACTAATAACACTCAAGGTCATGGCAATAAAAACACTCAGCCAATAATACAAACTTAAAGGTAGGCGGTTACTCCCCATTTTTTACGTCCTCTAATGAGCGTAAAGGAACCACTTGCTTACTATTCCAAACAATAAGGAACTCTCGGCTCGCATTTAATGCTGCCGTTGGTTTAGCGCGTATCATTGCAAACGGCTTACCGGGCTGTTCAGTAATCGACTCAATAATAGCAACCGGATAACCCTGTGGAAAAACCCCACCCAAGCCAGATGTAATTAATAAGTCGCCAACTTGAATATCGGTGTTATTCGGTAAAAAAGGAAGGTTGAGCTTATTTAATTGTCCCGTACCTAAGGCAATGGTTTGCAAACCATTACGATTAAGCTGCACAGGAATAGCATGATTTGGATCGGTAATTAAAATCACCTGCGAACTTAAAGGCAAGGCTTTATCGACTTGACCAACAATACCGTTAGCATCCAGTACCGCCTGACCTTCATGCACAGCGAATCGACTGCCTTTATTAACGGTAACAACATGCTCATAAGGTGCCAGACTAACAGCCAATAATTCAGCAATTAAAAATTGTTCACCGAGCTTAAAGGAACTATCTAATAAAGCCCTTAAGCGAATATTTTCAGTCTCTAAGGCTGAAAATTTTAATAACTTAACTTTATTAACTAATTGCTCATTTTTTAATTCTTTATTCTCTTTTACCAACTGCTGATAGCTATCGATATTTTCCGTGACATCATTCAATACTTCGCTGGGCACACCGGCAATATACTGTACGGGATAGACAATCAGCGACAATAACGCACGCAATGGATTTACCTTATCACTAAATTGATCCGTAAAAATTAAACCTAGCGACAGCAATAATACAAGCAAAAAACGTGTATTAATTGAAGAACCGGTGGCAAATAGAAAGTTTATAGCGAGAACCCTTTAAGCTGAAATTGATAACACAAGCAGAAAGCGCTCTACTAATCTGCATAAAAACAATAGAGCGAATGGGCTAGCTATTCTAAAGAAAAAGCCTCGATTCCTTTTTCATCTAACATTTCTAATACCATGCCGCCGCCTCTTGCAACGCAAGTCAAAGGGTCTTCAGCAATATAAACAGGCAATCCCGTTTCTTCAGCAATAAGACGATCAATATCTTTTAATAAAGCGCCACCACCGGTGAGTACAATCCCTCTATTAGCAACATCAGCCCCTAATTCTGGCGGTGTTTGTTCTAAAGCAACTTTAACAGCGCCAACAATACCTGACAGTGGCTCTTGTAAAGCTTCTAAGATTTCATTACTGTTTAATGTAAATCCTCTTGGTACCCCTTCTGCTAAATTACGCCCTTTCACTTCAATTTCTAAAATTTCGCTACCTGGATAGGCTGTACCGACTTCTTTTTTAATTTTTTCAGCCGTTGCCTCACCAATTAAGGTACCGTAATTTCTACGTACATAATTAATAATGGCTTCATCAAAACGATCACCACCAATACGTACTGAGGCAGAATAAACAATGCCACTTAATGAAATAATAGCAACTTCCGACGTACCACCACCAATATCTAGCACCATAGAACCGTGTGCTTCATCAACCGGCAATCCAGCACCAATTGCTGCTGACATCGGCTCATCAATCAAATACACTTCGCGGGCACCCGCCATTGCGGCAGACTCTCTAATCGCTCTACGTTCTACCTGCGTTGAACCACAAGGAACACAAATCAAAATACGTGGACTAGGGCGTAAAAATTTATTTTCATGCACCTTATTAATGAATTCACGTAGCATGCGTTCTGTGACTGCAAAATCAGCAATCACACCATCTTTTAAAGGACGAATAGCGGTAATATTTCCTGGCGTACGGCCCAGCATTAACTTAGCATCCGAACCAACCGCAGCAATTGCTTTTGTGCCACGAATTCTATCTTCTCTAATCGCCACTACCGAAGGTTCATTTAAAACAATTCCTTGCCCCGGCATATAAATCAGCGTGTTAGCGGTTCCTAGATCAATCGACAAATCATTAGAAAACATACCGCGAATTTTTTTAAACATACACTACTAGCCTTGAAAACATACAAAATTATTGATACTTTATCAATCATTGAGGTATTTGGGCAAGATATAACGTATCATATCGGCCAATAATGGCTTTATTGAAATACTAAAGTAACCGTCAAAAAAGCCTTGAATCACACAAATCCTTTTTGTTTATATGGAGTGACAAATGTCATTAACCACTGATGATGTTAATAAAATCGCCTATCTAGCGCGATTAGGTATTAACACCCAAGATACCGAATCGTATACTACAGATTTATCAAACATGCTAAATTTAGTCGCAGAAATGAGCTCGATTGATACCGACAATGTCGCACCCATGGCTCACCCTTTTGACCAAACTCAAGCGCTACGCCCGGATGTAATTACAGAAAGTAATCAACGTGATGCGTTTCAATCGATTGCCCCTCAAGTAGAAGAAGGTCTTTACCTTGTTCCTAAAGTATTAGATTAAGGTCATCATGCATACTAAAACCATTAAAGAGCTCAGCCTAGGCCTACAGTCCGGTGACTATTCTAGTGAAGAGCTGACACTCAGCTACTTAAAACGCATCAAACAGCATGAACATTTAAATAGCTTTATTTCCCTAACAGAAGAGCGCGCCATTGCTGCCTCTAAACAAGCGGATGCAATGCTTGCCGCCGGTAACGCACCGTTATTAACCGGCATCCCTATGGCGCATAAAGATATCTTTTGCACACAAGGTGTTAAAACCAGTTGTGGCTCAAAAATGCTGGATAATTTTATCGCACCGTATAACGCAACCGTGGTTGATAAGTTTAACCAAGCGGGCATGATTTCACTGGGCAAATTAAATATGGATGAGTTTGCCATGGGCTCATCGAATGAAACTAGCTTTTACGGTGTAGCTCAAAACCCTTGGGCAAACAATACCGTACCGGGCGGTTCATCAGGCGGCTCCGCAGCAGCTGTTGCAGCACGATTAATTCCGGGTGCTACCGGAACTGATACTGGCGGCTCTATTCGCCAACCAGCAGCTTTTTGCGGCATTACCGGTTTAAAACCGACTTATGGTCGTGTTTCACGTTACGGTATGATCGCCTACGCATCTAGCTTAGACCAAGGCGGCCCCATGACACAAACGGCCGAAGATGCTGCTCTCATGCTACAAGCGATGGCCGGATTTGATACTAAAGACTCTACCAGCGCAGAACACGCTGTTCCAGATTACAGCGCAACACTTAATAACAGCCTAAAAGGTTTAAAAATTGGACTGCCTAAAGAGTTTTTTGATGAAAGTTTAAATAGCGATATGGCAGCGGCAATAGAAACTGCCATCAATGAATACAAGAAAATGGGCGCAGAAATTGTAGACGTGTCGATGCCTAACCTCAAATTAGCCATCCCCGCTTATTATGTGATTGCACCGGCTGAGTGTTCCGCTAATTTACAACGCATGGATGGTGTTCGCTTTGGACATCGCTGCGATAATCCTGAAGACTTAAATGATCTTTACACACGTTCGCGTGGTGAAGGGTTTGGCACCGAAGTTAAACGCCGTATTCTAGTGGGCACCTATGCCTTATCAGCAGGCTACTACGATGCTTATTATATTAAAGCGCAAAAAATTCGCCGCTTAATTACTGAAGACTTCACTAAAGCACTGGAGTCTGTCGATGTCATTATGGGCCCTGTTACGCCAAGCCCAGCCTTTGGTATCGGTGAAAAAACTGCCGACCCTATTCAAATGTATCTTGCGGATATTTACACCATCGCCGTTAATCTTGCTGGCCTTCCTGCTATGTCCGTGCCTGCTGGATTTATTGATAATAAACCCGTTGGATTACAAATTATTGGTAACTATTTTGATGAAGCAAAACTACTAAACGTTGCGCATCAATATCAACAAGTAACTAACTGGCACCAACAAACCCCTAAGGGATTTGAATAAGGAAATGACTATGCAATGGGAAACAGTTATTGGGTTAGAAATTCACACCCAACTTTCAACAAAAACAAAAATATTCTCAGGTTCCTCTACCGCTTATGGCGCAGAGCCAAATACACAAGCGTGTACGGTTGATTTAGGCCTGCCCGGTGTTCTGCCCGTATTAAATGCAGAAGCCGTACGTATGGCGGTTAAATTTGGCATGGCAATAGAGGCAGAAGTCGCGGATTACTCCGTTTTTGCGCGTAAAAACTACTTCTACCCTGATTTACCTAAAGGCTACCAAATTAGTCAGATGGATCACCCTATTGTCGGTGTAGGCCATCTTGACATTGAAGTGGATGGCAACATAAAACGCATCGGTGTAACACGCGCGCATTTAGAAGAAGATGCAGGGAAATCACTGCATGAATCCTTTCATGGCTCAACCGGTATCGATTTAAATCGTGCAGGTACGCCTTTATTGGAAATCGTTTCTGAGCCCGATATGCGCTCTGCAAAAGAAGCGGTCGCTTATATGCGTAAAATTCACGAGCTAGTGCAATATTTAGATATTAGCGATGGCAACATGCAAGAAGGCTCATTTCGTTGTGATGTCAATATCTCCTTACGCCCCAAAGGCCAAGAAGAATTTGGTACGCGCGCTGAACTGAAAAACATCAACTCGTTTAAATTTGTTGAAAAAGCTATTTTTACCGAAGTTGAACGCCAAAAAGAAATTTTAGAATCCGGCGGCCGCATTGTGCAAGAAACTCGCCTTTATGATCCCGATAAAGATGAAACTCGCTCTATGCGCAGCAAGGAAGAAGCCAATGATTATCGCTACTTTCCTGACCCTGACTTACTGCCTGTCTATATTACGCCTGAACTACGCGCCCAAGTAAAAGCAGATTTACCTGAATTACCTGAAGCAAAAAAACAGCGTTTCTTAGAACAATACAAACTAGAATCTGATGCTGCAAATAACTTAGCTAGCTCCATTGCTTTAGCTGATTATTTTGAAGCTTTGGTTAAATCATCCGGCTGTGAAGCTAAAATCTGTAGCAACTGGGTTAGCGTTGAATTATCTGGCGCACTCAACAAAGACAACCTGAACATAAGCCAATCACCGATTAGCTACGAACGTTTAGCCCAGCTTTTACAACGTATCGCTGACAGCACTATTTCGGGAAAAATTGCTAAACAAGTGTTTGAAGCGATGTGGTCTAGTGAAGACAGCGCTGATACTATTATTGATACCCAAGGCTTAAAACAAATCACCGATAGCGGTGCAATTGAAGCAATTATTGATAAAATTATTGCTGACAACCCTGGCCAAGTGAATCAATACCTCAGCGGTAAAGATAAAGTTTTTGGATTTTTTGTGGGACAAACAATGAAAGCGTCGCAAGGAAAAGCCAACCCTGCCGAAGTAAATAAAATTCTACAAGAAAAATTAAAACGATAAAATTTTCATCAACTTGTTATTACTGCACCTAAGATTGATTCCGTAGAGTGAGCACTAAAGCTCACTCTAGTTTTCATGTCTCCAGTGCATTCAAGCTATACACTGAAAAGTCATCACAAAGCAGCAATAAATTACGCATATGACGCTACCTAAGAACACATTCATTCAACTCTTCTTTCTATTAATCAGCCTGATCAGTACCTTTGATGCTTTAGCTGCAGACACTAATAAAAGCGCTTACAATTATATCGACGAAGCGGTATTAATAAGAACCGAACAATGGCACGCCTTAATGAATGGCGCTCAGCTAGACACCGACGCGCTCAAATTAAAACTCGTGAATGATTTTTTTAATCAAAATATAACATTCGTTAATGATATTAACTTATGGGATACAGAAGATTATTGGGCAACCCCTACTGAAATTTTAACGGCAGGGGCGGGTGATTGCGAAGATTACTCAATTGCTAAATATTTCGCTTTATTAGAACTCGGCATTGATGTAGATAAATTACGTATCACTTACGTCAAATCAAAGCATCATAAACAAGCCCATATGGTTTTGTCTTATTTCGCCTCCCCTGGGGCAACCCCTTTGGTGCTAGACAACTTGATTCCAGAAATAAAACCCGCTAACCAGCGACATGATTTATTAGCACTGTTTTCTTTCAATGACTCTGGATTATGGTTAAGCCAGAGCAATGGTACGCAACAAAAAATAAGTAACTCTAGCGCATTAACCAAATGGAAAAACTTAAAAATGCGTATGTTATAACCGCTAGCTTTGACTTACATCACTGCAATAAGAGCACTTACTTACCCGCTTCATTACCCCATAAGGTTTTATGCAGCTGTAACTGAAATCGCACCATTAACTGATCTTCAATAATCCACCCAGCTAACTCAGCCGCATTCTGCTGCCCCATAGCAGGTGAAAATAACAGTTCACATTTCCCTTGTAACTGATACTCATCCATTTTTTGCTTAGACCACTCATAATCTTCACGATTACAAATCACAAACTTCAACTGATCATCAGCATCCATATATTGCAAATTAGCATATAAATTACGCGATTCTTCAGCAGAAGCAGGCGTTTTTAAATCCATCACTTTACTGATTCGCGTATCCACTTTAGAGACATCCAAGGCACCACTGGTCTCCAAAGAGACTTCATAGCCTTCATCAGCCAACTCGCTTAACAAATCCCAACAAGCAGGCTGTGCCAATGGCTCACCGCCTGTTACGGTAATATAACGCGTGTTATAGCTAGCTGCTTGTTGAATAATAGCCGCTAACTCCATCATCTTGCCGCCGGAAAAGGCATAACTGGTATCACAGTACTGACAGCGCAGAGGACAACCGGTTAAACGAATAAAAACAGTCGGTAATCCAACCGTTTTTGACTCCCCTTGCAGTGAATAAAAAATCTCACTAATTCTTAATGCTTTATCGTTCACTAAAGATCCATTTCTCGTAATTTTTTCTCAGCCATTTTTGCAGAAGTGGAACCTGCATATTGCTTTATTAACTGTTGATAGATTTTTTTTGCTTCAGCCTTATTCTTTTCATCGACATAAATATCGGCTAATTTATACAATGAAACCGATGCTTTTTCACTTTTAGGGTAATTAACACTCACCGCCTTAAACGTTTTTTTTGCAGCCGGAACATCACGCGTCACTCGATAAACAGAAGCCAGCCAAAACTGAGCATTATCACTGTATTCACCAGCGGGATAGTCAATCAGAAATTGCTTAAACTGCGTAATCGCTTGCTTATAATGATTATCTCTTACATTGGCATAAGCCGCATCAAAGGCCACCTTTTCAGTAACACTGGTTGTTCCTTTCGCTGGCTCTGCCTCTGCCTGTTTAACAAAAGATGCAACGGGTTTCTTCGCTTGTCTTTGCGCAATAGGCACTGCTAAATCACCTGAACTTAATATATTGGTGCTTCCCACAGGATTAGCCGGCATTAGTTTTTGTAAACGATCATTAATATCCGCATAAATACTTTGTTGACGCTTTTTTAAATTATCCAGCTCATGTTTTTGCTGCTCAAGCTGTCCACGTAACTGCTGAACCTCAGATTGCAAACTCGTAATCTGCCTCAACAACCCTAAAGTCGCCTGATTCCCAGAGCCTTGGTTCTTATAAGCCGATTCTTGCGCATAGCTGGAATGATCAATAATAGGCGGCAAAGGCCGTGGCTCTGCTTGCGCTACCCCCACAAGATACAGTCCACTCAGTAAAAATAATTTTTTCATTATTTATACACCACTTCAACACGACGATTCAATTGAAAAGCGGCTTCATCCGAACCCATCGCCTCCGGCTTCTCTTCACCATAACTCACTACGTCCACCTGGTGACTCATAACCCCTAAAACTTGTAACATATTAAACACTGATTTTGCACGCTGCTCTGCTAACGCAATATTATATTCACGTGTGCCGCGTTCATCAGAATGCCCTTCTAAAGTAATCGCTTGATTAGGGTTATTCACCAAATAAACCGCATGTGCCTCAACCACAGGAACAAATTCCGCTTTGACATTACTACTATCATATTCAAAATAAATAACACGTTTAGATAAAGGGCTATTAGGATTACTAAAGGTATCACTTTGCATTAATTCAGTGACCTGATCCATGCCTTGCCCTATCGCGACTGTTTCTACTAATAAATCAGTACCGCCATCATAAGCACTATTTTCTGCACCAGAATTTATCAGTGCGCCTTGCTCACCCGATTGTGGCTTAACTACTTTATCCGAACAGGCTGATAACGCCAATACCAACAACAGTGCCATCAAACCTTTACTTTTTATAGTCATTTACTTTCCTTAATAAAATTAATTCAAATACTTTGTACAAATATTTATTTTGCTTTTGGAGCCCAAGCGGGTTCTCTTACAAACCCTGAGCTAGATTTTATATCTTGTTTTTTTAAGCCATCCACACTGACCAGCGATAAAATTTCCTTACCCGCCTTACGTCTTGCATAAATAATAACCTGCCCATTAGGAGAAAAACTCGGCGATTCATCCGCTCTCCCCTCACTCAAAATAGTGGTTTGTTGCTTTTCTACATCCAACACAGCAACGCGATAATTACCCTTTTCAGCCTGAATCATAACCACCCGCTTGCCATCCTTAGAAAAACTACCGCGCGCATTATAATCACCCTCAAAAGTTAAGCGTTCAGCCGTCCCTTTGCCATTACTAGGCATTATATACAACTGCGCGCCCCTCCCTCTATTCGATGTAAATAAAATCGAATCACCATCAGGAGACCACGAAGCTTCAGTATCAATCGCCCAAGAACGCGTCAACTGTTTTACCGAAGCATTTGCCAAGGTTAAAATGAAAATATCTGAGTTACCTGATTTAGACAAAGTTATCGCTAATTTTTTACCGTCAGGCGACCATGCCGGTGAACCATTAACCCCTTTAAATTTTGCCACACTACGGCGAGAGCCGGTACTTAAGGTCTGCACAAAAATTTCTGACACCTTATTTTCAAACGACACATAAGCAACATGTAAGCCATTCGGTGACCACGCAGGCGACATTAAAGGTTCATTAGATTTGGTAATGGCAACTGCATTATGCCCATCATAATCAGATACAAATAAACTATATTGCTTTTTTTTGTTTGCTAATTCGCTGCTAGTGACATACGCAATTCGACTACTAAAAACACCATTGATGCCCATAATCGTTTTATAAATTGCATCACTTAAATAATGCCCCGCTTTACGCAAAGAACTACTTTCAACATTAATAAGCAGCTCATTTATCTGCTGCTTTTTCACCACATCAAATAATGACATTTTTATCTTATACAGCTTACCCTGCTTTAGAATCGAACCTATCACCAAATAATCTTGCCCCGTCACCGCCCAATGTCGATATTTCACCTGCTCAGCTTGTGTCGGCGCGGATAACATTTCATCTTTTGCTAAAACTGAAAAATCACCACTACCCCTTAAATCGGCACTGATAATTTGGCTAATCACTTCCATTTCTTTATCGCTTGCAGCAGCATGCATTGCAAAAGGCACAATCGCTATTTTATGGGTACTTTGTATGCCCTCTGTTATATCGATGATTAATTCTGCACGTAAAGTATTTACATACAAAACAGAGTTCAGTACCAGTAACAAAGAAACTAATTGCTTAAAACTATTCATCCTATTCTCTTTTATTTAGGTGCAAAATTAAATCTAAAACTTCTAAAATTCTTCTCAAAAATTACTGAATCTTTCGGCACAGGTAAAGGTGACGCTTTGTACACCGCACGTTCCGCAGAGGTATCGAATAAAGCATCGCCACTACTTTTTGCTACTTTTGCCGACATCACATCCCCAGACGGTAACAAATTCACTTTAATCGTACACACTAAATGAGTTGCCATATTGACAGGACGATTCCAAGCTTGCGTTACTTTTTTATCAATTAAAATACTGGCACTCATTACTGCTTTTCTAGCAATTTTGGCATTCTTCGCTTGTAAAACTGCTCGCGCCTTGGCGACTCTAGCAGCCTCTACACGCCTTTTATCATCTGCAATTTTTTGTAGCCTTACTTTCTCAGCGGCCGCAGCGCGTTGTTTTTCAGCTGCGATTTTTTGCTGTTTTTCAGCTTCTTTTTTGATTGCAACGGCTTTTTCTTGCTGCACTTTAAGTCGCTTAGCATCAGACAAGCGTTTTTTTTCTTCCGCTATACGCTGCTGTTTAATCGCCACTTGTTTTTTCTTTTCTAAAGCCACTGTTTTTTTAATATCTGCTAAACGCTGACGCTCAGCTTGCTGCGCTTTTTTTGCTTTTGATTCGGCTTGTTTACGCTTATTCTGCGCGGTTTTTAATCGCTGCTGTTCTTTTTCTATCTGCTGGGATAATTTATCTTTCTGCTGCTTTTGCAACCGTTTTTTAGTCGTTTGCGCTTGTTTTAATTCCTCAGCTTTTTGCGTAACTCGCGTCTCATCTAAAATAGACGCTTGAATAATTTCTGGCATTTTAGGCTGTTGTTTAACTTCTGGCTCATCAGCGATGGTGTAATTAATCGCAAATAACCCCAAAATACTCAGGTGCCCTGCTAACGCCAATAGAAAAAACAGACTGTATTTTTTGATTTTCCCCATCTAAAAATCTTCCGTCATTAATCCAACATTCTCAATTCCTGCATTTTTCAATGCCGCCATTACAGTAACCACTTGCCCATATTCCACTTGCTTATCACCACGTATATAAACAGCTGTTTCCGGTGCATTTTTACGTACTGCCGCCGTTAATAATAAAATTTCTTGCGGACTGACGACCGACTCTTCTTCGCCTAAGCCTAAATCAATAAAATACTGCCCTGCTTTATCAATACTGATAATAATAGGTGCTGGCTTGTCATCCTGCTCAACTGGGCTAGATTCTGCTTGCGGCAAGTCAACCTCTACCCCTGATTGAATCAAAGGCGCGGTAATCATAAAAATAATTAATAAAACCAAGGTCACATCAATGTAAGGTACTACATTAATTTCTGCCATTGGTTTTTTTCGTATTTTACGTTTTAACATTAGCTATGCGCCTGATGCTGCAATAACACCACAAACTCTTCTATAAATAATTCGTACTGGGTACTTAAATGTTCAATCCCCGAGTTAAAACGGTTATAAGCAATAACAGCGGGAATAGCCGCAAACAAACCAATTGCAGTGGCAATCAGCGCTTCTGCAATCCCTGGAGCAACTTGGGCTAATGTCGCTTGTTTTACCGTAGATAAAGCGCGAAACGAATTCATAATTCCCCACACAGTACCAAATAATCCGACATAAGGACTGGTTGAGCCAACGGTGGCTAAAAACGGCAAGCTCTCTTCTAATTTAGACGTTTCACGCATCATAACAATGCGCATAGCTCTTTCTGCATTTTCCACCTTGGCTGCGGCTGTAACTTCAGCAATACTTTGCATACGTAAAAATTCTTTATAACCCGCGGTAAAAATAGATTCTATCGCATCCATTTGTGCGCCTTTATTATGCGTGCTTTGATACAGCTCACTTAAATCTTTACTCGCCCAAAAACGTTGTTCAAACTCTAGCGTTTCTTGCTCCGCTTGCTTAAGCGTCTTACGCTTCGCTAATATAAAGGTCCATGACATAACTGATGCCGCTAATAAAATCAACATAACCAATTGCACAACCAGACTGGCTTCTGCAATTAAAGAAAAAATCGACATATCATTATTCATAATTTAAAGCTCTTTTTAAGGTCTCTGGAATGTACTTGGGTCGCATTGTCTTGGCATCTAAACAAGCAATTTTCACGCTTGCTTTACTTAACAGATCATCGCCGCGTGTAATCGTTTGCTCAAAAACTATACTCGCACTTTTAACTAAACTTAACTCGGCTGTCACTGAAATTAATTCATTAAATTTAGCCGGCTTTAAATAATCGACTTGCACTGAACGCACCACAAAAATAACTGATTCTTGCGTCATCAATTCATCTTGTTCAAAACCCATATCACGTAACATTTCTGTACGCGCACGCTCATAGAATTTTAAATAATTCGCATAAAAAACCACCCCGCCCGCATCAGTATCTTCATAATACACGCGCACTGGCCACACAAATTTAGTCTGCATAAACATCACCTGTCACGGCATCATCTCGCTTAGGCGCATCTAAACCAAAATGTTGATAGGTTTTATTCGTCACCATTCGTCCGCGCGGCGTACGCATAATAAAGCCTTGTTGAATTAAATAAGGCTCTAGTACCTCTTCAATCGTACCGCGTTCTTCACTAATTGCAGCAGCTAAAGTATCTAAGCCTACAGGCCCACCCTCAAAATTATTAATAATCGTTTGCAATAAGCGCCTATCAAGCTGATCAAAACCACAATGATCGACCTTTAACATGGCCAAAGCTTGCTGAGCAATCACTTGATGAATCACACCATCAGCCTTCACTTCTGCATAATCACGTACACGCCTTAAAAGGCGGTTAGCAATCCGCGGCGTACCGCGAGAACGTTGTGCAATTTCAGCTGCGCCACCGGCATCAATCTTTATTTTTAATAAGCCAGCCGAACGCGTCACAATAAACGCCAACTCCTCAATCGTATAAAACTCTAAACGCTGAATAATACCAAATCGATCTCGCAAAGGTGAAGTCAATAACCCTGCGCGAGTGGTTGCACCCACTAAGGTAAATGGGGGTAAGTCTAATTTAATAGAACGAGCAGCCGGCCCTTCACCGATCATAATATCGATTTGATAATCTTCCATCGCCGGATAAAGAATCTCTTCAACTGCCGGACTTAAACGATGAATTTCATCAATAAAAAGCACATCATGTGCTTCTAGGTTGGTTAACAATGCCGCTAAATCACCTGCCTTATCTAAAATAGGCCCTGAGGTTTGACGTAAATTAACCTTCATTTCTGCCGCAATAATATGCGCTAAGGTGGTTTTTCCTAAACCAGGTGGACCAAAGATTAGCACATGATCTAATGCCTCTTGACGCTGAACTGACGCTTGTATAAAAATTTCCATTTGATCACACAAGGCCTCTTGCCCCGTATAATCCTTTAAACTTTTAGGGCGAATGGCACGATCTTGTCGTTCCTCATCCCCTTGACCATTAGCAGTGATGACTCTATCCGTTTCTATCACAAGTATTTCCTAAGTATAAAAGCAAGTAGCCCGTATGAAGCTTGCGTAATACGGGACATTCG
>Ga0209081_1000528_pt1 | contig 22924 bp, 20 predicted proteins | sample GOMGulsemesocosm_4_FD_184636 | JGI IMG/M metagenome (GOLD analysis project Ga0209081, IMG submission 184636) | Methane-oxidizing microbial communities from mesocosms in the Gulf of Mexico - GOM15B Gulf of Mexico (SPAdes) (version 2) | ecosystem: Environmental > Aquatic > Marine > Cold seeps... | reverse complement strand
CCCACACGGTCCAAATTGCCAGTTAATATATTAAGCACACAGATTAACCAAGCTGTTAAGGTTCCATTCGCCTGAGTACAGGTTCCCACTCGTCCATAAGCAATAGCTGACTTAGCTTTTGAAAATGACAATGCCAAGGACTCAATATCATCCTTTGAAATACCTGAGTGTTGTGCCGCCTGCTCCAAAGAAAAAGGTGCAATGGCTTGTTTAAACTCACCCAAGCCCTTTATAAATGAGCTACAGGCAACTAAATTATTATCAAATAAAGTATTAATCACCCCGATTAATAACCAAACATCACCCGCAGGTCGAATAAATAAATGCTTATCGGCTAATTTTGCTGTTTCACTTTTACGAGGGTCAACAACAACCAGCTGGCCACCGCGCTGCTTTAACGCCTTAATCCGCTTAGCCATTCCAGGGGCAGACATTAAACTACCACCTGACACTACGGGGTTAGCACCTATACATAAGAAAAAGTCTGTATGGTCAATATCAGGCACAGGGAAAAATAATTGATTCCCAAAAAGCAAGCTACACGCCAAACCATGTGGCAAGTAATCCGTTGATAGCACGCTGTAACGATTCTTGCTCGCAATCGCTTTCAGTAAGGGATCTACAAACAATAAGGTGTCGTAGTGGTGCGCGTTAGGGTTACCTAGGTAAGTAGCAACAGAATCGGCACCATGTTTATCCTGAGTCGCTTTTAACTTTGTGGCCACCTCATCCAGAGCGGTTGTCCAATCAATCGTTTCCCAGCCTGTTGAAGTCCGGCGTAATGGCTCACGCAAGCGATCAGGATCATTATGAATGTCTTGCAGCGCAACGGCTTTTGGGCAAATATGACCTTTGCTGAAAACATCATCAGCGTCCGCCTTAATCGAGCTAACAAGCCCTTCATTATGCTCTATAACCAAGCCACACATTGCCTCACACAAACAACAAGTGCGATAATGCTTTTTTATATTGTTACTATTTTCCAGCATTAAATACCCCTCTATAAATGAACTTAAGGCATTGCGGCTAATAGGCACTTAACAAGCATGCCCTTACCTAATCACTTGTTAAGATTAATACACCTTTTAAACGACCTAATACAATTGACCTGGATCAATTAGTTGTTAAAAGCCTATTTATCCCCTAAAAATAAAGGGGGCTGCTTTGTTGTATTTTTACAAATATGGACAATACTTATAACTACTATTGATAGCTAATTATTATAATGAAACACTCTATTACCCCGACAAACCATGAGCATAAAATGGCTGAGAATGATTTCATTGTCAGTAAAACAGACCTAAAAGGGCGAATTACCTATGCTAACCGCATTTTTATGCAGATGGCACAACGCCCCGAGTCTGAACTACTCAATATACAACACAATATTATCCGCCACCCCGATATGCCACGTGGTGTCTTTAGATTCTTATGGGACACATTAAAACAAAACGAAGAGTTTTTTGGCTTTGTTAAAAACCTCTGTGCAAACGGTGATTACTATTGGGTATTTGCCAATATAACGCCTGATTATGGGTTTGACGGTCAAGTTAAAGGCTACTACTCGGTACGTCGCAAACCACCAGAAAGTGCTATTCAGGCAGTGACTCCTTTATATAAAGAAATGCTTGCTATTGAGCAACGTGCAGGCCCTAAAGAAGGCCCCGGTAAGTCTATTGATTATTTACAACAGTTTCTTGCCGACAATAACACTAGCTACAGAGACCTTGTTCTCAACCTTTACAAAAACTAATACAACATACAGCCATGAGTCAAAAAACTTTACATAAAAACAATGCTAGCTCCGGCATTCCATTAATTAGGACTCAGCAGAAAGTAATAACTGCTATCTGCATATTATCGGCTATCACTATTTTAGTTTACTCGATACTCACTAATGGCTTTGATTGGGTTATTAGCCCACTCATTGTTCTCATAATTGCAAGCTCCTCTTATGGCTACATTAGTACAAGCAAACAACTCACTGTATTACTGCAGCTACAGACACTCCTTCATAAAATGGGTGAGGGTGAACTTCACCACCGTATCGTCAATATGAAGGGCATGGGAGAGCTAGGCAGGGTTGTATGGGAATTAAATGAGTTTATCGATGAAGTGGAGTGTTACTTTAAAGAAGTTGATGCTTGCTTCCGAGCAGTCGCTTCTGGTGATTATCGCCGCATTGCCTTAGATGCCGGTTTACCAGGACAGTTCAAGTCCTCATTGCAACAAATCAACCGTTCTATTGAAGTAATGAGGGAAAATCATGAGTTACTATCAAAAAATGAATTAGCAGCAGCCTTACATAATACTAATTCTAGCAATCTAATTAGCAATCTAAAAAGCAATCAAAACGACTTAGTAAAAATTAGTGAACAAATGTCATATGTTGAAACAGTGGCTATCAGAAATGGTGAAAATGCGGAAAACAGTTCACAAACGGTCGTCGAAATAACCCAAACACTCACCGATATAGACCGCAGCATACAATCTGTTGCCGATGTTGTTTGCGCACTCGGTAAAGATAGTAGCAAAGTAACCGAGTCACTATCTGTTATTACTGGCATTGCAGATGAAACCAACTTACTTGCCCTCAATGCATCCATTGAAGCTGCTCGTGCTGGCGAACACGGTCGCGGCTTTGCAGTTGTTGCCGACGAAGTGAAAAAGCTATCACACCATACAAAAAAGGCTGCTATTGAAGTTGCAGGCACCCTACAATCATTTAATGACCGTGTCCTTGAAATGACTGAACAAGCTAATGGTGCAAGCCAACTAGCCACCTCAATCAAAGAAAAGGTTGATGACTTTAAGGGACGATTTGGTGAGCTATCAAAATCATCCCATGAAACCGCTAACTATGTATCGTATGCAAAAGACAAATCCTTTGGTTTACTGGCTAAAGTTGACCATATCGTTTTCAAACAAAATGCCTATATCGCCATAGATAAAGACCCTTCAGCACCTGAATTTCAAGCCGTACAAACATCGCATTCAAACTGCCGACTAGGTAAATGGTATTTCGAAGGTCTAGGGCTTAAGCAGTTTAGTCATACCAGCGCTTATCGAGATCTCAACAACCCACATGAACGTGTACATAATGATGTACAACAATCTTTAGTTTATGCCCAGCAAGACTGGTTAAATGATTTAAATATCCGCCAGCAGTTACTTAATAAAATTAGTGATTTTGAAGCCGCTAGTGGTGAAGTTATGGATTTCGTTGATGAAATGATTGATGAAAAACATCAGGAGTTTTTGAATCAAATATAAACCCACGCAAAAAATCTAACCGCAGGTTATCACTAAAAAAAGCCAGCAACACAGACCCTTGCTGATAAAGACACTTTAGCTGTCTTTAGCTTTCTTTTTAGCTCGTGGATGCGCTTGGTCATAAACTGAGGCAAGGTGTTGAAAGTCCAAATGAGTATAAACTTGCGTCGTGCTAATATTACTGTGCCCCAAGAGTTCTTGCACAGCCCGTAAATCCTGACTAGATTCCAACATATGACTAGCAAAGGAATGCCTTAGCATATGAGGGTGCAAACGACCTTGAATCCCCTGACGTTTACGCCAACGCTCTAAGCGAAGTTGAATATTTCGGGCACTCAAACGCGAACCCGTTTTACCAACAAACAAGGCCATTTCATCATTCTTAATAAACTCATCTCTTAATAACAGCCATGCTCGAATAGCCTCCATTGCCTTGCGGCCTAAGGGTAATAAGCGTGAACGCCCACCCTTACCATTCACCACATGAATCGTGCTCGCACCAAAATCCATATCCATTAAGTTCACACTTACTAGCTCACTAATACGCAAACCTGACGAGTACAGTAACTCCCACATAGCAAGGTCACGTACTTCTAATGGATCATCCGCTGAGGTGTCCAGTAGCACACTCATTTGGTCAACATCTAAGACATACGGTAGTTTTTTTGCCGCTTTGGGCGCTCGAATAGCTGCCGCAGGATTATTTTGCAGTACTTTAATCTTAATTAAGTAATTAAAGAAGCTTCTACAAGCTGATAACTCTCGCTGCAAACTTCTGCTAGCCAACCCCTGCCTATGTCGCTGTGCGATAAACTGACGCAACTGCTGAGGCGTTAAATCTGCCCAAGCCTCCACATCCATCGCATCACAAAATCGTTGTAACTGGGCTAGATCACGTTGGTATGCCTTTAATGTATGCGCCGACAAACGGCGTTCAATGCGTAATACCTCTAAAAACTGCTGACCATACTCAACAGCCTTTAACTCCATTATGCGTCGTTAATAATAGGCAATAAAGAAGATAAACGTTTCCCCACTAGCTCACCTAAATGCGCTAAAAACAAGGTTCCCATTGCTGGGTGAAAGCGTTCTGAGTCGTTACTACCTATGGCTAGCAAGCCCTTTTGCTGATCAATTGTTAATGGAATAAACGCTGTTGATTGAACCTGCGAAGCTTGCTCTGCAAACAACGCCTCAGCTTGGCTGTGTGTTGGGTGACCACACTTAATCTCTTGAGCCTCTAAAAAACGCTGAAAACTATCCAGTTGTGGCGAATCTTGCTGCCAAATAACCTCACTAATCGGAAAGCCTTCTGTCGCTTCATTGGCCAGTAAACGAATCGCAAAAAAATCAGCACCAAAGCAATCACGCAAAGTATCGTCAAGACAAGCAAAAACATCTTCCACACAACGTGCCTGCATAAGTAAAGTCGTTAACTGTTGCATCCGACCAAACAAGGCATCATTTTCACGGGCAATTGTCAGTAGACCATCCAACTGTATATGCGCCTTTTCATTTTTCTCACGTAATTGCGCTAGCTGACGCATGGTCAATGACACAACCCCAGCACGCTTATCAGTGACTTTAATATCATCGAGTAATTCAGGATATTGGTTAAAAAACTCTGGCGTATTTAACAGATAATCTCGTACTTGTTGCGCGGTTAACTCACTGCTATTGCTTATATTTTGTTGCTCATTCATAAAGTAATCATACCATCAAAAACAAAACTGGCAGGGCCGCTCATCATCACAGACTCATTCTCCCCTTGCCACGCAATACTTAAGTCTCCACCTGCTAAATGAACGGTGACTGGACTGCTCAACTCCCCTAACTGAATACCCGCCACTGCCGCTGCGCACGCGCCGCTTCCACAAGCCAAAGTTTCACCAGCACCCCGTTCATAAACACGTAAATTAAGGCTATGACGACTGGTTATTTCACTAAAACCAATGTTCGCACGCTCAGGAAAAATAGGATGAGACTCCATTGCAGCACCCAGCACATCAACCGCAGCCTGTTGCACATCATCCACTTGAATAACGGCATGAGGGTTACCCATAGAAATAGCTGAAAACTCAAGCTGAGTATCCGCTGCATCCACCGTATACAATAATTCCTGCTTCGCACTATCTAGCGGTATATTTACTGGTTCAAAAATAGGTGACCCCATATCAACCGTAATTTGATTCGTCGCATTAATGTTTAAAATAAGTTCGCCTGCACCCGTTTCAACTCGAATACTCGATTTATCACTTAAACCTTTTTGTTTAACAAATAGAGCAAAACAACGCGCGCCATTACCACACTGCGAAACTTCGCTACCATCTGCGTTATAAATAACATATCGGAAATCAGCACCTGCTTGCGCGGGGCGAACCAATAACATTTGATCAAAGCCTATTCCATAATGCCGATCCGCCATTTGACGAATTTGCTCTGGACTTAAATCAATCGTTTGATTAATCGCATCGATAACAACAAAGTCGTTACCAAGCCCGTGCATTTTACTAAAGTTAATTAACAACCGACATCCTCATTATCGTTAGGCAATAACTCCTCATTTTGCCAAAGGCTTTCGATGCTTTGACGTTTCCCAATAAGGTGTTGTTGGTCGCCATCAATCATCACTTCTGCGACGCTAGGACGTGAATTATAGTTCGAGCTCATGGTAAAGCCGTATGCGCCTGATGAACGCACGGCCAATAAATCACCTTCAACAATAGCCAGCTCTCGATCTTTACCCAAAAAATCACCTGTTTCGCAAACAGGGCCAACAATATCGTATACCACTGGGGTTGCTTGCGAACCGAGTTGAACAGGAATAATCTCCTGCCAAGCTTGGTACAACGCTGGACGCATTAAATCATTCATCGCTGCATCTATAATCGCAAATTGTTTATCGGCAGTCGGTTTAATATATTCTACTTTGGTTACCAAAATACCGGCATTGCCCGCAATCGCGCGGCCTGGTTCTAAAATAATCTCATAGGGGAAATCACCTAAGCGTTGGTACAAGGCTTTAACATAATCTTCAGGTAATACGGGCTGCTCATCACGGTAGCGAATACCTAAGCCACCACCTAAGTCTAAGTGTTCAATCTTAATGCCGACATCTTCTAAACGTTGCAATAAGCCAAGCACTCTGTCTAATGCATCAACAAAAGGTGTAATCTCTGTGAGCTGAGAACCAATATGACAATCCAAACCCACTACATTCAAGTTTTTTAATTGCTCGGCACGTTGGTATTCAACAAAAGCTGTTTCTATATCTAAACCAAACTTATTTTCTTTTAAGCCCGTTGAAATATAAGGATGTGTTTGTGCATCTACATCAGGGTTTACCCGAATAGAAATATTAGCAACCATGCCAAGCTCAGCCGCAATACTATTAATACGGTCTAATTCATCAGCAACTTCAACATTAAAGCAACGAATGCCCACTTCTAAGCAACGACGAATTTCATCATGTCGTTTACCAACGCCAGAGAAAACTATTTTATCTGGTTGCCCACCGGCAGTTAACACCCTTTCAAGCTCACCTACGGACACAATATCAAAGCCCGACCCCAACCTTGCCAGTACATTAAGCACGGCAATATTTGAGTTCGCTTTAACCGCGTAACAAATTAAATGTGGTCTGCCCTCAAAGGCATTATCAAATGCTTTCCAGTGACGCTCCAAGGTGGCTCTAGAATATATATATGTTGGCGTAGAAAACTGCTCAACAACGCTTCGCACACTAACATCTTCACAATGTAACTGATCATCACGATACTGAAAATGATCCATCTATAACCCCAATACCTTGCTAACTTGCTCACTCGGCATGTACAAATTACCTTTCTGCCCACAACCACTGATCATGCTGATTACTGCGACGAGCACCAACATTTTTAATACATGCGTCATCTTCGCACCCTTTTAAGATTTCAATACACGGCAGTATAAACCTTGTACGTTTTTTGGCATACTCTAATCCTTTCAAGCAACCAACAAGATAGGCTTAACTATGCTCTCAACTCGCCTCCCTGCCATCATTTCAAACCCTAACACCCCCATTCGTAGCTGCGTTATTTGGTTACATGGCTTAGGCGCTAGCGGCGATGATTTTGCCCCTATCGTTCCACAACTCGATATTCAAGATGAACTAGGAATACGCTTTGTTTTCCCGCACGCACCGAATATTCCCATTAGCGTTAATGGCGGCGCTGTTATGCCCGCCTGGTATGACATTCATGATGCTGATTTTTCGCAACGTGCTGATAAAGCAGGTATTGAGCAATCAAGTTCGGTTATCCGCGATATGATCAACGATGAGATTGCTTGCGGCATTGATCCCTCTAAAATTGTTATTGCGGGATTTTCACAAGGTGGCGTTATCGCCATTAATACGGGACTATTATTTCCGCAAACCTTAGCTGGCATTATGGCGTTATCAACCTATGTTGCTTTGCGCGACACTTTGCCCACCGCCACTAACAGTGGTCACAGTAAACCACCTATTTTTTATGCTCATGGTGATGCTGACCCCGTTATTCCAATTGAATATGCAGAATCTTCTAGACGTTTTCTTGAACAAGCAGGCTATAGCGTTGAATGGAACAGCTACCCAATGGATCATGCCGTATGCGCTAAGGAAATTCGCCATATCAAAGACTGGCTAACTAAAGTACTCGCGTAACAAGCTCGGCCTAATGAATATACGTGACTTAAAATACCTACTGGCTGTTGCTGAGCATAGGAGCTTTATAAAAGCGGCTGAAAGCTGTTTTATTAGCCAGCCCACGCTTAGCATGCAAATTAAGAAACTTGAGCAGTCTCTAGGTGTTGTTATTTTTGAACGTAATAATAAGCGGGTACTCATCACTGAAGTTGGTCAGCAAATCATTATTAGTGCGAAGCGTATTTTACAAGATGTTGAACAAATAAAAGAGCTCGCAAAGACCAGTCAAAATCCTTTAGCAGGCAACCTTAGGTTAGGTGCATTCCCAACACTAGCTCCCTATATTTTACCGACTCTCGTTCCCTTACTAAAAACTGAGTTGAGCAGCTTACGGCTCATTCTTATTGAGGAAAAAACAGATATCCTTCTAACTCAGCTAAAGCGTGGTGAACTCGATGCCTGCCTATTAGCTGGGCCAATAGATGACAACCAGCTAACTCAACAACATTTATTTGACGACCCCTTCAAACTTGCTGTTCCTTCTCTGCATCCTCTAGCAAAAAAAGCATCCATAGAAATGAGCGATTTGGTCGCTCAACCTCTATTATTGCTCGATGAGGGGCATTGCCTACGAGAGCAAGCTCTTCAGTTTTGCCAGCTTAGCGGTATTGAAGAAGTACATAATGTTCGAGCCACTAGTCTTGAGACCCTACGCCAAATGGTTCGTGCTGATACGGGCATTACCTTTATTCCTAATATTGCCATACAGCAAAGCGACAGCCGAATTAAATATCTACCGTTTAGTAAACCAGAGCCTAAGCGAAGTATTTATCTCATTTGGCGTAAAACAAACTCTAGAGCCTTACTCATGGAGTCTATTAAACAAATTATTGTAAGCGCTTACCGTTAATAGTTAAAACCTATCGATCCTATAAAAACAATCGATTGTATTTAATTTTTAATTTCTCCTAATATCAATATTAAGTAATGTGATATTGCATTATTTTGACCCCATTAGGAGATATAACATGAGCACAACTGTCCCACAAATGACCTTTAAAACTCGCGTTAGAGATGAAACTGTTGAAGGGGAGAACCCTTTTCGCTGGCAAGATGTTTCAAGTGAACAAATTTTCAATGGTAAAAAAATTGTCATTCTAGCCCTGCCAGGTGCATTCACCCCGACTTGTTCAAGCACTCACTTACCTGGGTTTGAAGCCAAGTATCAAGAGTTCAAAGACCTAGGTGTTGATGAAATTTACTGCCTAAGCGTTAACGATGCTTTCACCATGTTCAAGTGGAGCAAAGATTTAGGTATCAAAAAGGTAAAAATGCTGCCTGATGGCAATGGTGATTTCACCCGTTTAATGGGCATGCTGGTTAAAAAAGAAAACCTTGGCTTCGGTGACCGCTCTTGGCGCTACTCGATGTTAGTGGATAATTCAGTTATCAGCGCACTTTTTAGTGAGCCAGGAAAAATGGATAACTGTCCAGATGACCCTTTCACTTGTAGCGATGCAGGTACCTTATTGGCTCATTTAAAATCCATTTAAGACACAGGTAATTACTTTTGGTAATATTCTTATTGTTATTTGGAATAAGATTGATTAAGATATCTTTGCTTGAGCTACAAAACCAATAAAAAGAGCTCAAGCGCTTTTTAATTTAAGGAGAATACTATGAGATTATTAAAAACACTATTGCTTGTCAGCAGTCTGATGATTGCAGCTTTTTCAGTTAATGCAGCCGATCACAAGCACAGCCACGACCATGCCGGTGCAGCCGTTCAAAAGCTATACAACGAAACAATGAACCCGAGACAAAATGAATACCCGAATCATCTAGGTTTTAACGATTTACATATTCAAGCTATTCGTCACATGGTTCCAAACACGGATTCAAATGATGACCCGCTATTACAAGTTGTCGTTCATCATCACTGTAAAGCTTACGATGACAACACTCTAATTTGCCTTATGTTCCACACTGGCATGAAGGATCAAGACAAGCCAATGGGCTTTGAATACATAATCCCTACATCTGTTTATGAAACACTTCCAGAAGAAGAAAAAAGATATTGGCACTACCACTTAACTGAAGTACCACGCGCTAAAGCAACATTCCCTGATTTAACAGCAGAAGAAGGCGCGAAGTTACTACCAATTGTGAACGAAACATATGGCAAAGTTATTTACTTTAAAAAACCACATGACGAGTTACCAATAGGCGAACCATACGTCGTTATTGTTCAAGACATGCCTGAGCAAGACTAAACCGACTTTTTTGAGTGGGCTCCCTTTCGCTCAAAAACCTCTCACCTACGACAGGTTAACTGTCGTAGGTGATTTTTTTATGATGAAAACACTGATTTTTATACTACTATTCAGCCTATCCTCTTTCGTAGTAGCTGACCCCGTCATGCTTGGCTTACCGGCCATGAAAGCACCCGCCGACAACCCTCAAACAACAGCAAAAATAGCTCTCGGTAAAAAGCTATTTAATGATAAGCGCTTCAGCTCCAATGGCAGCATTAGCTGCGCCTCATGTCACATTAGCAGTAAAGCCTTTACCGATGGACGTGCGCAAGCAGTAGGCATCAATGGCCTAGTTGGCCAACGAAATTCACCTACCATTATCAATAGCGCTTACTTGCAAACCCTTTTTCACGACGGACGCCGTCTATCTTTAGAAACACAGGCCTTAGACCCGCTTACCAACCCAGTAGAACACGGCTTAACTGATCACTCCCTTGTCATCAATGTTATTCAAACGGATTTTTCCTACTTAAAAGGCTTTTTAAACAGCTTTGGAATTACCGCAGAAAAAATCAATATGGATTACGTAACGAAAGCCATCGCTAGTTATGAGCGAACACTTGTTTCCGGCAATGCACGTTTTGATCAGTATTTTTTTAAAGCCAACAAAAAAGTCTTAACCGTTGCTGAAGCCCGTGGATTGCGATTATTTCGAAGAAAGGGTAATTGCGCCAATTGTCATGAAATAAGTTGGAACACTGCTTTATTTACAGACAATCGCTTCTACAATATTGGCATTGGATTTGATTCCTTGCGACTTGTATTGCCCACTTTCCTTAAGAATTTGGAGACTGACACCGTCTCTGCCATTGCCCAACTCAATGCGCAACAAAAAACACAGCTTGGGCGCTTTACTGTTAGCCGTCAGATTAAAGATATTGGCGCGTATAGAACCCCTACATTACGCAATATTGAGTTAACCGCCCCTTATATGCACGACGGTAGCATCGAAACATTAAGGGAGGTTGTAGACTATTACGACAAAGGAGGGAAAGGTAACCTTTTTCTCAACCCTGCTATTTTCCCCTTACATCTCACTGAACAAGAAAAAAGTGATTTAACCGCATTCCTAGCAACACTAACCGACTCTAACTACAGCAAGCCCAGTCATTAAACATTCAGCTCTTCTTCTATCTGAAGTTTATACCGCAAATAATGGCTTGTTTGAAGCTCCGCTTGCGTGGTTGCACCAAGCTCATCAAACGGCACATCAATATCCGTCACATAAACAGGGTAATCCTCACTTTCTGAACGCTTAGCACGAATAAAGCCAGCCACAACACTGTACAAAGCATCCCCGTGCTCCAAGCTTGAAAAGGTATGGTCATTACAATAAATATGCAATTGTTTAAGCAGCGAATCGTACGATACACGTACGTCTAAACCCTGACCGACGCCCTGCTCAGAAACCATAACTTCCGTAAGACTCCAACGGCCTCTAGACTTATCAGCTCGGTAATACTCAACGTCCAAATTAAAGTCCATATCATCTTGCTCATACGCTGCCAAGCGACGACGGTGCAAGATATTATCAACAAGCTCCTTATAAGCGTATAACAACGCTCGCTCACTGATAAAAGTTTGCTGCTTGAAAAACAACGAGCCTTTTTCGTCTAAGATATAAATTGACGCCATGTTACCAGCCAATCGCGTATAAAAAACTTGGATACACCCCGCATGATGGTGAGCACAAATCGTTGGTAATAGGCGTTTTTTGTCCATTAGACTATCAAACAAGATAGGGCTAAAAGTTTGCTGAGGCTTAGCTAGCCGCTTTAAAAACTCACTTTCAGTCGCAACTTCAGCAGTCATTTTCCGTTCATGAACCTGCATAATGCAAAACGAACGAGCAACACGAATCACAAGCCTTGGCGACAAGTCTTTACTGTATAGCTTAAAGTTAAGACCTATGTCTTTAAACAAACGCTGCACTCGTTTAGACACGCTCATTGCTCGTGGTGAGTTATAACTCGCACAAACAAGCCTTGGTAACTCCTGTTGAGCACCGATGGTTTTATGATCAAATATCTCACATAAACTCGCCATTAAACCTTCAACCGAGTCATATTTACCCACCACAATTTCATTCCATGAATTACGCAACATCATATCCACGGAATGCACCAAATTACGCCGTTGAGAGCCAAAGCTGAGTGCGTCAGATCGCTCAGAGGTTAGGCTAATACCCTTATCGGTAAAATCACTCATCGAGTCTAAACCCGAGTTAATAACTAACATAACATTCGTCACCACCGGCTTATAGCGATATGCATCTAGATCCGCTGGTTTTTTTGGCAAGGTGCTGAAAAATACCGCCACACTACGCAAGGTTTGCAACACCTCGCGTGAACTGATTTGACTACAACCTGGGTCTAAGGCGATTTTAGTTTTTTCACTCAACACCCCGTAATCAACACACCAAGCTAATAGACCAATTAACCCATGAGCCTGCCGAATTAATTGCTCTCGCCCATTAATATCCAGCCTATTGAGCACCCAATACGGCTGATCATTCTGCCCTAAACGTTGTTTTAGCAGAACCTTGCGTTCTTGCTGCATGCGTTTATTTTTTATCGTTGACCGTTCTAGTTTACTAGGACGCTTCTCAAAGGCTGCATTAAGCTTTCTTCCCAATAAGGTTAATTCTTCGCTATCACGTTTAGATTTATCAATTCGCTCTTTGGCAAAACGCATTAATAAGCGATAACTATTCATTAATTCCTTCGTTAAGCGTTCTTTCTCTTGCTTAACTTGCGAAATATTCCACGCCTTATTTTCTAGCGCATTTTCTATATAATCAGGCAGTGGCGCCCATTGCTGCAACATTGTATTGAAAACATCCTGTCGCCAATCTTGCTTTAGATGTTTCGACGCGACTGTTTCGTGCTCATTTAATTTACTGTAAAAGCAGTAACGCATTAAATTCAAACGTTCCGGCTCATTCCTTTCCACCAAATATTCTTCAAGCACCGCATATAAAATTAAATAGGCATCTAGTTTATTTACATCCGACTCACCCTCATACACAAGTTCTTTCATGCGCAAAGCCGACCAATGAGAATTAGGATATTTATCGACGTATGATTCCATCAACATCAATTTCAACAACGATTTATACGGTGAGTCGATGGCTTTATACAAATGCCAAAACGATGCGCCCAAAAATTCTTCAGCAGGCACATCTTCCAAGCCGCCAAAATCAATCACATCGTGACGCTCAATAAAGCGTTGCTTCAACAAGTTATCAACAAAGGCTTGGTAGTTATTTTCTTCCTCAGGTGGCACCAACCACCACACAGGGTAGCGCCCAGCAACATATAACGCGGTTCGATAAAATTCTTCTAATAATAAATGGTGCTGAGTACTTCCACTACTTTCAGCCGATAATGGGGTTGCAGCACCATTTTTAAAAGCTTCTGCATCCATCAAAAAGAAATGCACTTCAAGCCCTAACGTCTCACCCCACTTTTCTATATCGTTAGCTTTTTTCTGTAAAAGCTCTAATTCTCCAGCCGATAAATTAGGCGCATGGCATAACCACAAGTCCATATCGCTGCCTTTCACGTAAGCGATACTACCCACGCTACCCATTAGAAAAATTGATTCAATACCAAGCACTCTCCGTGCACGCTTACTATAAACAAAGCCTTTCCCAAGCTTTTTGGCTTTTTCTATTGCCAATTTACTCGGTGCATAATCAGCGATACCAGCAGGGGCTTTGCTTGAAACATAACCCGGCAATACGGGATGGTTCACGTGAAATAATAACGGCAATATTTCTAAAAATATTTTTTGCCTCGGTGTGATTGCATCCAAGGCACGCTGCATTTTTAATTTATGTAAGTTTAAAAAACGCTGCTTAACAATACGGATTTCTTTTTTACTAATCTCACCATTAGCATCGAGTAAGGATATCGCTTTTAGGTTACGCAACTGAGCGGTACTTTTTAATGATTTGGACACTTACACCACCGTTAAATCGACATCTTGCTGAATATTTTTTAACATTTTCTCCGCCACATCACCCTTTTTCCACTCGACCAAACCCATAGAAAAAGATAGAGGCCGCCCATCCCCACTAGAAAAAAGCGATAAATGCGGCTCAGCATTAAACTTTTTTAACAAACTAGCTGCAGACTCATAGTTTGTTTCAGGCAAAATAACTAGAAATGTATGTTGGTCCAACATACCTATCTGATCCGCCCATCGCAGTTGATCCTTAAGAAAAAAAGCTATCCGTTGAATACAGCGTGAAACCAACTGTGAATCCATATCTGGTGAAAACTCGTAGCTAATTCTAAGTAAAGAAAGTGGGTTTAAGTAGCGCCGACTACGACTAATATGCCCATCAAGCAATTGCATAATCACATCATTATTAATTAAACCACGCACAGGGCTAGACACATCTAATTTAGACATTTCACCCTGTAATCGACGACATTCGTTACCAATAACAACCCAATCACTACAATCATGAAAGAAATAGACCTCACACTCAGCAGTATTAATGTGTTCTCGTTTAAACCAACGCTGCTCGCCCTGACTATCAGGTAATTGAAGCGGGCTACTATTTTTCAGCAATAACTTGTCTAATCGCCCCCAATCATAATCAGGCACGTCTAGCTCTTCCAACGATAGCATCGAGCACAAGTAAGGATTCAACCAATAATCATTATCTGCGTTAACTAAAAACACTCCAAAGTCAGCAAGCTCAAAAACTTGCTGCCCCCATCCTGCTGGTAACGACTTGAACATTATCTAGTTAACAACCCACTTTAATTAACGACACTAACAGTATTACTGATTTTTCTAGAAATACCTGCGTTCTATGTCATTAACTCTTCTTAGCTAAGAATTCTTTTGCTTGTGATACTGCAAAGCGAACTTGATTTGGCGCTGTTCCACCTAAATGGTCGCGTGCGGCAACTGAACCTTCAAGTGTTAGCACATCAAAAACATCGTCGGTAATATCGGCTGAAAAGCTCTTCAGTTCATCTAATGAAAGCTCTGATAAATCACGCCCAGTATCGGTCCCTAAACGTACAGCTAAGCCAACCACTTCATGCGCATCTCTAAAGGCAATACCTTTACCCACTAAGTAATCAGCAAGGTCTGTTGCAGTTGAAAACCCTTGTTTAGCCGCTTTTAACATCGACTCTTTAACCGGCTCAATATTTGGCACCATATCGGCAAACGCTCGAAGCGAACCAAGCACGGTATCAACGGTATCAAATAAGGGCTCTTTGTCTTCTTGATTATCTTTGTTGTAAGCCAGCGGCTGAGACTTCATTAAGGTGAGTAACGACACCAAATTACCATTAACTCGGCCTGTTTTACCGCGAACAAGTTCAGGTACATCAGGGTTTTTCTTTTGCGGCATAATCGATGAGCCTGTACAAAAAGCGTCAGGTAAGTGAATAAAGTTAAACTGTGCGCTTGTCCACAGCACAATTTCTTCTGAAAAACGTGATAAATGAGTCATTAACAAGGCAGATGCGGCGCAAAACTCTATCGCAAAATCTCTATCACTCACACCATCGAGTGAATTGCCGCAAGGTTTTGTAAAGCCCAACAATTCAGCCGTCATTAAACGATCAATCGGGTAGCTTGTACCCGCAAGCGCCGCTGAACCCAGTGGCATAATATTCACTCGTTTAGCACAATCGGCAAAACGTTCCGCATCGCGTTTAAGCATTTCAAACCATGCCATTAAATGATGACCAAAGGTCACTGGCTGCGCAACTTGTAAGTGAGTAAAGCCAGGCATAATAGTCTCGGCGTGCTCTGCTGCCAGCCCAACCAAACCTTGCTGTAAACGTGTCAGTTCAGAATCAATTAAAACCAGTTGATCACGTAAAAACAAACGAATATCGGTAGCCACTTGGTCATTACGAGAACGGCCCGTATGAAGTTTTTTGCCCGCAATACCAATACGCTCAGTTAGTGCCGCTTCAATATTCATGTGCACATCTTCAAGTTCAATAGACCACTCAAACTCACCGGCTTCAATCACTTTTAAAATGTCAGCTAAACCATCAATGATTTGCGCCTGCTCATCCTCGCTCAAAATACCCACCTTGCATAACATTTTAGCGTGCGCGACTGAGCCTTCAATATCATAACGAGCTAGACGCTGATCGAAATTAACAGAGGCGGTAAAAGCCTGAACAAAGGCATCGGTGCTTTCTGTGAAGCGACCGCCCCACAGTTTATTTTGTTTATCTTGTGACATAATGTATGGGTGGCAATGAATTTAGCCTAGTATATCATTTTCGCTTAGCCAACAAGCCGACACTATGGATAAACGTTCATCACCCGTGCAGCCCAGCTTTCTACCCGACATGTGCCGCGCTATCAACGTTCTGTATATCACGCTTATTTCGCAGCTATTAGCCATTACTCTAGCGCTCAATACAGCATTCATCAGCGGTGATTTTTGGGCTGCATTAAGCTTAAACGCCCTCTTTATTTTGTGGGTTGCTTTTACTTGCGCTGCCTTTTTTTGTATCTTCAAACAACGTATTCAGCGATATTCTGCTTTAAAAACAAGCTTATTGATGTTTCTCGTCATTAATAGCACAACCATTGTGCTAACTTGGCTTATCAGCTCATTATTACCTCTACTTAATTTACTTCCCAGCCCAAGCCAGGCGCCTTTGGGTCTTTACTTGAAAAACAGTGGAATCAGCATTATTTTTAGCACCATTTTATTACGTTTCTTATATATCCAGTTCCAATGGCGGCAACAAACAAAAGCCGAAGCCGAAGCAAAACTCGATGCGTTGCAGGCACGAATACGCCCACATTTTCTATTCAATAGCCTAAACACCATTGCCAGCTTAACCCGAGTAAACCCAGCCTTAGCGGAAACCCTTACCGAAGACTTAGCCGAGCTATTTCGCGCCAATATGCAAACATCCCAGCGGTTGATTCCTTTCCATCAAGAAGTCACGCTTATAAAACAATACCTTAATATTGAACAAACTCGCCTTGGTAACAGACTAACGATTGCACTCGATGTATCAGCCGTTCCACAAGATGCATTAATACCACCACTTAGCATCCAGCCCCTTATAGAGAACGCCATCTATCATGGCATAGAACCTCTTGAGCAAGGCGGCACCCTAAGTATTAATGCTCAAATGAATGACAAGCTGATTAAATTAAATATCAACAATCCCATCAGCAGTACGGCTCTAACTCCGCGATCCGGTAGCCATATGGCGATAGAGAACATACGCTTGCGCATGCAAAACTGTTTTCCTGAACAAAGCAAACTACTAACAAGCTCTACCACCAATCAGTTCCATACTCAGTTACATTTCCCATACCAAACGGAGGGCAAATGAAAATTCTTATTGCTGATGATGAGCCACTGGCACGGCAACGGCTAGAATTATTAATTCATGAAATCGACCCTGAATACGAAATCTATGCAACCGCCAGCAACGGCGTTGAAGCGCTTAAACAATGCTTGCAATACACTCCAAACATTGCCTTACTTGATATCCGCATGCCAACAATGGATGGCCTACAAGTGGCCGCCGAAATACGCAAGGCAGAACTCGATACCCGTGTTATTTTTGTAACCGCCTTTGATCAGTATGCCATCCAAGCGTTCGATCAAAATGCTATTGATTACCTTCTCAAACCTGTAAAAAAACAACGTTTACAGCAAAGCTTAACAAAAGCATCGCAAACACTATCGCAGCCCGGCTTCAAACAACTTAATCAAGCATCTCCCGCACCACGACAACATCTCTGCGCACATACTCACAACGGCTTAGAGCTGGTTGCAATAAAAGATATTATTTACTTCAAAGCTGACAATAAATACGTTTTAGCCGTTACTCATAACAACTCAATATTATTAGATGACTCGCTTAAAACACTTGAAGAAGAATACCAATCAATATTCTTTCGTATCCACCGTAACGCACTGGTTAATATTAACGCGATTACGGGCGTCGTTAAGACAGCACCAGGACAGCTTAATCTACAGCTCAATAATTGCGATGAAACCTTAAATGTTAGCCGACGTCATCAAGCCAAATTAAACCGCCTACTCAGGCAAAAATTGACCCCTGCCGACAAAAATCAGCCCTAGCACTGCTATAATCAATTCACCTTAAACAGATACGCACACACCGATGAAACTCATTAGAATCGCAACTCGTCGCAGCCCACTCGCTCTTTGGCAGGCGGAACACGTCGCTCGTTTATTAAAAGAATCGCACCCAGAGTTAGACATTGAATTGGTTAAAATGATTACCCAAGGTGATAAAATTTTAGACACGCCATTAGCAAAAATTGGCGGAAAAGGCTTATTTGTTAAAGAATTAGAAGTCGGCATGTTAAACGGTGACGCTGATATTGCAGTTCACTCGATGAAGGATGTCCCTGCTCAACTCCCTGATGGTTTAGAGCTATCAGCCATTTTACATCGCGAAGACCCACGCGATGCATTCGTATCAAATGATTACGCCAATATTGAAGATTTACCTAAAGGTGCTGTTGTTGGTACTTCTAGCCTTAGACGCCAATGCCAACTACTAGATTTGCGTCCAGACTTACAAATCAAATCACTTAGAGGCAACGTCAACAGCCGCTTACAAAAATTAGATGATGGGCAATATGACGCCATCATCCTCGCGGCAGCCGGCCTAATCAGGCTTGGTTTCGAGAAACGAATAAAAGTAGCTATTCCTGTTAACACTATGTTGTCAGCTATTGGACAGGGTGCTATAGGTATCGAGTGTCGATCGAACGATAGTGCCACACAGGCTTTAATTTCTTGCCTTCACGATCCTGTAACAGCTAGCCGCGTTTCAGCCGAGCGCGCAATGAATTTAACCTTAGAAGGCGGCTGCCAAGCTCCCATTGCAGGTCACGCACGAATTAAAGGTGACATCATTCGCCTACACGGTTTAGTGGCCGAGCCCGATGGCAGTGTCATTATTACTGAGCAACTAGAAGGCCCTATCGAAGATGCTGAAGAAATAGGCACCACCGTCGCAAAACGCTTATTAGCAGCAGGCGCCAAAGAGATTTTAGAAAAACTCTACCAACATGCCGATTAGCAATCGCACGATCAATGTATTAGTTACTCGACCCGCTCAACAGGCTTCTAATTTATGTTCTAAATTAGAAGCCGAAAAGTTTAATGCTATTCGCTACCCCAGCATTGAAATTCAAACGATTAATAACCATTCCTTGGCTAACGAACAGTTAGCCAACATAAGCCAGAAAGATTACCTAATATTCACCAGCGTAAACGCAGTATTACATACTGACTTATTACTCAATAAACACTGGCCAGCGCTTAACAGCACACTCGTTGCCATTGGGCCTAAAACAGCTGAAGCACTAAATCTCATTGGCTTAAAACCCAGCATCGTTGCTCAAAAGCCGTTTAACAGCGAATCGCTCATCAAACAATTTAACCTTGCACTCAACAATAAAACTTGCGCCATTATTAAGGGTGAAGGCGGCCGGACTTTTCTCGCAGAACAGCTCCGTCAGCGAGGTATATCTCTAACTCTTATAGATGTCTATCAGCGCAGTCTGCCTCAACATACAGCCCCATTAAAGCAACAGCTTGATTACATTACTGTTACCAGTCAACTTGCTCTAAAAAACATCTTTTTGTTGCTAGAAAATCGTGCTGAACAGCTCAAACAACATAGTCATTTCATTGTCTTCAGCCAACGCATTGCTGATTACGCAACTGGCCTTGGTTGCCAACATGTCCATACCAGCACTGAAGCTAGCGACGACGGCTTAATTGCTACTATCCTTAAAGTTGAAAAAGCTAACGAGTTTTAATACATAATTGATATTGCAACGGTATACTACTTGTTCGCCCTGATTTTTTACTTGAAATTAGCGTACCTTGCTTTGTGCTAGCTGCTATTTTCTAATACTTTTGGATATTAGTCATGACCGACAAACAAACAGTTACTGAGCCAAAAAAAAGCTCTCCAGCAAATAAAAAAGCCCCAGCTAATACAAAAAAAACCGTTGCAAAGAAAACACCTGATGTTCAGAAGCAACAAAAAAAACCAAGCTCAGCTATCGCTTGGCTTGCAATCATTTTGGTTATTGCCGCAACAGCCGCCGGTAGTTTCGTCTTCTTACAGTTACAGCAGCAAGTTTCTGATTTAACCTCGCTAACAAATAACATTCAGCAAGACAGCCAGCAGCTATCACAAAAAATCCAAAGCGATGCGTCTCAACTGAACACCGAGTTATCTTCGCAACTACAAGATTTACAGAAATCATCGATTGAGAAATTCGATTTATTGAAAAAACAAGTGGGTAAAAGCCGCCGCCAATGGCTAATTGCCGAGGCCGAATACCTAAGCAGCCTTGCTAATACTCGCCTACAACTAGCAGGCGATGTAGACACTGCAATTATTGCACTACAATCTGCAGATCAACGGCTTAAAGAAAATGGCGACCCTGCCACCTTTCCAGTACGTGAACAACTTGCGAAAGAAATCAACCTACTGAAAAGCACTGATAGACCAGATACTGTCGGCATCTCATCACAACTTATTGCACTTGAAAGTGCCGTAGCAAAAATGGGTGTTAGTGAACCTTACGCAGGAACGGCTCAAGCCCCTGAAATTGGTAAAGGGGAACCGTCACCTATTCCTGAAAACATTCAAGAGACATTAAATGATGCTTGGTCTAACTTCAGCAAATTAGTGGTTGTACGCCGAAGCGATAAACCCATTGCCGCTTTGATGACGCCAGAGCAAGTTGAACTGATTAGAAAAAACCTAGCTCTTAAATTAGAAGCGGCTCGATTAGCCCTTATTAATAAAGATGAAACACTCTATGTTGCTAGTATTGATATTTCTATAAATTGGTTAAGTGATTATTTTGATGCTAATAAATCCACCGTTAAAGCTGCAATTGAACAACTCAGCACACTAAAAAACACACCGATAAAAGCTCAGTTACCATCCATTGCTTTATCACTGAAAATGTTACGAGACTTGCCGCTATTAACGATGGTTGAACCAGTAAGCGCTAAAGTAGAAAAAGCCATAGATGTAGCTCCTTCAGAAAATAAAGATAATGCTGTTACCGAAAGCACAGTTTCTATAGCACCCCAGGTTGAATCAACAACCAGCAAAGACGTTAATTCAACTCCGTAGGCGGCATGATGAAACTTATACTTATTGCCATATTTGCACTCGTTATTGCCAGCGGTTTAGCCTACCAAGTACATCTAGACCCGGGTTATGCCTTACTCACCTATGGTGAGTTTTCTATCGAAACATCGCTCGCAGTACTGCTTTTCATGAGTTTTATTGTGTTCATTTGTTTCTACATTGGCTTACGTACCCTACTAACAGTAAAGCAAGCACCAAAGAACTTATCTGTATGGAACAAAAAGCGTAAGCACGCTCGCTCAACCAAGGCGCTGAATAATGGCTTCCTTGACTCAACCGAAGGTAATTGGCAGCGCTCTGAAAAACTACTCATTAAATACGCTAAGCAAAGTGAGACTCCTTTATTAAACTACCTCAGTGCCGCTCATGCAGCCCAATCGCAAGGCGCTTACAATCGACGTGATGATTACCTCTTTAAAGCTGGCGAAGCCATACCAGATAAGATTCACGCAATTCATCTAACATGGGCAAAACTACAGTTATCCGCAGGACAAGCTGAACAAGCATTGGCTAGCTTACAACAACTTAGAACAGCCACCCCGGGCCACCCCGTTGTACTCACCTTATTAATGAAGGCTCATTTAGGTTTAAAAGACTGGGATGCACTTTATAAACTGCTACCAACAATAAAAAACAACCGTAAGATCCCAAAACAAGAATGGCAGTCTATCGAGCAGCAAACCTTGATAAACCTGCTTAATGTACAAGTCGGCCACATTTTAAACAGCTTATGGAAAGCATTAGATAAAAAACAAAAGCTGAACCCTGAATACCTAGTGCCTTATACAACACAGCTGCTTAAATCAGCTGAAGACAGCCTTGCTGAAGAACCTTTAGTTAAAGCAATTAATGCTGAGTTCAACCTTCAATTGTTGGACTTATATTGCAAGCTAGATATTGATGCCAGCAAGAAGATTAAGCAATTAAGAAAATGGCTGAAAAGCTACAGTAATAACACCAGCTTACTCAATGCGACAGCTCGACTTTACTTAGAGCAAACTGAGCTAGACAACGCCAAAGAACTCGTTGAGCAAAGCATTGCACTTACTCCAACGAGTGTCGCTTATCTACTTCTAGGTAAAATATATGAGCAACAGCCTGAGTCTACGGCTAAAGCTCACGATTGTTATAAGCAAGGCCTTGAGCTTAGCCTAAATGACAATGCAGGAGCGCTAAAGTAACTTAATCGATGCCTAATGATTCCCATAAGGCATCGACATTTTGTTTGACTGAAGCATCCATCACAATCGGCTCACCCCATTCACGTGTCGTTTCACCCGGCCACTTATTTGTCGCATCTAAGCCCATCTTAGAACCCAGCCCAGATACCGGAGAAGCAAAGTCCAGATAATCAATAGGGGTATTGTCTATCAATGTCGTATCCCTAGATGGATCAACTCGTGTGGTAATCGCCCAGATCACCGATTCCCAGTCACGCACATCAACATCATCGTCGGTAATAATGACAAATTTGGTGTACATAAATT
>Ga0209081_1000526_pt1 | contig 22945 bp, 20 predicted proteins | sample GOMGulsemesocosm_4_FD_184636 | JGI IMG/M metagenome (GOLD analysis project Ga0209081, IMG submission 184636) | Methane-oxidizing microbial communities from mesocosms in the Gulf of Mexico - GOM15B Gulf of Mexico (SPAdes) (version 2) | ecosystem: Environmental > Aquatic > Marine > Cold seeps... | reverse complement strand
CCAGCACTAGCGATGCCATCAACTGGGGCCCAGTTAACCGCCCCTTCCCCCAGGACAAGTTTGATGCCCTGTGGGATCGCGTTGAGTCTTACATTGCCGGCGTCGACCGTTTCGTTTCCTACCTGCACATCGGCCAGGACAGAGAGCATTACATCCCCGCCAAAGTGACCACCGAAACGGCCTGGCACAACCTGTTCGCCAGAAACATGTTCATCCGCACCGAGCAATACAACCCCGCAAGTAAAGAGGGCTGGCAAATTCTCCACGCCGCCAACTTCGTTTGCGAGCCAGAACGCGACGGCACTACCAGTGCGGGTGTGGTTATCATCAATTTTGCCCAGCGCAAAGTCTTACTCGCCGGCATGAAATACGCCGGTGAAATGAAGAAGAGCATGTTCTCCGTACAGAACTTTTTGCTGCCTGAAAAAGACGTTATGCCCATGCACTGCGCTGCAAACGTTGGTGAAGACGGCGGTGTGGCACTGTTCTTTGGCTTGTCCGGCACCGGTAAAACCACCCTTTCAGCAGATCCACTGCGCTACCTGATTGGCGACGACGAGCACGGCTGGAGTAAAGGCGCTGTATTTAATCTGGAAGGCGGCTGCTACGCCAAAACCATCGACCTCAGCCAAAAAAATGAGCCAGTGATCTGGGACGCCATTCGCTTTGGTGCCATTATCGAAAACGTCATACTCAACGAAACGCGCGAGCCCGACTACTGCGACACCTCATTGACCGAAAATGGTCGCTGCAGCTACCCAATTGAGCACGTTGAAATGCGCTCCGAGAAAAATCGCGCGGGCGAGCCCAAGCACATTATGTTTCTCACCTGCGATGTGACTGGCGTATTACCTCCAGTTTCTATCTTGTCTAAAGAAGCGGCGGCCTATCACTTCCTCAGTGGCTACACTGCGCGAGTGGGTTCAACTGAACTCGGCGGCGAGACGGGCATCAACCCCACGTTCTCAGCCTGCTTCGGCGCACCGTTTATGCCACGACCTGCTGGCGTTTACGCCGAACTATTGATGAAGCGTATTGACGATTTTGACAGCAAAGTTTACCTGGTCAACACTGGCTGGACTGGTGGCGCAGGTGGTTCCAGCGGCACCGGTGCTCGCTTCCCCATCCCCGTGACTCGCGCCATCGTCACCGCCATCCAAAATGGCGATCTGGATACTGTCGAGACTGCCCAGTTACCCCTCCTGAACCTCCAGTTCCCCGTTACTGTACCGGGTGTTGATCAAAGCTACCTCAACCCCCGCGAAGCCTGGGAAGACAAGGATGCCTACGATAAACAAGCGGCTAAGCTCGCAGGATTGTTTGTCGAGAACTTTAAAACCTTTGATGTCGCCGATGACATCAATAATGCCGGGCCTAGCCTATAAGTCTCGTAATGACGGCTCTAACTATTTAGGTAGTCATTAGCTAATAGTAACGAGTCAATACAAGGCATAAAAAAAGCACCTTCACGGTGCTTTTTTTATGCCTGCTGATTTTATTCGATCATAGGTTTCAAACTACTGCTATTGCTTTATCCTTTCCACTCGTCACTTCCAGCAAGCCCTGACGATACAATTGCAGGCTCCTGTCATGCTCACCGAGATGACCCATCACCTCAGCCAGCTCGGCATAAGTTTCAGATCGACTTTCGAGCTTCAGCGCAGCCTCCAAATAATCCCGCGCCTTACCCCACAACTCACCGCGTTTGCACAGATGTCCCAGGGTCAACAACAAATCCCCATTGCTAGCCTGCTCTTTGAGCCAACCCTCAGCAATTTTTAGCCGATGTGCGCTGTCGCCATCAAGCTGACCATAGGTCTTCAGCAAACGCTTGTCCCAGGTGTTCTTGATAGCTTTGCGCAGTTCTTTTTCCGCGAGTGAGCCTTCGCCCAGTTGTACCAGAAGCTCTGCATGATTGGCGATAACAGCCGGTGCAGAGCGTACACTTTTTGTCGTTCGCCCCCAGAGATCAACCAGAGCCTGCTTATTTTTAGCCATATCCGGATCGAGGTTATTAATCAGTTCGCGCAACTGTGCGCTACGAACCAACACCTCGAGCTGGCGTAGCCCTTCGCCATCCATTACCTTGTTCACACGCAAGTCGGCCAGTAGTTTTTCCAGCTGATCCCACTGCTGTAAATTCCTGTAAGTTCTTTCAAGCAAGCTGAGTATGTAAGGGTGCTTGGGGTGACCTCCATGCAAGCCCTGTAAAATCGGCAGGGCATCAGCATAGTCACCATTGCTCACCAGCAGGCGCACTCGTGTCAGAGACACCGCCATTTCATTGCGAGAATCCGCCTTTTCCGCCAGGCTCAAAAGGCGATTAGCTTCCTGCTCATTGCCCAGTTCCGCCGCCGCACTGGCCGCACCCAGATAATTAATCAAAGTAAGCTCAGAGTCAGCCGCCGACTTAGATAGTTGCTTGCAGGCCGATGCCCAGCGACCCTCCGCTAAATCAAGCAGCCCCCGATAGGTCAAACGGCTATTTTTCTGTTGCTTTTTTGCCTTCCAGTTTCGTGTCAGGTGCATGCCGGGCATCACCAAAGCTCGCACTAAACTCACCAGTATCCGGAATAACACCCACAGCGCCAGCACGGCAACAACGCCCGTCCACAGGGTAAATTGAACCGCTGTAGAACCGACGGAAACCAATACAAAACCGGGGTATTGTCCGACTAACCAATACACAAAGCTGCCACCAAAGGCCGCCAGGATTAACAACACAATTGCGATTCTCACGGTGATCAGCCCTCCCCGTTGCCAAACCGGCTGGCGGCCGCGTCTCGATAATCCCGCAGCGTATACAGCGAAGCACTAATATCAGGTAAGTCCTGCTGCACTACTTCTGCCTGCAAGGCTTGCAGCTGCTCAACAATGGCACGCGTATCGCTATTGGGCGCGAAATACTGCGTGATATCTTTTTCAACTCGCGCAAGGCTGGCCCGATAAATACCCGCTTCTTCACGTAGCACTGCTTGCTGAGCATTACCGAGGACAATCAACAGGCTGTAGCGTAGCTGGCTTTCTCGATCAATAGACATTAACGGTGCTAGCGGCTGTTCGAGGGAGCGCACATGAAAATGCCTGTCGACAAAACCCTGTGTCGCACTGCGAGTATTTTGCCAAAGGTTTTGATACCAGGCCTCCGTAACCACAACCGGACTCTCATCTATAGAGGCAAGCTCGACACCCCCTTCCACAGCCTCAAGCCCGTGGGCCGGTAGCGCAGGAAAAGTCATCACCAGGTCAACCAGAGTGCCGATGCGCAGAAAAATCCCCTCCCGATCAATAGTCGCGGTGCCGCGCAGGGCAGCAATATTTTCCACCAGGGTTTTTCGCAACGATATCAGCCCCGGATCATCAAGCTTCGCCAACACCTGGTCAGCCGACTCAAGCAAGCTTTGTGCGCCCTGAGGCCGACGTTCAACCAACAGGCGCTGGTTGGCTAGACGAATCAAAAACTCGGCTTCATCCAGCAAGTGCTTGCCGCGACTGGCATCACCATTATGTTCAAGCAGCTGCAACTGACTCTGCTGCTCTTGCTGCAAGGTTTGAAGCTTGTTTTCAAAAGTCTCCACCAGCCGCGTTTGCTCTGCGGATTTGCGTTCAATGTTTTGCTGTAAGGTCTCAATCAACGCGGTCTGCTGAGCCCGCGTTTCAGCAGAGGAAGCCCGCTCAAGCCACAGCGTTTGTCCAAACCAGCCTAAAGCACCGCCACCCGCGATAATAACCAGTAGTAAAAACAAGGTGAAAAAACGCCAACCCTTACCGGTAGATAGGTTTTTGGTTTTGCCCTGCACTTTATTCTGAGTCTTACTTTGCGACTTAAGCTCGGGGGCCGATTCGGCTTCTGATTTTCCCTGTGTATCATCAACTTGATTTTTGTTATTCACCCGTCATCCCGCTATTCAATCAATATTATTTTTAACTAAACACCTTTTTACTAAACCCCTTCTTTACTAAACGAGAGAGCTTAGTCGTTACCGGGCACGAGTGTACCAGTCCAAAACACGATGCTCCATGTCTTGAGCGAGTGCGCTAGCCGCAATATGTACTGAATTAAAGCCCCTGCTGCGCGCCAAATTTGCCACTCGCTCACCCGGTACGATGATAGGCAGGGTTTTTAATTTCGCCAAACAAGACTCGGGCGCAACCGCTAATAATGCATCTAACACCTGTCCGCTGTAGATCAGCACCAGAGGTGACTTCGCCTGTATTAACTCGCCGATAATTTGACTATTTTGGGAGTCGACAACGCGACGATAAAGCTCACAGCAATCCACGTTTGCCCCCCGTGACGCTAAAGTCTGTTCGAGTAAATCTCGACCTAGTCCGCCTCTAAAAATAATTATTTTCTCGCCCTGCACTGCGTTTAATGCCGCTAGCGCCAATAAAGCCTCACTGGAATAACCCGACTCTGGCACAACAACTGACACACCCTGATCGAACAGAGGCTGGGCAGAGGTCGGCCCCACCGCAAAATAATCAATGCCCACCGGTAGCATCGGCCAATAGCGATCCAGCCACCACCCGGCAAGGTGCGCCGCATACTGGCTAACAACGATAGCTTTGTCGTAATCGGAAAAATCCATCACCTGTTTTTTGACTTGCTCGTCATCCACCCCTGCAGCCTCGATTTTGAGCACAGGGTGGTTATGGCACGTCGCGCCCAAGTCTTCGAGACGAGTCAGTAAGAGGTCTTGTTTTTGAGCAAGGGCAAAAGAGCTCGACTTAGCAGATTGATCCGAAGCAGGTAGCGCTGGACTCGCTCGTAGGCTAAGAATATGCAGACCGTCGAGTGCCGACATATTAATGTGCAGTAATAGCCGAGAGGATTTTATCTGCACCCCGCGCCAACAGGCGCTGGGCTAGTTCAATGCCGAGTTGCTCGGCAGATTCTACAGCGCCGGTGCTCTCTTCGCGCAACATCACGCTGCCGTCAAGGGAACCGACCAGCGCCCTAAGGTGTAATTGCTGATCGTCTATCAGCTCGGCATAACAGGCTATCGGCACCTGGCAGCCGCCTTCAAGTTCACAATTGACGGCTCTTTCAGCAGTAACACGGGCTGCCGTATCCGCATGGTGAAGCACGCTCAGCAGGGCCTGCGTTTGTTCATCATCAGCGCGGCATTCAATGCCCACCGCACCCTGACCACCGGCCGGTAATGATTGGCTCACCGGAATGCGCTGGGTAATCCTGTCGGCCATTTCAAGCCGCAGCAAACCCGCCGTCGCTAAAATAATGCCATCATATTCGTCGTTATCCAGCCGCCCTAACCGGGTATTAACGTTACCCCGTAAATCGAGAATCTGAAGTTGGGGATAGGACTCCATTAGCTGACATTGGCGACGCATGCTGCTGGTGCCAACGCGAGCACCGGCGGGCAGCTCCTCAATACTCTGATAGTGATTGGAAACGAAAGCATCGCGCGGATCTTCCCGCTCACAAATGATCGGCAAAGCCAGGCCCGGGGGCAAGGCCATGGGCACATCTTTCATGGAATGAACGGCAATATCAGCACGCCCTTCCAGCAGCGCGACCTCGAGCTCTTTAACAAAGAGTCCCTTGCCGCCAATTTTAGCAAGGGGGGTATCGAGAATTTTATCGCCCCGAGTTGTCATGCCGATGATTTCAACACTCAGACCCGAATGGGCCTTCATCAAGGCATCGCGAACAAAGTGCGCCTGCCACAGGGCCAGAGGGCTTTTTCGGGTGGCGATACGCAAGATTGGCATGGAATTACTCATTGAGTCAGTGAAAAAAACCACCCCCTTCAGCAACAGCGTCAACACTCGAAATAAGCTGTTACCAAATAGGCTAGCGGGAAATTACGGTCGCAGATAATAACAGATTCGAAACGCCAAATTGCCAATGGCCTCCAGAAGTACAGACTATTGGGGTAAGCCCGAAACGGGCCGTCGGTAAAGTTATTTTAGGAAAGAGAGTGTGCCAACAAAGAAAAATGCTTAGCGTAATCTGATCAGATTTTTTCGAGCAAACGGCGCACCGGTGTTATATGACGGCGACTCACCTGGGGCTTGATATCCAGATCCTTAAGGCGCACAAAGCAGTGGCCATCGCTATCGCGCTCCAGGCCTTCGATGTGGTGAACCGAAACCAGAGCATTGCGATGAATACGCACAAAGCGGCCTTCGAATTCGCCTTCTAATTCCTTCAAGGTATCGTCAAGTAAAGCTTCACCGTCGGTGTGGTAGGCGGTCACGTATTTATGATCGGCCTGAAATAAACGCACATCACTAATCGGGATTAAATCGATTTCACCTCTATTTTTCGCGGCAAGATGGGTGCGCCCACCCTCGCCAAGGCCCACACTGTCCTGCAAACTATTGAGCTGAGCTTTATTGACGCGCCCGGTTCGGTTCAAGGCGGCATTTAGATCCTCCTGCTTCACCGGTTTCAGTAAATAGCCAATGGCCTGGGACGAAAAAGCTTCAATCGCATAATCCTCATAAGCCGTACAGAAAATGACGGCTGGCGGTGGGTCTAGCTCGGCAAGGTGTTGTGCCGCCGCAATGCCATCCATGCCAGGCATGCGCACATCCATTAATATGACATCGGGGTTAGTATCACGCGCCTGCTGAATCGCCTGCTGACCATTCTCAGCCATGGCAACAACGGTAAAATCCGGTAGCGAAGCGACCATCCTCTGTAAGCGGTCACGTGCCAAAGGCTCATCATCGACTATCAATACATTCATAAAAGATAACTCACTCCCCCACGGGGAAGTTAATATGTGAAATGTAATGATTGTCCATTCTTTCCGCGCGCACCACAGCAGTCGGCCCGAAATGTGCTATAAGTCGCTTTTGCACGTTGTCTATGGCCATTTTGCTACCCTTGTTGTGTTGCATTCTCTGACTTCGAGGGTTGCCTACCGTCAAAATCAGCCGGTTATTCACCCGTTTCACACTGATTTTTATGAGCCCGCCTTCCGGTAATAATTGAATACCGTGATAAACGGCATTTTCCAACACCGGCTGTAAAGTAAGACTGGGGATTTGCACATCACCGTAATCGCCAATTTCCCACTCTGTTTGTAAGCGCTTACCGAGACGCAGTTTTTCAAGGGCCAGATAACTGCGGCACAGTGCCAGCTCTTCGCGCAGGGGTACCAAAGTATGCGCATCATCCAGCACCCTGCGAAATAGCTCCGCGAGATCAACCACTACCTGCTCAGCCTTACCCGGATCAGTGGCAATCAAACTAGCGATAATATTCATGCTGTTGAAAAGAAAATGAGGACGAATTCGGGATTGCAATTCCTGAATACGCGAAGCCTCCGACTGGGCAAATAACATTTTAACCTGGCGATCGAGGTGCAAATAACGCAACAACACAAGCGATAAGATCAGCGCGGCAACAACAGCTTCGATAACACTGAAGCGCTGAAACAAAGGCTCAAACACGGCAAACACAGTAAATTCAATCGCCAGGATAGCCACCACCAACACGACTCCCAGCATCGTGTAGCTGAGTGCTGGCTCATTGGGGGCAAAGGCCCGCCACACCGCCCGTTCAACAAAATAGACGAATAAACCCGCAACCATAGAAACAGCCATTGCGACCAACCAGACTTTGCCTAGTACCGGCCAGGTCATAATAGATGGGCCACCGACAAGCCATGACATCACTACAAACAACAGCTGACCGATCAGCAATACACCCAACCAGCTGCCACAGCACCAAAAATTGGAGCCCGGTAATTGAAGTCTGGCTGATGGCAGCGCTTGCCCTTCCCGGTGCCGCTTGTTTTTTCGGTTCACTTTTTGCTTTCTCACCCAGACCATTCCACGAATTCGCTATAATGCGCCATTTTCACCAGACAGGCATCTTTCCTTCGGGCAAGTCAGCCACTAATTTTGCTAGCTGAGGTCACAATGAGCGACAAAAAATCATCAAACCAATCCTGGGGAGGTCGCTTTAGCGAACCCACTGACGCCTTTGTTGCCCGTTTCACCGCTTCGGTAAATTTTGACCAACGCCTTTATAAGCAAGATATTGAGGGCTCGCAGGCCCACGCTGCGATGCTAACCCGTGTAGGGATTCTCACTGAGCAAGAGCATCAACAAATTAAGACCGGGCTCAAGGAAATTCAAAGCGATATCGAGGCTGGTACTTTTGAGTGGTCAGTTGAACTCGAAGATGTGCACATGAATATAGAGGCCGCACTAACGGCTAAAATTGGCATCACCGGTAAAAAACTACACACCGGACGCTCTCGCAACGATCAGGTGGCGACGGATATTCGCCTCTGGCTGCGCGCCGAGATCACCACCATTCAACGCGAGCTGCACCGCTTGCAGGAAGGCATACTATTGATTGCCGAACGTGAAGCCAGCACGATTATGCCGGGGTTCACCCACCTGCAAACGGCCCAGCCCGTGACCTTCGGCCATCACTTACTGGCCTGGTACGAAATGCTGGTGCGCGACCAGGGTCGCCTGGCCGACTGTAAAAAAAGACTCAATCAGTCACCCCTTGGTTCTGCCGCCCTCGCCGGCACCACTTATCCCATTGACCGAGAGTACACCGCCAGCCTGCTCAACTTTGACGGCCCCACAGCCAACAGTCTTGATTCTGTCAGCGACCGAGACTTCGCCATCGAGTTCTGTGCCTTTGCCAGCCTGTTAATGACTCACCTTTCCCGCGCCTCTGAAGAACTGGTGCTCTGGGCCTCGGCGCAATTCAATTTTATCGACCTGCCCGACCGTTTTTGCACCGGTTCATCCATCATGCCGCAGAAAAAAAACCCGGATGTGCCCGAGCTAGTGCGCGGTAAAACCGGGCGCACCCACGGGCATTTGATCAGCCTGCTGACCCTGATGAAGTCTCAGCCTCTGGCCTACAACAAAGACAATCAGGAAGATAAAGAACCTTTATTCGACAGCGTCGATACGGTGCGCGATTGCCTGCGTGCCTTTGCCGACATGATTCCCGCTATTACGGCGAAAAAAGAGAATATGTACGAAGCAGCGCGACGGGGCTTCTCCACCGCCACTGACCTGGCTGACTATTTAGTGGGTAAAGATGTTGCCTTTCGCGACGCCCATGAAATCGTCGGCAGCGCAGTCGCCTACGGCATTGAAACTGGCAAAGATCTATCGGAAATGAGCCTCGACGAACTGCAAAAATTTGGCGAGATGATCAGCGATGACGTGTTTGACGTATTAACCCTTGAAGGCTCCGTTGCCGCGCGCAATCACATTGGTGGCACCGCCCCGGAGCAGGTGAGCAAAGCGGTCATCCGCGCACACCAACAGCTCGAAGAACAGGCTAAAAACTTCTAAGCTAAAACAACAAAACCGAGCAACACTCATAAAGCTAACATTGAGAGCAAGTACAGCGAACCGCTATACTTGCTGCCACGCTGACTGGACGAACTATCACCGATGACTGCCACCACCTTACGCCGAATCTTTCTCTTTTTACCCCTGCTGTTATTGGCAGTTTCTACACTCAATGCCTGTGGTAATAAGGGTGCGCTTTATATTCCGCCGCCACCTGTCGAGCAGCAAAGCGAAGCGACAAAGCCAATTCAACAAAGTGACGTATCAAGTCCCACTGAGGACAGCGAAACCGAATGAGCCACTTTTCACGCCGTAATGGCCAGCTCTATATTGACAATGTCTCCCTCGCTACACTGGCCGCTGAACACGGCACACCCGCTTATGTCTATTCCAAAGCGGCGATTAGCGAACAGTTCCAGGCTTATCAACACGCCATGGGCGAACAGTCCCACCTGATTTGTTATGCGGTAAAAGCCAACTGTAGCCTGGCGATTCTCAATATTTTGGCGAAACTGGGCGCGGGCTTTGACATCGTTTCCGGCGGCGAACTTGAGCGTGTACTGGCCGCCGGCGGACAGCCACAAAAAATCGTTTTTTCGGGTGTTGGCAAAAGCCATGAAGAAATAACACTGGCCCTGCAAACAGGCATTCACTGCTTTAATGTCGAATCAACGGCCGAGCTGGAACGCATTCAGCAAATCGCCCAGAACCTCAACATTGTTGCGCCCATTTCCATGCGCGTAAATCCCGATGTCGATGCTGGCACCCACCCCTATATTTCTACTGGCCTGAAAGAGAACAAATTCGGTATTGATATCGACGCTGTCGTCGAGGTCTATCAACGAGCGGCATCCCTGTCCCACCTCAGCATTAAAGGTGTCGACTGCCATATCGGCTCACAACTGACTGAAATTGCCCCCTTTATTGATGCCATGGATAGAGTACTGCTGCTCATCGATCACCTCGCCGAAGTCGGCATTGCCATTGAACATCTCGACCTCGGCGGTGGCCTCGGCGTGCGCTATCAAGACGAACAGCCCCCCGCCATCGGCGACTATATTCAGGCCATACGCCAGCGACTCGATACCCACGACTTGCGGCTAATACTTGAACCCGGCCGCTCCATCGTAGCCAATGCCGGTGTTCTGTTAACCAAAGTCGAATACCTGAAGCAAGCTGGCGACAAGAATTTCGCCATTGTCGATGCTGCGATGAACGACATGCTGCGTCCCGCCCTATATCAAGCCTGGCTTGATATAGAAACGGTGAGCGACAACACGCAGGCCGACGCGGCTGTTTATGACATCGTCGGTCCAGTCTGCGAAACCGGCGACTTCCTCGGCAAGCAGCGCTCACTGGCTATCGCAGAGGGCGACCTGCTCTGCATCCACTCCTGCGGCGCCTACGGTATGTCGATGAGCTCGAATTACAATAGCCGCCCCCGCGCAGTGGAAATCATGGTCGATGACGACAACAGTCACGTTATCAAAGTCCGCGAATCAAAGGCTGACCTCATGCGCGGCGAATCTCTGCTGCCGGACCACAGCTAAATGTATATTCGCTTCACCAAAATGCACGGCCTCGGCAATGACTTTGTGGTTATCGATGCCGTGACTCAGGCTGTGACGATGACCGACAAACTGGCTCGCCGTCTCGCTGATCGAAACACCGGTATTGGCTGTGATCAGATTTTACTGGTCGAGCCACCCACCCGCCCCGATGTCGACTTTAAATACCGTATCTTTAATGCCGACGGCAGCGAAGTTGCCCAATGTGGCAATGGTGCACGCTGCTTTGCCAAATTTGTGCGCGACAGACGACTCACCGGCAAATCTCTACTTAGCGTTGAAACTCACGCGGGCATTCTGCAGCTGAGCATCGACGACCAACAAAACTATACCGCCGCGTTGGGCATACCCAATTTTGAGCCCGCACAAATTCCTTTCGAAGCTGAGCAGCACGCGCTGACTTACGCCATCGAGACTGACGAGCAAAGTGTCGAGATCGCCGTTCTGTCTCTGGGTAACCCCCATGCTGTACTGCAGGTTGACGACATTCAGCAAGCACCTGTTGAGGTGCTTGGCCCACTGCTCGAAAGCCACTCTCGCTTTCCGGAACGGGTGAATGTTGGATTTATGGCACTGCTCACGCGTCATGAAATTAATTTGCGGGTTTACGAACGCGGCGCTGGCGAGACCCAGGCCTGCGGTAGCGGTGCCTGTGCGGCCGCGGTAGCTGGCATCACTCAAGATCTGCTAGACTCGCCGGTCAAAGTCAATCTGCCCGGTGGTAGTCTCACGATTACCTGGCTGGGTGAAGATCAGCCGGTATCAGTAACAGGCCCGGCGACAACCGTTTATCAGGGGCGCATTCGTCTATGAGCACAAAAGACACATCTGGCAAACAGGACGCGCCATCGATTAGCGAAGAACAAGTTTGTGAATTCCTCAGTGCAAAAACGGATTTTTTTGAGCGCCACCCCGAGCTGCTTGAATCAATCGAGCTACCCCACGAAAGTGGCAAGGCCGTATCCTTAATCGAGCGGCAAATCAGTGTCTTGCGCGATCGTAATCTGGAAATGCGCTCGCGCTTGAATAACCTGCTCGAAACGGCAAGAGCCAACGATAAGTTGTTTGAAAAGACCCAGCGCCTGGTACTGGCTTTACTCGAAACGGACAGCTTGACGAAAGCTATCGACACGCTTTATGACAGCCTGAAAAATGACTTTCAAATTGAGCATTACCAGCTCATTCTGTTCAGTGCTGAAAACAAGCTATCGACGCCTGCCAAGATTGTCAGCCTCGACCAGGGTACTCAGGCAATTGGCGGTTTACTGCGTAGCAATCGTGCCACCTGTGGCGTACTGCGTGATGAGGAGCTGTCCTTTCTGTTTGATGATCAGGCTAGCGCCATTAAATCCGTCGCCGTTGTGCCTCTCAATAATGGCAATACCTTTGGCACGCTTGCCATCGGTAGCTCAGACCCACTTTATTACAAAAGCAGCATGGGCACGCTTTTTCTCAGCTATATTGCTGAAGTTCTCAATCGCACCCTGCCCTCTATGATGGCTCAGTCAGCCACTATCCAGGCCATCACAGCGCCGCAACAAATGAGCTGAGATTGCCATGACAATGGTTCCCGATGATGCTCAACTAGCCAGTTTCGCTCAACACATCGGCACGGCGAGAAACCTCTCGCCACTGACCACAAAAAGTTATCTGCACGACCTGTCGCGCCTGCAATTACTGTTAAATGAGCAAGCAGTCAAAACTCTCGACGAGCTGGACACCCAGCATATCCGTAGCGCACTGGCGACACTGCATAAAAGTGGCCTGTCGAACGCCAGCTTGCAACGCTGGCTGTCATCAGTACGCACTTTTTTTCGTTATGCCCTGCAAAATAAATGGCTAAGCCACAACCCCACCGATGGCCTGCAAGCGCCGAAAAAAGCCCAAAAACTGCCCAAACTAATGGATGCCGATGAGGCCATTCAGCTAGTGAGTATTGAGGGCGATGACTGGCTCTCACTGCGCGACCGCGCCCTGCTAGAGCTACTCTATTCTTCCGGACTACGCCTGGCAGAAATTGCCAATGTTGATATTAGTGACATTCACTTTCACGAAGCCACTGTTACGGTGACCGGCAAGGGCAACAAAATGCGCCTTGTACCCGTTGGTAGCTGCGCCCTGCAAGCCATTGAGCGCTGGTTAAAGGTACGCAGTGAGCGAGCACTCGAGAATGAAAGCGCACTGTTTGTCAGCCAGCGGGGCAAGCGTATTAGTCATCGCGCCATTCAACAACGTGTCAAACAAATGGGCCAGCAACAGGGCATCAGTCAGCCACTTCATCCCCATATGCTGCGCCATTCTTTCGCCAGTCATATGCTGGAATCCAGTGGTGATTTGCGCGGAGTTCAGGAGTTGCTCGGACACGCCAACCTGTCGACTACTCAGGTTTATACCCACCTTGATTTTCAGCATCTGGCGAAGACCTACGACAGTGCCCACCCCCGTGCCCATTCTCGAGACAAAAAAAAGCCCAGGCCATAATTACCCGGGCTTCTTTTGTGTAGCGCCAAGCGTAAAAGTGCTTAGACCGCGTCTGCACCCGTTTCACCCGTGCGAATACGTATTATCTCTTCCAGCGGCGATATAAAGATTTTGCCGTCGCCAATTTTGCCAGTATTCGCAGACTTCAAAATAGCATCGACGACGTTATCAACCATCTCACCATCGACGGCGATTTCGAGCTTCACTTTTGGCAGGAAATCGACAACATACTCAGCACCGCGATAAAGCTCAGTATGACCTTTCTGTCGCCCAAAACCTTTTACCTCCGTTACCGTTATTCCCTGTACGCCGACATCGGCCAGGGCCTGTCGAACATCATCCATTTTGAATGGCTTAATAATGGCGGTAATTAGCTTCATAGATACTCTCAGTTAGTCGTTATTGCATCAACGATACACCTTTAACAGACAACAAAAAAGGGAGCCAGGCTCCCTTTTTTGTTTTACAACACGTTTACAAGTGTTCTTTTACTTAGTGCCCGATACAAACTCTGGGTAAGCTTCCATACCGCATTCAGAGATATCAACGCCTTCGTATTCCTCTTCTTCACTAACGCGGATACCGACCACTGCCTTGAGGATAAACCACACCACCAGACTAGCGCCAAATACCCAGGCAAAGATAACGCCGATGCCCAACAGCTGAGCTGACAAAGTGGCATCCGAGTTGGACAAACAAACAGCCAACAAGCCCCAGATACCGACAACACCGTGAACTGAAATAGCACCAACGGGATCATCAATTTTCAGTTTGTCGAAAGCGACTACCGAGAAGACCACGAGAGTACCACCGATAAGACCAATCAGCGTCGACAGCATAGGACCGGGAGTCAAAGGCTCAGCGGTAATCGCTACCAGACCAGCCAGCGCGCCGTTAATTGCCATGGTCAAATCTGCTTTACCAAACATAAAGCGTGCAGTAATCAAGGCTGCAATCAAGCCACCACAAGCGGCCGCATTGGTGTTGACGAAGATATCAGCAACGGCATTGGCCTCACCAATATCCGATACTTTCAACTCAGAACCGCCGTTGAAACCAAACCAGCCAACCCAGAGGATGAACATGCCCAGAGCTGCCATCGGCATATTGGCACCAGGTATGGGGTTCACTGAACCGTCTTCCCGATACTTACCCTTACGCGCACCCAGCAAGATCACTGCAGCAAGAGCCGCCGCCGCACCCGTCATATGCACAACGCCGGAACCGGCAAAATCGAGGAAGCCAGCTGAATCGAGGAAACCGCCGCCCCATTTCCACATACCCTGCAAAGGATAAATAACGCCCGTCATCACCACGGCAAAGCCGAGGAAAGACCATAGCTTCATACGCTCAGCAACGGCACCAGAGACAATCGACATCGCTGTTGCAACGAAGACTACCTGGAAGAAAAAGTCAGACGCACCTGAATAGTAAGTGTAGTCGCTGGCATCTGCCGCGGCACCCGCCAGAACTTCTTCTGCTGTGGCATTGGCAATGCTGTTACCAAACCAGCTATCGGGCAATATGCCGCCATCGGATCCGCCGTACATGATGGTGTAACCCATCAGCAGGTACATCACGCAGGACACGGCGTAGAGCGCCACGTTTTTGGTCAAAATTTCAGTGGTATTCTTCGATCTGACCAGGCCAGATTCGAGCATCGTAAAGCCCGCAGCCATCCACATCACTAACGCGCCGCACACCAGAAAATAAAAGGTGTCTAGCGCGTACTTAATCTCAATAATATCGGTTTCCATTGGTTCTTCCCCTCAAAAGTCTCTTAGGCTAAATAGTTGCTTTTTAAACCGCGTCGTCACCCGTTTCGCCAGTGCGAATACGGATGATTTCATTAAGGTCTGAAATAAAGATTTTGCCATCGCCGATTTTGCCGGTTTGAGCAGCGTTCACTATCGCCTCAACCGTGCCATCCACCATTTCATCGGTAACCGCCACTTCAGCTTTTACCTTAGGTAGAAAATCAACGACATATTCTGCGCCACGATAAAGTTCCGTGTGGCCCTTCTGCCGGCCAAAACCCTTAACTTCAGTCACAGTTAAGCCTTGCACGCCAATATCAGCCAGCGCTTCACGAACATCGTCCAGCTTAAATGGCTTGATGACTGCAGTGATCATTTTCATTGTCATTCTCCTGCTTTGCCCGAATCTAATTAGCATCCGCGCACATTTAAAATTACCAGAGGATAAGGGAGGTTAACGATTGCCCCTTCCCAGGGGCTGGTCAATCCATGAGCAAAATCAACTCAACATCTATCCACTAACACTTACGGCGCCCTCGGCGAATATAAAGATCGCAAAAGAACACCACACAAGCTGTAATGCATAGCCTGTGCCAAGTTCTCACTTTGAAGATTAAGTGTTAGCCAACACAGTCGCGTTGCATTGTAAAAATGCAGCCGTTAATACCTAAACCCCCCACAGGAAAGGGGTTTAACGAAAGTAAATGACGTCTTAAAACCAGAATAAAAAAAGCGACAATTGGCGAGCACCAGGGGCTTCGCACCAGAATCATGCGCCAGGACATCACGACGCACCACTGCGCCGCACCAATATTGCGCATGAACGCCAAGCCACCACGTCCCACTCGACGATACCTTTCATTGGCAAAGGCTATCTGCTACAACAGAGACTTTAATACGATCAAGGAAGATCTATGTCACTGGCCGTTATCTATACACGGGCAAAATCAGGTATTAGCGCACCGTTGGTGACCGTGGAAGTTCACCTTTCTAATGGCCTCCCTAGTCTGAGTATCGTAGGTTTACCTGAGACCGCCGTTAAAGAAAGTAAAGACAGGGTACGCAGCGCTCTGCTAAATAGTCATTTCGACTTTCCCGCTCGACGCATCACCATCAATCTCGCCCCCGCCGATCTGCCCAAAGAGGGTGGGCGTTTTGATCTGCCGATAGCCCTGGGCATACTCGCCGCTTCCGGGCAGCTACCGATGGAAGCCCTGAAAGATTACGAGTTTATCGGCGAGCTAGCACTGTCCGGCGAACTGAGGCCCATTGATGGCATTTTGCCCAGCGTCCTCGCCTGCGGTAAGAATGACCGCAAGATGCTCCTTCCTCAAGCCAATGGCACGGAAGCCACTCTGGCGAGTAAGACCGCCGTGTACACGGCTCAACATTTACTGGAAGTCTGCGCCCACTTAAAAGGAGGTGACGTTCTCACGGCAGAAGCTCTTCTGCAAGAAACTGACTTCACCTCTGCGGCAGACATTAATGAAGTTATCGGCCAACACCAGGCCAAGCGCGCATTGGAAATCGCCGCTGCTGGTGCCCACAACCTGCTGTTCAGCGGCCCTCCCGGAACGGGAAAAACCATGCTAGCCAGTCGCCTGCCCGGCATATTACCGCCCCTCGACGAAAATGCGGCACTGGAAGTCGCCGCCGTCTACTCCGTAAGTAGTAGCACGCCACGTACGAATTTTTTTGAGCGCCCCTTCCGTTCACCCCACCATACGGCATCGAGTGTTTCTCTGGTCGGTGGCGGTAGTAATCCCCGCCCCGGCGAAGTATCCAAGGCCCACCACGGCGTGCTTTTTCTGGACGAGTTACCCGAATTTTCACGCAAGGTGCTAGAGGTCTTAAGAGAGCCCCTGGAATCCGGGTCGATACTCATCGCCCGCGCCCAGGCCAGTGTCGAATATCCCGCCAAGTTTATGCTGGTTGCGGCCATGAACCCTTGCCCCTGTGGCTATCTTGGTGAGCCCAGATGCCGCTGCACACCCGACCAGGTTAATCGCTACCGCGATAAAATATCAGGGCCATTACTGGATAGAATAGATCTGCAAGTGCATGTCCCCCGCGTACCCCATCAGGAGCTAACGGCAAATAAGCCACCGGGTGAAAGCAGTGAAACCATACGCAAACGAGTTATCGCTGCGAGGGAACGGCAACAAAACCGTCAGGGCTGTGCCAACGCGCAACTATCACGCAAGCAGCTCGACCAGTTCTGTCCACTCAATAAAGCTCAGCTTGAAATGATGAACACCGCTATCGAGCGCATGAACCTTTCCGCTCGCGGCTTCCATAGAGTACTAAAGGTCGCACGCACCATAGCCGACATAGAAAATGAGGAGAAAATCCAGAACCAGCACCTCAGCGAAGCGCTGGCTTATCGCCTCTAGCTGAACAGGCTTATTCACAAAACATTAATGGTCGAGGCGAAAGCCTACTTTAATGGTTGCCTGCCAATGTTTTACTTTGCCATCTTCGATATGCCCGCGACTTTCAATCACTTCAAACCAGTGTAAATGCTTGATTGTTTTCGTCGCTTCGGCGATTGCTGCGCTAATCGCATCATCAGTGCCGACAGTGGAACTCCCTGTCACTTCGATATGTTTATAGATATGTCCGGGCATAATGAAATCCTCTTATTGAAATCCTCAAATTAAATAATTCGAAGACCATCCCGAGCAAATATAATAGCTGCCGGAATTGGGTGGAGAGAGATCGCTCATCGAGCCGTTCTCTCTACCAACAGCTTAGACAAAGGCCTAAAATTGCGCCAATTTATTCGAACGTTCACCCATTACCGCGCATCATCCCGTTAAAAATATTGTGCCGTAAACTCTTTGGCCGTAAGAGGCCCTGAATAGAAATAACCCTGAAATATTTGGCAACCAATATCATGTAAAAAACTCTCTTGTTCTTTATTTTCGACACCCTCTGCAACTGGCTTTAAGCCGAAGTGGCGAGCAAGGTCCATAATTGTTTTTACAATCGCGGCATCATCCCTGTCACTAATAATATTGCGCACATAGGTTTGATCTATTTTTATTTCATCAAGAGGCAAGCGCTTTAAATAGTAAAGAGAGGAGTAAGCGGTACCAAAATCATCAATTGATATTTTTACGCCCAGCTCTTTCAGTTGACTGAGTTTTGCGACGGTCGCATCAACATCTTCAATTAACATGCCTTCAGTAATTTCCAACATCACACTGCTGGGAGCAACCTCGTTGCGCTCGATCACCTCTTGTACATTAGCGAAAAAGTCCTTCCGCCTGAACTGCACCGGGCTAATATTAATCGACAAATTAAAATTATCATCAAAATAACCCTGCTCTTTCCAGTCCTTTAACTGAACACAGGCCGCCTCCATCACCCACTGCCCAATATCCATAATTAAGCCGGTCTCTTCAGCAATACCAATAAATTCATCGGGCTGAACAATCCCTCTTTCCGCGTGCTGCCAGCGGATCAGAGCCTCGCCCCCCACTGTCTGCCCATCACTATTCACCTTGGGCTGGTAATACAACTCAAACTGCTCGAGCTTAATGGCCTGTCGTAAGTCTTGTTCAATGAGTACGCGTTTGTCCGCATCTTCCTGCTGCTCGGATCGATAAAAGGCCACGGCATTGCGACCATTTTTCTTCGCCTGGTACATCGCGACATCGGCATTTTGAATAACAGCTTCAGCCGTCTCACCATCCTGTGGAAACATCGCCAGGCCAATACTCGAGGACATGTGGTAATTAAGGCCATTAATAATATAGTCCGATGCCAGCGCTGCACGTAGTTTGTCGGCAATAACCCGTGCCCTGTGTGCCACCATATGTATGCCACCGGCAATCACTGGGATCACCACCACAAACTCGTCACCACCTATACGGGCAACCGTATCATCCGTCCGAAAAACCTCCATCAAACGCTTTGCCACTTCTATTAGTAAAATATCACCACTGGCATGGCCCAGGCTATCGTTCAATAATTTAAAGCGATCAAGATCGAGGTAAAACACCACACCACTGGTTTTGTTTCTTTTCGCTGAAGCACAATACTGATGCAGCCGGTCAAGTAACAACCGTCGATTGGCCAATTTCGTTAACGGGTCATAGTAGGCCAGGCGACTAATCTCTTCCTGAGCATTTTTGTATTCACTGATATCAGAAACCGCTGCGCGCACCATGATGGGTTTATCATCAATATCACACTCAACCTGGCCCTGTGTTCTCAACCAACGAATATCACCATCCGGCCCTCTAAAGCGGCTTTCAAGTTCAAAGGGAAGGCCCGCATCAATATCATCCATCAAAGAATCAAGTAGTGATATGTCATCCTCGAGCACGAATCCCCGTAAGGCATTAAATGTTGCTGGCAATTCTTCAACCGGTACACCAAAAAGCTTGCTGGCTCCGTCAGACCAGAACATTTTATTGGTTTGCATATCGGCTTCCCAGATAACAATACCACCCGCTCTGGTGGCCAGGCGTGTCATCTGTTCTTTGTTTGCCAACTCATCCAGCAGTCCCTGGCGCTCCAACTCCATCCGCTTACGATCAGTAATATCTCTGATATTCGCAAAGGTAAGCCGCCTGTCGTAGTACTCGAAACCACTAAAACTGACCTCCACTTCACGCGGCTCGCCATTGGGTAGCTTAAGCAACCATTCGATAGTACCGATACGCCCCCGCTCCAACGCTGAGAGTACCCGACTCAACTTTTCCTCAGCGTCCCCACCGCCCGCCTGCACCGCCATCGACAATTCAGTTATCGGCAAACTCTCAAGCTCAGATTTGTCACGTTGCGTGAGATCGGCAAACTGCTTATTGCAGGCTTCGATATGCGCGCCATCCAGCACCACTGCTGCCTCAGGCAGGGATTCAATGAGCTGACGAAAGGTTTTCTCTGACTCGCTGGCAACGATAATTTTTGGCATCAGGCCACCAATGTTTTGGCAACTCATCAAGTAGTGCCCTGGCTGACCGCTTTACCCGTATAGCGACTTACCTGGTCATCACCCTTTAGGCCCGTCTCTTGCCTACCTTGTAAAAACTCAATAAAACCGTGATCTTCCTGTTCGGCGTATAAAGTATTAAGGGTAGACCCGATGAGCATTTCAGAGGGAAAACCAGACAGTGCCAGAAACGCCTGATTGACTTTAATTATTTTTCTTCTCACATCAGCAATGATAGACGGCTGGCCGGCTTCAAAAGCCAGCGCCGCAACATCGGCATTATCGTGAGTAGTGTTTTGCATGTTTAGTCCTTGCAATATCCGATCATCGACGTGGCTATTCTTTTACTCATGCCCATCACTCGAAAGGTCTCGGTTCAGAAAATCGCAGTCTGTTCACTTCTTTTTTTCGCTCACTTTTACGTAATAAAATAAATGTCACACCCAGTCCTCCGCTGTGTCGGGGCGCACTGTGGAAGGCCAATACGTCACACAGTTGCGGCAACCAGTAATTAACACAACTTTTTAACAATGCAGGGCTCTCCCTATGTTCGCCCTTGCCATGGGTAATCGATGCACAGCGAATATCATGAGCAACACAGTCGCGCACAAAGCCCAGTACTTCTATACGCGATTGAACGACCGTTAGCCGATGTAAATCCAGGCTTGATTCAACCGGGTAGTGACCTTGTTTCAAACGGCGAAAAACACCGTGCTGAACCCCGTCCCGTTTAAACGACAAGGTATCGAGAGGCTTGACCCTTGGCACATGCTCTTCCCCCGCGAGGAAGTTGTCCTCACTACCCTTCTCTTTAACAGCGGCCATACGCCGCGACACTAAAGCTGGGGTATTTCTATCCACCGGTATTTTTGAATAATGACCAGACTCACTCAGGGGCTCCACATCACCAACAAACTCACGAAATAATTTTTTTTCTTCTTCGTTCATCGCTCTTTACTCAAGACCTCTCTGCCAGTCGTTCGACAGAGCAACATTATGCCGATTCTAACAGCCTCTCGACGGCGAGGATACGCGCTCAGCTCAGGCTTTCTTATTTCAATCTGAAATACAGCACCCATTATAAATAAGGCGAAAACAACCAACAAAATGCGTCCCTGCTGCGCGCGAGAAGTGAGCGTCTATCTAGCTCAGTCAAAGTCACGACAGATGAGCTGGACAGGCGATCATCGAACTCAGCTTCCAGTTCACGCGCCATCGCCTGATCATAAATTTCGACACTCACCTCGTAATTCAAGCGCAGGCTACGCGGATCAAGATTGGCCGAACCGATCAACAAATACTCACCGTCCACCAGAAACAGTTTAGAGTGGTTAAATGGCGGGGGCTGGTAAACGACCTTAATATTGTAATAAAGCAGTTCCCAAAGCATATTGCGCATAGCCCAATGTACATAGCGTAAATTGTTTTTCTCCGGCAGGATGAGTGTCACAGACACACCGCGCAGGGCAGCTGTTTGCAGTGCTGCCAGCATCTCTCTAGACGGTAAAAAGTAAGGTGTCATGATGCGGATCGACACTTCAGCCTGAGCGATGGTCGCCAAAAGAACATTACTCAATTTATCGAGATTAAAATCAGGCCCATCGACAATCACCCGACAGAGGCTAGCACCGCACTCAGCCTGTCCTTCTCCCGGCTGTGTCAGATTTTCACCCGTCGCTAATTGCCAGGTTTGCGCAAAACCCATAGCCAGCTGTGCGACGACAGGCCCTTCAAATTGAAAGTGCATATCAGCCGCCGGATGCTTGTTAGAGGCTAAGGCCACAAGATGGCGATCGCCAATATTCATACCACCCGCAAAAGCCAACTGCTCATCAACCACCAGTAATTTTCGGTGGTTGCGCAAATTCAAACCCGGAAACCGTGAGATGAGACCGGGCGGAGAAAACCGCTCAACACGCACCCCTCCGCGACGTAGGCGACGACTGACCCGAGGCCAGGAATAAAGCTCACCCATGGCATCAACAATCACCCTGACCTCAACACCACGACTGACCGCTGCGCATAGCGCTTGCGTAAAGTCCTGCCCGGTGCGATTACTTTCAAAAATATAGGTACTTAAATCGACACGCTTTGTGGCCTGATTAATCGCACCCAGCATCGCCGGGAAAGCCTCTTCACCATTGCGAAGTACCGACACCCTGTTGCCCCCGAGCAGCGGCAAACCCGTCAAAGCATAAGTGGCACGTACAAGACAGGAGAAATCAGCCGGTGATTTTTGATTGCAGGGTATATCTGCAAGCGGCTCTTCACCCCGCTCAAAATCAACAAAGCGACGCTGATAACCACCATCTCGCCACGATTGCGCACGGTGATGTACACGATTAATACCAAAGAAAAAATACAATGCAGGGCCGACAATGGGGAATAACAGGCAGACACTAATCCAGCCCATCGCAGCTCGCGGATCGCGCTTGTAGAGCATCGCATGCCACATCGCAACGGGGGCGACAATAAGCGCCAGGGCAATAAAGACATTAATCATAACGTCGAGCCCATTGAATTCACTTAACGCTACCATCAAGCAGTACTTTCCTGTTTTATAATCACATCAAGTCCAGTATGGCGCTGCTTATCAATAATGACAATTATGCGATCACCTTGAATTCGGCAAGCGCGTAACGCTATATTTTGCCTATTAACAAAGGAACAGCCATGAATTCACTCATCGCACTAGGCGAGCCCGCTGGCGAGCTACTAAAACAACGCAAGCAAACCCTGGCCGTTTGTGAATCATCTATTGCTGGTCTGCTGTCGGCAGCTCTGGTCGCCGTGCCCGGCGCTTCCGCCTATTTTCTCGGCAGCACCGTGGTTTACACCCTGGGATCTCGGCGACAGTTTCTCGATATGAGCGATGACGATATGAAGGG
>Ga0209081_1000521_pt1 | contig 23078 bp, 18 predicted proteins | sample GOMGulsemesocosm_4_FD_184636 | JGI IMG/M metagenome (GOLD analysis project Ga0209081, IMG submission 184636) | Methane-oxidizing microbial communities from mesocosms in the Gulf of Mexico - GOM15B Gulf of Mexico (SPAdes) (version 2) | ecosystem: Environmental > Aquatic > Marine > Cold seeps... | reverse complement strand
TTTTCCGGTATTAACTTGTTTTATTGTTTGTTCTGCTAGGTAAGTATCTTCGAGGTCTTCAAGGTGTGTCTCTATGGCCTCCCTCATGTAATAAGTGGCTGTTCTTCCTGTTTTAGAGGCAAGAGCTTGAAGCCTTGAATATATGCCGTCATCGAGTCTAATAGCTGCCTGTTTACTCATATCGCTAACCTCATTAATCTTGATTGGTATACAAGTATACCACTTTGTATTTTAATGGTTCATTCTTAGCGTTATAAGGTTACCTTTGAGGCTGACTCAGGCTGAATGTCGTTCGCTATCTTGTTAATGGTTGCGCGTAGTGTTTTCTCTTCTGTGACGGTGTAGCCGCCGGTTACGTCATTAGTAGTGACATGGTTCATTAATCGCTTAATCATGCTCATAGCTAGGATTATAGGCCGCCCTTATGGTTGCAAAGGTGCGTCGCAGTCGTGCGGGCTAAACGCTACGCCGGTAGTCTTTAACGGGTAGGGACTTTAGCTCTGGATCTGCCAAGTATCGTTCTAATACGTCGATAAGTGATGTCTGAGGGGTTTTGTTTTTCTGTTTTGTGGCTTACGTTCAGCTCATTACTTGCCGCTCAGTGATTGACAAGTTTTGTATAATCGACACAATAAGCCTAGCTTAGGCGATGCGTGTAATCGTGGAGTTTATTTTATAATTAAGGAAGGATTCGTTATGCAACTTAAAAAGTGTTTTGCTTTGGTTTTTTTATTGTTGTTTGCTGCCGTTGCACAGGCTGAGTATCAGCTTGATAATGCGGCGTCATCAATCAATTTTGTGTCAATTAAGAAAGCTAAAATTGGCGAAGTTCATACGTTCACACGGCTCAGCGGTGGTGTTGATAAAACCGGTTTGGCTCAGTTGACGGTGAATCTAAGCAGTGTGGAAACACATATCGCTATTCGCAATGAACGGATGCAGGGGATGTTATTTGAAACGGCGTTATTTCCAAGCGCGGCAGTGAGTACCCAATTGAATGTACAGACATTACAAGCGCTGAAAGCAGGCGATAGCCTGTTGTTACCGCTGGAGCTGAACTTTAAGTTACACGGTGAAGTAAAAATGATAGCGACAACATTACGCGTGGTTGCCTTGGCGGATGGCGCTTTATTGGTGAGTTCGATAGCGCCGATTATGCTGAATGCAGCTGATTTTGCTTTAAGCGATGGTATTCAGAAACTAATGACCGTTGCCAAGTTGCCGTCTATTGCCTCGGCAGTGCCGTTGACGTTTAGTTTGGTCTTTAAGCCAATTTAGTGGGATTGGCCCAGCAATTGGGCCAATAAGCCTAGCTCGCGGTATAATCGCTGGTTACTAATTTGTTACCGCCGTTAACCTATGTCGAACACACCAAGTTTTAAAGAACTCAGTGCCCTACTGCCGGGTTGTTTGAGTAAAGATCAGTTTTCATTTAGGAACCAATTGAAGCGGCTAACGGGGCAGCGCTCTAATCAGCACGATAAGCTACGAGTGCTTCACGAGAAGATAATCCAATCAAGTAATGAGGTTGTTAAGCGGCAAGGCAGTTGTCCGATTATTCAATTCCCCGATTTACCTATTTCAGAAAAACGTGATGAAATTGCAGGTTTAATACAGAAGCATCAAGTGATTATTCTGTGTGGTGAAACGGGGTCAGGTAAAACCACTCAGTTGCCTAAAATTTGTTTGGAGCTTGGGCGTGGCTTTCAAGGCCAAATAGGGCACACTCAACCACGGCGTTTGGCGGCTATTACGGTGGCGCAACGTATCGCGGAGGAATTGAAAACAGAGTTAGGCCAAACGGTGGGCTATAAAATTCGTTTTCAAGGAAAAGAAGCGTCGAGTACACTCGTAAAGTTGATGACAGACGGTATTTTGTTGGCAGAGATTAAGTCTGACCCTTACTTGAGCCGCTACGATACGTTGATCCTTGATGAAGCGCATGAGCGTAGTTTGAATATTGATTTCTTGCTGGGTTATATGAAGTGGTTATTGCCTAAGCGACCCGATTTGAAGCTGATTGTTACATCGGCAACGATTGATCCAGACCGCTTTTCTAAGCACTTTAATGATGCACCGGTGATTAATGTATCGGGCCGGACATACCCTGTAGAAATGCGCTATCGGCCGATTGGAGTGGATGCTGAACAAAATGATCAGGATATGTTGCAAGGTATTATTGATGCGGCAGCCGAACTGCACCGTGAGCGAGCAGGGGATATCTTGGTTTTTCTCAGTGGTGAACGTGAAATTAGAGAAGCTGCTGAGGCGCTGCGCAAACACCATCCTCCGGGCTACGATATTTTACCTTTGTATTCTCGTTTAAGTGGTAAGGAGCAATCGCAGATTTTTCAAGCACATAAGAAGTTGCGTATTGTGTTAGCGACCAATGTGGCGGAAACATCATTAACCGTGCCGGGGATTCGCTGCGTGATTGATACGGGCTTAGCACGCATTAGCCGCTTTAGTCAGCGTAGTAAAATTCAACAATTACCCATTGAGCCTATCGCGCAGGCGAGTGCCAATCAGCGCAGTGGTCGTTGTGGACGTGAGGCACCGGGTATTTGTATTCGTTTATTTAGTGAAGATGATTTTAATCAGCGAGCTGAGTTTACCCAACCTGAAATATTGCGAACAAATTTAGCCTCGGTTATTTTGCAAATGAAGGCGTTGCGTTTATCTGATATTGACCGTTTTCCTTTTTTAGAACCACCTGCGGATAAGATGATTCGCGGGGGTATTCGTAGTTTGCATGAACTTGGTGCGCTAGATGATAGCGAGCAATTAACAGAAGTTGGGCGACGTTTGACGCATTTTCCCTTGGACCCTCAGCTGGGCCGTATGCTGTTGGCAGCAGAAGAGTTTAATTGCTTAGAGGAGGTGCTAACGATTGTCTCAGCGTTGTCTATTCAAGACCCTAGAGAGCGTCCGAGTGATAAAGCGAAATATGCGGACGCGAAGCATGTGGCGTATAAAAATGAAAGCTCTGACTTTTTATCCTTTTTGATTCTTTGGCGTGAATACCAAGCAGAGAAAAAATCGTTATCGAGTAGCCAGTTTCGAAAATATTGCCGTGAGAATTTTCTGTCGTATATGCGCTTAAAGGATTGGCAGGATACGCGCCGGCAACTATTGGATTTAGCCAGTAAAACCTTAAAATTAAAACTGAATACAACGGACGCAGACGATGATGTTATTCATCAAGCGTTATTAAGAGGTTTGGTAACGCGAATTGGGTTTAAGCATGAAGAGTCAGAATATTTAGGTGCGCGACAATTAAAATTCCATATTCACCCAGGGTCGAGTTTATTCAAGAAAAAGCCGATGTGGATTATGGCGGCAGAACAGGTGGAAACGACCCGTGTTTACGGCAGAACGGTGGCGATGATTAAGTCGGAGTGGATAGAAAAAGCCGCCCCTCATTTAATTAAAAAACAGTATTACGAACCGCATTGGTCTAAAAAATCGGGCCAAGCGATGGTCTATGAGCAGGTGATGTTATTTGGTTTGGTGATTAGTAAGGGACGCAAAATGCCGCTTACTCGAACCGATGAGGTGGTGGCTCGCGAGTTGTTTATTCGACACGGTTTAGTAGAGAGGGACATGGCTTGTTTTGCTAAGTTCTTTAAGCATAATGAGCAATTATTAGAGTCATTAGAATATGAGCAACAAAAGGGCCGGCAGGTGAATTTGCTGGCTGATGAGCAGGCGCTATACGATTTTTATGATGAAAAGATCCCTGCAACGGTTAGTAGTTTAGCCACGCTTAATAAGTGGTTGAAGAAGGATCGTGAGCAAGATCAGCTAAAGTTATCGTTAGAGGATTTGGCGTCGAATGATCAGGACGATATTGACCCTGATCAGTTTCCCGATGTACGGTTGGTGAATGGGGTTGTGGTTGAGCTCAGTTATTTATTTGAGCCGGGGCAAGAAGGTGACGGTGTAACGGCTATTATTCCTTTGGCGCAACTTAATCAATTAACGAGTGACCCCTTTGAATGGCTTGTACCGGGTTTATATGCAGAAAAATTACAGGCGTTAATTAAGGGTTTACCGAAGCAATTGCGTAAACACTTTGTTCCGGTGCCTAATTGTGTGGATGAATGTGTTGAGGCGATGGACTATGCCAGTGGCAGTTTATTACAAAGCTTAACTCAGCAACTCAATACGAATCGCTCGGTGACTGTACGGGTAACGGATTTTGATTGTGATAAGTTGCCAGCGCACTTACAGATGAATTTTCGAATTATTGGAACAGATTTTAGCGTATTGGCCGAGTCAACAAACTTGAATGAACTGAAAGCCCAATATGCGGAAAAAGCAGGCAAGCAGTTTCAGTCGTCATTAGAGAGTGCTTTATCCCACTCGGGACTGAAAAATTGGCAATTTGATCATATTCCCAATCAACAGGCGATTGAGCACCAAGGGCAGATTATACAAGGGTTCCCCGCCTTGGTTGATGAGAAGAGTAGTGTTGGTTTAAAGTTACTAGACTCAGAAGTTGAAGCGAAAAAACAGCACCAGCTGGGCTTGATTCGTTTATTTAGGTTGAAGTTTGCGAAGGAGTTAAAAAAACTTTCTCGGCAATCGGCGATTACAACGCAGCAAGCCTTTAGTTACCAGCAGCTTAAGCCACACCCTTATTGCAAGCTTGAGGTGGGTGATGATTTGTTTGATGACTTGGCGCATCAACTCATGACCCATTTGTTAGCGGGTAAAGACATTCGCAGTGAAGCGGAGTTTAACCAAGTGATCGAACAGAGTGACCTATCGGTATATGCCAAAGGCTATGAGTTATCGCAGGAGATTGCGAAGACACTGTCACTTTATCAAACCGTGAAACGTGAGCTGGAAGTATGGATGCAGCAAAAAGACTTGTATGCTGATGCTGTTAAGCACTTATCTAGCTTGTGTTATGAAGGTTTTATTCGCTATGTTCCTGCGGATCAACTGGCAGAGTATCAGCGTTATTTAAAAGCGATTCAGGTGAGATTGGAGAAATCGAAAGGGCAGTTGCATAAGGATGCTGAAAAGGCCGCTTTGGCGCAACATTTTGAGCATTTATTCTGGGAATCAATGGCTGCATCTGATGATTTAGCGGAGGAGGATTCATTTCGTTGGTTGTTGGAAGAGTACCGAATCTCACTCTTTGCTCAGCAGATTAAAACGCGTCAGCCTATCTCTGAAAAAAGGTTGGAAAAAGCGTGGAGGAAAAGGCAGCCTTGATGAATTTCTTCAATATTTTTGAAAGCTATGTTTGCTCGATGGTTTGAAAGTACTTAAATAGTAGCTTTAGTTCAGGAACGGTATCATCATTAGCGATGAGGTTGGCAAAATCAGACTGTTCGGCTAATAGTTCATCGAGGCCCTCGTTAAGTTCAATAACATGAGTGCCAAATTTTTTGGCTATTACTAAAAAGTATAGGTAGTGCATCGACCTAATGAGTAGGTTAGGGTTGTTTTGAGCCTGTTTAACGGCAGATAAAAATGCGATTTGTAATGACTTCGTGTACTTATTGAGTTCGAATTTGCCGTTAACTTCGGTGAACATGGCCGATAAAGCGATTCTTTGCCCCTCATCATTGGAACGTAAATCTGGCCAAGGTGTATCGATCATGGTGAGATTGAATTTAGCGGTATAGCTGCGTAAATAACACCACGCTAGGCTGGAGCCAATGCGGTCACCGATTGGGCAGGTATCACAATTAGCGGCTCGTCTAAGTACCGGCAATAAAGCGGTGCGTATATCCTTTGCAGAGCGGTCGCCAGGTTTTGTTTCGAGCCCTCGATAACCAAATCCAGACAGTAGAATAATGCGGGTTATTTCACTGTAATTTGGCATTTCATCTAATAATAAACGCACGGCTGCGGGTTCAAGGTCGACGGTTGTCCAAGAAATAAAGGCTAACAGGTCACTAACAATGGATGCGTTGTCCGTTGATTTCCAGCGTGAAATGGCGTGTTTTACGATCTTTTCGCTCAGTGTATTGTTGACCATTAACTCTCCCGCCATTTTATAAATGGTGGGGTTGAATGCCGTTTCAGCAAATTCGTCTACGTAGTCCAGTAATAAACACTGTTTGAAGTAAATTGAAATAAGGTAGTCATGCCATAGGCGGTTAGAAAAACGAATTTTGTTATATCCCGTGGTCACAAACAGGCTTCTTTGTATGAGGCTTGAAATAAGGTGTTCTTCACTGAGTAAATCGAGGCTTATTTTTAAGTTATCGCATTCCTCCTCTAAATGATTGGCTTGTAAGTGTGATGCCCATTGTTTTGCAATAAGTTGTACTTCGTTGCGTAGCTGACTTAGCCTAATTTCACCCAAGGCATTTTTGAAAAACACCCAAGCGATAAGGGTTAAGGTAAGAAGTAAGTGGCTTTGTTTAATAATGCGGCCATCTGCGAGGGTAAGCCCTGTTAGGTTGCTTTTTCTTAAAATGGCTTCTATGGACTGTCCAATAATATGGCTAGCGTTGAGCGGTATATCACTTGAAGCGCCCATTTTCTCATCCAAGCTGGACAGAATTAATGGCGTAAGAACAATGTCGAGCAAGTTTGTATCTTGTATTTCATTAAGCCAGTGGCTCGACAGCGGAAAGGTTTTATTGGCTTGTTCTAGTGTGAGTTGGGATACCTTGTAAATATCGTGAGTATGGTTGGCGAAGGCATTAACGTCGGCAAGGCTATTCCTACAGACGCTTAAAATGGAGAATTTTGGGTTGTGCCGATAACGTTTAATAGCGGCGTTGAATATATTTAATAATTGAGTACTGCTCACTTCATTATGTAAAGCAAGGAACTCATCCACGCCATCAAATAAGATACAAACGGCTTGTTGTTCAAAGCAATGGGTTATTTTGCTGGAGCGAAATCCTGATGTTGGAAGTAACTCGTTAATCCAGCCTTCGTGCCATAGCCATAAGTTATCCCAGCTTAGCTCTGCATTGATGTCTTGTGCCGATAGCATTTGTAAGGGAATTGAGAATGGTACGGTTTGTTTTAGCCCTGGGTTTATAAGGTAATCAATCGAGAGTTTCCAAAGTAACTCACGCATAACGGTTGATTTTCCAACACCGCCACTACCAGTCAGCAATACTTTCTGAGGTGAGTGACTTTTTTGCGGGTTGAAGCGTTGGTAAATGCTGTTAAAAATATGTTGTTGGTTACCACTGTTGATTTGTTGCTGAGTGGATTGGCCAATTAAGCGCAGTGTGCCCAGTTGTTGGTTGATGCTATCGAGTTTTTTACTGGTCTCAAAGGCATGAACGAGGAGGAAATAGTTTGCTCCGCAATAGTCTTCTATTTGCGCAACAAGAATGTCCATGATGGGTCCTTCTTTATGCTCAGGGATTTTAATATTGTCGTGATTGCCCCGTAAAGTTGCTTGCTCTCCAGTTAGCTCTACGCTGGCAACGGCGGTATCAGCGCTGGCGATAATATCAAAGGATGAAGGGTGTAGTAAGCGATTTTGCTTGGAAAACTCAATGGCTTGTTGGCTTTCTTGATGCAGTGATAATAAATAAGGGTTGTTGTAATTTAGGCAGTCGAGAATTTCATTTCTACCGACGTCGGCAGCGCCTTGAGTCATGGTGCGAAGTAACGCTAAAAACGGTTTGGCTATCCAATAAGTATATTGATAACTTGATTGTAGTAGCGTTGTTAGGGCAGGGTCGGCCCCTTGGTGAGGTACAGCTATATTGATAATGCGGCGCGTTTTAAGCCATAAGTCGCTGCTGTTAGCAAAAGAAAAGGTCGCGCGGTCTATTTGTGAGGCAATGTCACTAAAGGAGTGGTTAAGCATATGCTTAACCACTAAGCCTCCACTACTGTGGGTGACAAAAATCAAAAAATTATAATCTGCGTAGGCGGTTTCTAAACACGTTTTAAGGTCGTTAGAGGCTGCAGCTATGCTCGTTTTTTGCCATAAACCTGCGGCATATGAAAAATTTAATATATTGAGTTTAGAGTCAAGCCGTTCCGATAACCATAAGGGTGTGTCTAACCATGTTTCTTCTGGGCTGCCAAAAATACCATGAACAAAAACCAGCAACATATCGGGGCGATATTTTGCGTTGCTTTTATCGGCTTGGTGAAATAAACCGTAACGGGTTTTTTGAGTCCAAAATGCCATCGAATATTAGAGCCGATTGGCCTCCTGTATGGGTTATCGTTGTTGAACGAGAATCCAAGGTAACACAATAACTGACCAAAGTTCAGTGTCACCTTTTGACCATAGCAAGGCTTCGTCATTAGAAACCGCTGCTAATAAATTATTGTTCATCCACTTTTCGATGCAAGCGCCATTATCATTGGCTATTTCAAGCGCGGCATCAACAAGGTCAAGGTCCTTAGCGACACGAAGTAGGTTGCCTTTGGCAAAAAATCGTTCTAAGTCTTTCCAGTCAATAGCAGCGGTTTCGGCATGTAGGGTATGCCATTTTTCGGTTTTATTATCCATGTGCTTATTTTACATTATTTATCTTGTTTGAATAATTTTGTACATATGCACTATATATGTATATATTCCCGGTGTGAGAGCCGTTTAGGTAGGATACGGTAGGTACTTTAATCGTTAAAGGATGTTTAGTTTGGATACACTTTGGGTCATTATTGCTACGTTACTTGTTTTTGTGATGCAGGCTGGTTTTCTGTGTTTAGAAAGCGGCTTAGTGCGAAGTAAAAATAGCATTAATGTTGCAGCAAAGAATATCAGCGATTTCTTGCTATCGAGCAGCTTGTATTGGTTAGTTGGTTTTGGCTTGATGTTTGGTGATAGTCAGTGGGGTTTGTTTGGCTGGTCATATTTTGCTTTTGAGGCTGAAGACAATACAAAATTAATTGCAATATTCTTATTTCAAATGATGTTTTGTGGAACAGCTGCTACCTTAGTTTCTGGAGCGGTGGCTGAACGCATGAGCTATATGGGGTATATCGTAGTAACGGTGACTATTGCCCTGTTTATTTACCCCTTTGTTGGCCACTGGGCTTGGGCAGGAATAATCAATGGGGACTCGACTGGTTGGCTTGAAAAGATTGGTTTTGTCGATTTTGCAGGTTCAACCGTGGTGCACTCTGTTGGCGGCTGGGTCGCGTTGGCAGCGGTCTTGGTGATAGGGCCACGCATCGGCCGTTTTAACGAGGGCATTGGTGCTATTCCAGGTAGTAACATTCCAACAGCAATATTGGGTTGCTTATTAATTTGGCTGGGTTGGTTTGGTTTTAATGGGGGGAGCACCCTAGCTTGGGATAGCTCCGTTCCGCTTATCTTGCTGAATACTTGTCTTGCCGCATTCGGTGGCGGAGTTGTTGCGACAATGTTAAAGCTTCGTTCGGAGCGCTATATTGATGTTGGGCAAATTATAAATGGCGTTCTTGGTGGTTTGGTTGCAATTACGGCGAGTTGTCACGTCGTTAGCACGGCTGGTGCAATGATTATTGGTGGTATTGCCGGTGCGATTGTTTTTTTTGGTGCAAAGTATTTAGCTTATAAAGAAGTTGATGATGTCATTGGCGTTGTTCCTGTGCATTTATTCGCGGGTATATGGGGAACGATAGCGCTGGCTTTTTTTGCGCCAGCGGCCAAGCTAGGAAACGACTTATCCATGCTCGAACAATTAGAAGCCCAGCTTATTGGCATTATTAGTGTGGGTCTTTATAGTTTTGGTCTGGCATATACCCTTTTTCGGCTGATAAATAAATTTTATCCATTAAGGGTTAGTGAGCAGGATGAGCTAATGGGGTTAAATGTTGCTGAGCATAATATTAGTACGGAGGTTTTTGATTTATTAACAGCAATGAACCGGCAGCAGGAAAAATCTGATTTTTCTACACAGGTTGCGGTTGAGCCTCATACTGAAGTAGGGCAAATAGCTCAAAAATATAATCATATTATTGATCAGGTTAATGAAGAGATTAAGCAGCGAGATGAGGCATTTTCAGCCTTTAAACAAAGCGAACGAAGAAAGGGTGCTATTTTAGATGCAGCGATGGATTGCATTATTAGTATTGATTTCAAAGGTAATATTCACAGCTTTAACCCAGCGGCGGAGCGTTGCTTTGGTAAGACCGCGCCAGCGATTATTAACCATAATTTTTTTAAACTGTTTACCAAAGGTGATATTCAGGCGCGTGTTCTAGAGAGTTTAGCCGCGGGCTTTTTGTTAACGGGTGGTTGGGTCTTGAAGCGTAGGAATATGACGGAGCTTCGACGTTACGATGGGGAGTGTTTCCCTGCCGAAGTGGTTGTGACGCGAGCAAGCACTAAAGCGAACGAATCATTGGAATATACCTTGCACATTCGCGATGTGAGCCAGCAATCTAAGTTACAAAAACGTTTGGAAGCGTTGGCATTTAATGACTCATTAACAGGTTTATATAATAGAACCTCTTTTCTTCGTGAGCTTGAAGGACGCATTAATTACCACAAATCTCATTCTGGTGTGGTGGCATTAATGTTTTTGGATTTAGACCGTTTTAAAAAAGTAAATGATGTTTTTGGTCACAAGGTAGGTGACCAATTGCTTTGTGAAGTGGCTAATCGTCTTAATAGAGTTATTCGTAATAGTGACTTGGTGGGTCGTTGGGGCGGGGATGAATTTGTGGTTGCGATAACCGGTGTTTTAAATGAGCAAGACATTCATTGTAAAGCAACAGATATTCTCGACGTTATGCGAGAAGAGGTTGAGCTTCCAGAGCATACACTTAGTGTTCTAACCAGTATTGGTGTAGCTTTTTCTATCAATGGTGATACGTCGGCGGATCGTTTGCTGCAGTGTGCTGATGTTGCCATGTATCAAGCGAAAAAAGCGGGGCGAGATAACTACTGTTTATATACTGATGAGATGGGGGAGTCGGTACGCAAGCGAATTAAAATTGAAGCCGATTTACCCAATGCTATCTCGCAGAATCACTTACTGTTAAATTATCAGCCAAAAGTGTCGTGTTTAAATAATGAAGTTATAGGCTTTGAGGCATTGTTGCGCTGGTTGCACCCAAAGTATGGCATGGTTTCTCCAGCAGATTTTATTCCTGTTATTGAATCTTCGAGGTTGATTATTGAGGTAGGGGAATGGGTATTAACTGAAGTCGCACGGCAGTTAGTTTCTTGGCGTAATGCAGGGTATGAGTTATTACCAATAGCCGTCAATATTTCAGGTTTCCATTTGCATGATGAGTCATTGCAACCTTTTATAAAAGACTTAGCTCTGCAATATGACCTTGATCCCTGTTTGTTAGAAGTTGAAATAACGGAGAATGCGTTAACGGGTGATACCGCTAGCAGTATCTCAACGATGAAAAAGTTAAAAGAGCTTGATATTAAACTGTCAGTTGATGACTTTGGTACAGGCTACTCATCACTCAGTTATTTGAAGAAATTCCCAATTGATATATTGAAAATTGATCGCTCATTTATTAATGAATGTGCATCTAATTTAGACGATGCCGCCATTTGTGTGGCGATTATTTCATTAGCGAAGAGCTTGGGGTTAAAGATAGTCGCCGAGGGTGTTGAAACACCGGAACAGTTGGGTTTTGTGCAGGATCATGGCTGTGATATTTACCAAGGTTATTTGTATAGCAGACCATTGCCTGCAGCTGAAATTGAGATGATTTTACGGAAGGCGCCGATTTAACCGAGTTGTTGATAACTTAAAGTGAGTGGAGGCTAGAGCCATTATTTTATACGGCATGCCTTCAGGTGTTTTAAATGGCCGTATTGCTAGGTTGGTTTTGTCGATAGTATTTTGATGCAACAAGCCTGTTATTCGGAGTTATTTTTCGACTGGAGGTTAAATATAAAAAGCCCTGTTAATAACAGGGCTTTTTATGCTGAGGCCTTTAATAGTTAGTTATCTTTAGCTGAATTCACACCTAAAGGTAGATAAGCTGGGCAGCGGCGGAACAGCGCTGTTCCTACGAGGACGATGCCAATAGCCCCCAAATAGTTGAGTGTTAAAATACCCCATAAAATAAGAGCCATACCAACAACAGCTCTAAGAGCTTGATCGATTCCACCTACATTTGCGTTCATAATTTCCCCGTTAATTTTTTTATTAGAAGTGGCAGAGTAAAGGTGTGCAGGCCTTATGTCTGTATCATCGTTACATAAAGGGCTTATTTATCCAGTAATTTTGTTTTATCGAGCAGAGTGATGCACCCTCGGCTTAATTTAATGCTGCCCTCTTCGGCAAAGGCTTCTAAAATCCTGCTGACGACAACTCGGTTGGTGCCAAGCTCAAGACTGAGCTGTTCATGCGTTATTTTTAGTTGTTGATTCATATCTGAGTATTTAGCTAAGAGGAATTTAGCAATGCGGCTGTCCATACGTTGAAAAATAACTTGATCAACGGTATTTAAAATATCGGTTAGCCTGCCGGATAGTGAGTGAAAAATATGGTCACGTAATGAGCTGTGCTCATCAACCCAGCGTTTGAAAGGGGTGGCGGGGATCATTAACGCATGAAGTTCAGATTGGGTTGAAGCAAAAGCGGGGTATTCAGCCTGGCTTAGAATGGAAAAGATAGTGAGAATGCAGCTTTGATTATCGCTGATATTAAATAAGGTTATTTCCTTGCCTTCTTCATTCATTTTATAAACACGAATGTCGCCTTTTATAACAACAAAAAACCACTCGCTGTTCATGCCTTGGTAGGCAATTTGTTGACCTTTGGGGATTATTTTTAAACAAGCATGTTCAGCAACTTCCCGGATGAGTGATTCATCTGCGGTAGAGAATATGGGTAACTGCCTTACTTGTTCGATAGTCATACCCATAATCAATACTTCTTAGTTTAAGAAGCCTTAGCCTAGCAGCATTTTAGCGCCAACAATAACAAGGATAATAGAAAATATTTTTTTTAATGCTGAGGTGGATATGCTGTGGGATAAGTGGACACCCCATGTTGCGGCAAATAAGCTGGTACAACTAATACCAATAAACGCCGGTATATTAATGTAGCCAATATTGCCTTCAGGTAGTGAGCTGGCTTGTAAGCCAATAATAACAAAGCTGAGCGCGCCAAATAAGGCAATGGGCAGGCCGCAGGCACTACCCAGTGCAATCGCTTTCTTGATAGGGACATTATGCCATGTCATATATGGCACGGTTAATGTTCCACCACCAATACCAATCAGTGTTGATAAGGTACCCAATGCAACACCCGCTAAACCGAGTGGCAGTGTGGTTGGTAGTTCACGGTGTGCTTTTGGCTTTAAATCTATTGCCATTCGTAAGCCGTTGAGTAATAGGAAGCTACCAAAAATGGTGGCTAATAAGTCACTGCTTAGAAAGTGAGCTAAGTCTGCACCAAACCATGCACCGATAGCAATGCCGGGCGTTAGAGTGATAATAACGGGCCACAGCACCGCGCCGCGCCGATGTTGAGCTAAAACAGAAGAAATAGAGGTGATAATAATGGTCGCTAAAGAGGTGGCTATCGCGGTTTGCATGATTGTATCGGCTGGCATACCATGTTTATTTAGCAACCAAGCTAGGAATGGGACGATAACGATACCCCCACCAATTCCTAGTAGACCTGAGATAATGCCCGACATAATGCCAAACGCTGAACAATATAAAAAGATCTCAAGCAAAATGATTAACCCATCTATTATCAAAGAACGTCCGATTATAGCTTGCAAAAGGAGGGGGTAATGGAAATATACCTTGTTGGGGGCGCTGTTCGGGATCAATTGCTGGGTTACCCGTATAAAGATCGAGACTATGTAGTCGTCGGCGCAACGGTTGATGATATGTTGCAGCAAGGCTTTACTCAGGTGGGTAAGGACTTCCCCGTATTTTTACACCCTCAGACAAAAGCGGAATACGCCTTGGCGAGAACAGAGCGTAAATCGGGTGTGGGTTACAAGGGGTTTGAGGTCTACGCAGCACCGGATGTTAGCTTGGTAGAGGATTTGCAACGGCGTGACTTAACCATTAATGCGATGGCGCAAAATGAGTCGGGCTTGGTAGACCCTTATGGGGGTATGGGTGACTTGAAGGGAAAAGTGTTGCGTCATGTCTCGCCCCACTTTAAGGAAGACCCTCTGCGTGTGCTCAGACTGGCGCGGTTTGCCGCACGTTATGCTCATTTGGGTTTTACCGTTGCGACAGAAACTATGGGGTTTATGCGTGAGATGGTCAATAGTGGTGAGTTATCGGCATTAATGGCTGAGCGAGTTTGGCAAGAAATTCAGCGCTCTTTAACAGAGCGGTCGCCTGAAGTATTTTTCGAGGTTTTAAGACAATGTGGCGCTTTAGCAGTTATTTTGCCGGAAATAGACGCTCTTTTTGGCATTCCTCAGCCGGAAAAGCATCACCCTGAAATTGATACGGGTGTACATACGATGATGGTGTTGCAGCAAGCCGTGCTGCTAACGAAAAGCCCGCAGGTGCGTTTTGCTGCACTGACTCATGATTTAGGAAAAGCGTTAACCCCTGCAGTAAGTTGGCCATCACATCATGGGCATGAGAAAAAAGGGCTGTCAGCCTTGAAAACATTAGCGGCCCGTATACGCTTGCCAAATGATTTTATGGAGTTATCAGCCAAAGTTATGGAATTTCATGGGCATACTCATCGTGCGCTTGAGCTAAAGGCGACAACGTTATTGAAATTGTTAGAGTCGATAGGGGCTTTTCGTCAGGCGAGTAAACTGGATGATTTCTTATTGGCTTGTGAGGCGGACTCTAAAGGACGGTTGGGCTATGAAGCTAGAGATTACCCGCAGGCCAACTGGTTGAGAGATGTTTATCAAGTAGCTAGCAGCGTGAGTGCAAAAGAGTTTGTTGAGCAGGGGCTAAAAGGTAAGCAAATTGGTGAGGCAATTACTAAAGAACGTATTAACCTTATTCAGGGCTTAAAAAAGCAGCGAGGCTTATAGTTTGAAGCTATTAGGGGTAAGTTGTTAATAGCGTTATATGGTCTGGCTTGGTTTATACCGGCAAGAAAACAAACTGCGCAGCTGATTGAATAACGTTTTTTATCGCACGATGATTTTTGCTAGCAACAATATAGGCCAAGGTATCTAGCTGACCGATCATTTTGCCAAAAACTCGGTCGTAGCTATGGTTTGTGCCGTTAATACCGATGCCAGAGCTGTATAAAAACAAGTGTCCATGACGGTCTTTTTTACTGCGTAGTAGCCATGCCGCTACTTCAACATTTCGTGCCGCATTATAAATTTTTTGTGCATCGAGGCTATCAAACAGGTAAAAATCTTCCTTGTCATTGTAAGAGATGGTTAACATGCTGGCTAACCCTGCAATATAAGCAAAAACGCGGTCACCTTTATAGTGAGGGTTGAAAGCAAGGCGAATACTGGCAACGCCACGTCTGCCGTCGACTGATGGAATGGGCTGTTGAAAAATTCGGGTAATAGCGGCTTGCCGTGAAGGTAGTTTGGCTTTTTTCCACTCTCTAGGATTGCGCTTATAAAGCTTCTCGGTTAAGAGCTTAAGCTGCTGCAACGTTTGCTTAACGTGGGTGTCGGCCACCATATCAATATCTGTTTTAGCAACCGAGCCGAGATTGAAATATTCATAATGCCCGCCTTTCTTATCGGGTACTTGGGCGCAGGCGGTAACAAAGAGAGATAAAATTAGGCTGGAAATAACTCGGTTTCGCATGTTGCTTTCAGTAATATGGGGGTATTGAAATTTTAGTGTAGTTTGAGGCTTAGGTGTCTAATATTCAGAAAATAGCATTAATCACCGGTTCAGCGCGACGAATTGGTGCTGAAATTGCCGCGTGTCTGCATCAAGCAGGCTATGGCGTGGTGTTGCATTGCCGAGAGTCCAAGCAGAGTGCGGATGAGTTGGCGAGTTTGTTAAATACACAGCGGGAAAACTCCGCGTGGGTGATGCAGGCTGACTTGCAGTCGGTGTTAGAAATTAATCAATTAGTTGAGGCGTTACTTACGCAGCATGGACGACTGGATGTGTTGGTTAATAATGCGTCGAGCTTTTATCCAACCCCTGTTGCTGATGCGAGTGAACAGCAATGGGATGAGTTATTAGGAAGCAATCTGAAGGCCCCTTTTTTCTTGAGCCAATCAGCATTTCCTGCGCTGGATAAGCAGGCGGGCTGTATTGTGAATATGGTTGATATTTATGCCAAGCGATCACTTGATAAACACCCTATTTATAGTAGTGCAAAGGCGGGACTGTATGCGTTAACTGAAACATTAGCAAAGGAGTTAGCACCGAATGTTCGGGTGAATGGGGTGGCTCCGGGGGTTATTTTCTGGCCTGAAAAACAGGATGTCTCTGCGGCTGATGAGATTATTAGTAAAATTCCTTTGCAGCGGCAAGGTAAAGCCAGCGATATAGCTGAAACGGTTTTGTTTTTGGTGAAAGCGGACTATATAACAGGGCAAATTATTGCGGTGGATGGTGGTAAAAGTTTGGTTTAGTCCCAGTTAAAGTCTATGCGGTGCTGCACGAGGCCGGTCTTGTCAAAGCTTTCCCACAGCTCTGTGTAGGTTTGCTGAGTAACAGGATGCTTTAAATTAGCTGCTACTTCAGCCAGTGGTTCCAATACAAAGGCATAGCGAGTTATTTCTGCCCGTGGAATTTCAAGGTGCGGGTCGTTACTTATATATTGCCCGTATAGAACGAGATCTAAGTCTAGGGTGCGCGGGTTAAACTTCTTCTGCTCGGCTGTACGCCCATTGTCTTTCTCAATCTCATCCAATATGGCATCCACCTGTGTGGCAGAGAGTTGCGTGTCAAAAGCTGCGATTAGATTAAGAAATGGCTCGCCACTAAAGCCGACCGCATCGGCTTGATAAACGCTTGAAAGCTGTAACGTTCCAAACTTTTCGCTCAGCGCCTTAACACCAGCACGAACATGTTTCTCACGTTCGATATTACTGCCAATGCTGATAAAGACGGTGTTCATTATATTTTTACGCCTCGTTCAATGATAATGCCCACATCGTCGGCATGACGAAGAGCGCCCTTTTTATTGAGTGTAAGCCTAAGCCAAGGCACGTTAAAATCATTAATAATTAATTCAGCCACTTTTTCAGCCAATGTTTCTACCAGTTGAAAACTACTGTTTTCGACAAAATCAATCACCGCATTGGATAAGGACTTGTAGTCGAGCGTGTCATCAATATGGTCGCTAGCGGCGGCTTTTTTAATGTCGCTGGCCATTTCAAGATCAAAAAACACGGTTTGTTTGATCTTGCGCTCCCAGTCGAAAATACCAATCACTGTTTCGACACGTAAGTTGCGTAGAAATATAATATCCATAAATTGCGAATTAAGTTTGTTAGGCTTTCTATTATGCCGTTAGCCGAGCATCTTACAAGCCCCGTGATGTGTTTCAGTTGGTTTGCGGTACGTTCAATTCTGATAAAGGCCAGCGCGGTCGGGCTTTAATTCGTAAGGGATCATGCTCGCCCGCTAATAGCCGTTGGTAACCAGCGTAGGCAATCATTGCGCCATTATCGGTGCAAAATTCAGGGCGAGGGTAGAACACTTGAGCGTTTAAATTACTGCACATATCGTTAAGTGTGCTGCGTAAACGTGTGTTTGCACTGACGCCACCGGCAACAACAAGAGTGCTTAGCCCCGTTTGCTGTAAGGCGCGTTTACATTTTATTGCGAGCGTATCGGCAACAGCGTCTTCAAAAGCGCGTGAAATATCAGCACAGGTTTGCTTATCGAGCGTGTTTTGTTGGCTGGTGGTTAACGCAAATGTTTTTAATCCGCTAAAGCTAAAATCTAGCCCAGGGCGATTGGTCATTGGCCTTGGGAATGTGAAGCGTTTGGGGTCGCCTTGCTCTGCGCATTTAGCAAGGGCAGGGCCGCCAGGGTAGCCAAGCTGCAGTAATTTTGCGGTTTTATCAAATGCTTCACCAGCCGCATCATCTAAGGACTCACCGAGTAATTCATAATCTCCAACTTGGTTAACTTTAATCAGCTGAGTATGCCCACCAGATACTAAGAGTGCGACAAACGGGAAGCTTGGTGCTTGCTTTTCAAGCATAGGGGCGAGTAAGTGCCCTTCCATATGGTGTACACCGATAGAAGGGATGTTCCAGCCATACGCTAAACTTCTTGCGACGCTAATGCCTGCAAATAAAGCACCGACAAGCCCAGGGCCAGCCGTATAAGCCACGCCAGTAAGCTCGCTGGCTGATACGTTGGCATCGGCAAGGCATTGTTTTATTAGTGGGATTAATTTACGTACATGATCACGAGAAGCCAGTTCGGGGACAACACCGCCATATTCAGCGTGCATTTTCACTTGGCTGTATAAGGTATCAGCAATAAGTCCCTGTTCTCCAAATAGGGCTATGCCCGTTTCATCGCAGGAAGACTCGATGCCGAGCACGAGCTGTGGCTGTTTAATCATGTTTTTATTGAGTGCTAGCGTGTTTGAATTTAATAGGGAGGCATTATGGCGGAGATGGTCGAAAATGTCTGTAGATAACTGAATGGCGTGAACTTAATGCTTGGCAGGCTAGTTTGTGTCGGGTATAATCCGCGATCCTTATACATACCTTAATTTAAGAAGAGAGAGAAATACATGCCTTCAGTACGCGTTAAAGACAACGAACCATTTGATTTCGCACTACGCCGTTTTAAGCGCACTTGTGAAAGAGCAGGTGTTTTGGCCGAATCACGTAAACGTGAATTTTACGAAAAGCCAACTGCAGAACGTAAGCGTAAAGCTGCTGCTGCTGTAAAGCGCCATTTGAAGGGGTTGTCACGTACTCGTCGTGCACTAAACAATCTTCGCCGTGGTCGTAGCTAACATTACATCACGTAACTTCACTTAGAGGCTTTTTGTTACATGAGTGAAGAAAAGAATGCTTTGTCACTTCGTATCCGAGAGGATATGAAGTTGGCAATGAAAGCAAAAGAGAAAGAAAAGTTAGGCGTTATTCGTTTAATTCTTGCCGCTATTAAGCAGCGAGAAGTGGATGAGCGAATTGAACTAGATGATCAGCAAGTTTTACAATTGCTGGATAAAATGGTTAAGCAGCGTCGTGACTCTATTGAGCAGTTTGATAAAGCAGGTCGTGATGACTTGTCTGTTATTGAGCAGCAAGAAATGTTGATTATTCAGCAGTACCTACCACAGCAGTTAACAGACGCTGAAATTGAAGCGTTAATTGATGCTGCTGTTGCCAGCAGTGGTGCTGCAGGTATGAAAGATATGGGCAAAGTGATGGGCATTCTACGCCCTCAATTACAGGGTCGAGCAGACCTTGGTGCAGCCAGTCAAAAAATAAAAGCCAAGCTGTCTTAAAGACTTAGTTTATTGTGCAGCTTAATGCACTTAAATTGTAGTGACCTCTCCGCCTTTTGAAAAGAAAGGCTAACGTCTGTTAATTTAATCAACTATGAGCGTAGCTCACTAGGAAAATAATGGCAGGTAGAATCCCACAACACTTTATTGATGACCTGTTGGCCCGCACTGATGTGGTTGATGTTATCGATAGCTTGCTGCCTCTCAAGAAAAAAGGCGCTAACTACTCCGCATGTTGTCCCTTCCATAACGAAAAAACCCCCAGTTTCACAGTCAGCCAAGATAAACAGTTTTATCATTGCTTTGGTTGTGGTGTTAGCGGTTCGGCGATTGGTTTTTTGATGGATTATAGCCACTTAGGTTTTGTTGAGGCGGTTGAAGAGTTAGCCAGCCGTGCCGGTGTTGAGGTGCAGCGTGAACAAGGGTTTGAGTCGAATAAGCCGGCTAGGGATCTAGCGCCATTACGTCAGTTAAATGAACAAGCTTCCGAGTTTTATCAGCAGCAGTTATATCAACATGAAACCTCTGGTGTAGCGACAAGCTACCTAAAAAACAGAGGTGTGACGGGTGAGATTGCAAAAACCTTTCAGCTGGGCTTTGCTCCTTCTGGTTGGAGTCACTTATTATCCTCCTTGGGGCAAACTGAACCGTCACTTGCTATCTTGCATGAGCTGGGCTTGGTTGTTACGAATGATAATAATAAAACCTATGATCGTTTTCGTGAGCGGATTATTTTTCCTATTCGAAATAAGCGTGGGCAAACCATCGGTTTTGGGGGGCGTGTCTTAGATAGTGGTGAACCCAAGTATTTAAACTCCCCCGAGACACCGCTATACCATAAAGGACGTGAAGTTTATGGCTTATACGAGGCGTTAAAATCATCGAGTAAAATACAACGGCTTGTGTTGGTGGAGGGGTATCTCGATGTTATATCGCTTGCTCAGCATGGTTTGCCTAATACAGTTGCTGCGTTAGGTACCGCTATTACGCGCGAGCAAATTGATTTACTATTTCGATCTGTGTCGGAATTGGTTATCTGTATGGATGGTGATTCGGCCGGGCAAAAGGCAGCTTGGCGGGCGGTTACGAATGCTTTGCCTGCACTACGAAGTGGAAGGCAGATAAAGGTGCTGTTGCTAGCACAAGGGCAAGACCCCGATAACGTGATTCGTGAAAAAGGTACGGAGTATTTTGCTGGACTTATTGAATCAGCATCGCCACTTTCTAGTTATTTCTTTGACTATCTGGCGGAAAAGTTCCCACTCGATGGCATTGAGGGGCGGGCGGCTTTTGTCGAGCAGGCTAAGCCGTTACTTAATACGCTACCAGCGGGTGCGTTTGCTGAAATGATGAAAAAGCAGATGGCGGTGTTGACGCAAACGGACGTAATGCCCGTGTCTCGAAGTGAGCGTCAGTCTCGGTCTGCACCATATGGGCAGTCAAAGAAAAAGCCTTCTTTAATTCGTCTGCTGATTAGTACAATACTCCATGAGCCAAAACTGGCTGCCACGATTGGTCTAGACGCCCCTTGGCTGAGCATGAATATGCCGGGAATGCCGGTATTAAAGCAGGTGCTGGTAGCGTTAAATAATGAGGATGATTTATCGCCAGCCATATTGCTTGAACGATTACGTGGCAGTGATGATGAGCGAACCATTAATCGTTTATTTGCTGAAGAAAAATTAATTGCAGGGGATGCGCTAGAGCATGAGTTGCTAGGTGCTATTGAGCGTTTAAAGGAGCAAGCCAGGCAGATTCGTTTAGATGAGTTATTACTAAAATCTGATCATTTAACGGATAGCGAAAGGCTTGAATTCATAGAACTTATAAAATAAGAACAGTGAATATGAATAGTTTGAATTATCTGCTAAAATACTCTATTGAGTCGACAAAAAAAGTATCGTTTAAAGCGTAGGAATGTAATGAATATAGAACAGCAGCAAGAGCAGGCCTCCAAGATTAAAACATTAATTGCTAAGGGGCATGAGCAAGGGTACTTAACCTACGCTGAAGTGAACGATCATTTGCCACAAGATGTTGAGCCTGAGCGTATTGAAGAAATCATCAGCATGATTTCCGATATGGGGATTACGGTACAAGAAATTGCTCCCGAAACAGACACCGTATCTGATGGCGCAGCAGCTGAGAACGTCGATGAATCGGCTGCCGCTGAATTAGCAGCTGTCGCTTTGGCAACCGTGGATAAAGAGCTTGGCCGAACAACCGACCCGGTGCGTATGTATATGCGTGAAATGGGTACAGTGGGCTTATTGACACGTCAGGGCGAACTCGATATTGCTAAGCGTATCGAAGAAGGCCAGAACGAAATGCTGTCAGCCATTATTCGTTACCCTGAAGTAGTGACATGTTTCTTTGAAACGTTTGAAAAAATTAAGAAAGAAGAGCTTCGTTTAAGCGACCATACACCTGGTTTTGTTGATCTTGAAGACGATTATGACTATACGCAGCCTGCTGCTGCAAAAGATGAAAACGCACCCGAAATACCTCCTATTACTGTCGCCGATGTTAAAGTTCGTGTGGATGAAATAGTTAGCAAATATAAAGTTTGTCAGAAAACTATCAAAAAGGAAGGTTACAGCTCCGATAAAACACAGAAACAGTTTGATGAATTAGCTTTGCTGTTTATGGCAATTAAATTCACCCCTAAATACTTTCTACTATTAACAGGAATTATGAAGAGCTGTGTATCGCTGGTTCGTGGGCAAGAAAAAACGATCATTGATATTTGTGTTAAACGCGCAAAAATGCCACGTAAAATTTTCCTTGATGGCTTTGTGAAAAATGAAAGTGACTTAACGTGGTTGGAAGAGCAGCTTAAGACGGAAGAAAGTTTCGTACCGCTCATTAAGGCCAATTTCCATGAAATTAAAAAAGCCCAAATGCGCTTATTAAATGTGGAAAATGAAAGTGAACTATCAACATCGGAAATCAAAGATATTAATCGTCGATTGACGATTGGTGAAGCCAAAATGCGCCGCGCCAAGCGAGAAATGGTTGAAGCAAATTTACGGCTTGTTATTTCAATTGCAAAAAAATATACTAACCGCGGATTACAGTTCCTTGACCTTATTCAAGAAGGTAATATCGGTTTAATGAAGGCGGTTGATAAGTTTGAATACCGTCGTGGTTATAAGTTTTCAACCTATGCAACATGGTGGATTCGCCAAGCGATTACACGATCAATAGCTGACCAAGCTAGAACGATTCGTATTCCTGTTCATATGATCGAAACCATTAACAAACTGAACCGTATTTCACGTCAAATTCTTCAAGAAAAAGGCCGAGAAGCCACACCAGAAGAATTGGCAATAGAAATGGAAATGCCAGAAGATAAAGTTCGTAAAGTACTGAAGATTGCCAAAGAACCTATTTCAATGGGAACTCCTATTGGGGATGACGAAGATTCAAGTTTAGGTGACTTTATTGAAGATGCAAATGCTGTATCACCAGTAGATTCAGCTACAATAGAGAGCTTGAGGGAATCGACTCAAGATGTGCTTGCGGGTTTAACAGCAAGAGAAGCAAAAGTAATAAGAATGCGTTTTGGTATTAATATGAACACCGACCATACGCTAGAAGAAGTGGGTAAACAATTTGATGTAACGCGTGAGCGAATTCGCCAAATTGAAGCAAAGGCGCTACGTAAACTACGCCACCCATCACGTACAGAACACCTTCGTAGTTTCATCGACTCTACGGAATAAAAGCCCTACCGGGCCTGTAGCTCAGCTGGTTAGAGCAGGGGACTCATAATCCCTTTGTCCGCGGTTCAAGTCCGTGCAGGCCCACCAT
>Ga0209081_1000517_pt1 | contig 23165 bp, 20 predicted proteins | sample GOMGulsemesocosm_4_FD_184636 | JGI IMG/M metagenome (GOLD analysis project Ga0209081, IMG submission 184636) | Methane-oxidizing microbial communities from mesocosms in the Gulf of Mexico - GOM15B Gulf of Mexico (SPAdes) (version 2) | ecosystem: Environmental > Aquatic > Marine > Cold seeps... | reverse complement strand
CTGCCCACCGATGGCTGTTTTGTCAGCTACTTCATTTATTGCTTTAGTATTATTGTTAATTTCGGTGGTTACAACACTTTGCTCTTCAGCTGCGCTGGCAATCTGTGTATTCATTCCCATAATGTCTAAAACTGCACTAGCAATATCTTCAATTGCCTCTCCTGCCTGATTCGTTTTTTCGACACTAGATTGTGCTTGCTCTTTGCTACGTTCCATTATAGCCACTGCTTCACGTGTTCCGATAAGTAGGTTTTCTATCATGCTTTGAATTTCGGTTGTAGAAGTTTGAGTTCGCTGTGCTAAGGTTCTTACTTCATCAGCAACAACAGCAAAACCTCTACCGTGCTCACCAGCTCGTGCCGCTTCAATTGCTGCGTTCAGCGCTAGTAGATTGGTCTGCTCTGTAATACCTTCAATCATTTCAACAACCGAACCAATTTTTTCACTATCTGATTCAATTCGACGAATAGCATCAGAAGAACGATCAACTTCACTGGCAAGAGAGTCAATTGATGCGACTGCTTCAGCAACAATCTCTTTTCCTTTGATGGCTGCTTGATTACCTTCATTTGCTGAATCTGCAGCAGTCGCTGCTGAACTTGCAACCTCATTAACCGCCTGTCCCATTTGGGTAATGGCAGTAGTGAGGTTTTCCGTTTCAAGTTTTTGCGCTTGAACACCTTCAAGCGTTTGCTCTGTGATACCTGCCGCAACACCTGTTGCTGTTGACAAGTATAGGGCAGACTGGCTAATACCCTGAACCGTATTACGTAAACCTTTAATCATTTGAGCCGTTGAGCGTTGCATCTGGCCAATTTCGCCACCAACCATGTCATCAATACTGACGGTAAGGTCACCTTGTGCAACTTTTTCAAGTGTTGATGCCATTTTTTCAAGTGGCGGAATAGTTGAACGCATCATGCTCACCATTAAAGCAATTAATCCACCAATCGCCAGAACAACAAGTAAAATAACAACATTCTTAACAAAGGCTACGGCATCTCGTAATCCAGTACCAAATATTTCAGTATTTTTTCTAATCTCCATCATTAGTACGTTAACTTTGGTAACTTCTTCATTAGTCAAATACGTTCCTGGCATCTGGTTCACTATGCCCCGCAACACGACTAATTCCTTCTCATCTTTACTGGCAACATCTAAGAGATAACCTTGCCCTAAGAGGTCGAACAAAAACTTCTCTCCAGAAAAAATAGCGTTAGCTATATCCACAGGTGCCTTATGCGCAACATCTACATGCGTCAACAAACTGCTTTTTTTTGGCTGTTTTTTGAATAGTTCATTATCAAATTTGGTTACAGCAACAACATGATTGCGTTCATAATAAGCAAAGTCTGTTACCTTGCCCATTAAGCGAACACCGAACATCACAATAAGTAGCGTAAATATTCCGATGATTATCTGAAGTTTAAATTTTGATTTTAATGTTACATCTTTCATAAATTCATCCTTATTTTGACTTATATAGTACGAATAACTGAGTACCTAGCATACCAATGTACTTTCTATTTTTTTGAAAACGAAAGTGTTACTTTTTTACTGGGCGTGGCCAATTTTTTATATTGCGTTGTTTGCCGCGAGCCACAGCTAAATCCCCATTTTCAACTGTTTTTACAATAACAGATCCAGCACCAATAGTGGCTGTTTCGCCTATAGTTACAGGCGCAACTAATGAGCTATTAGAGCCAATAAAAGCATTATTTTTAATAATGGTTTGTGCTTTATTTACTCCGTCATAGTTACAAGTAATAGTACCTGCGCCTATGTTAACTTTTTTACCAATTAGCGCATCACCAAGATAAGTTAAATGTCCTGCTTTACTACCTTCGCCTAATATGGTTTTTTTCATTTCAACAAAATTACCCACATGTGAATCATTTTTCATGACAGTACCAGGGCGAATTCTAGCAAAAGGACCTGCAGAGCAGTTTTCACCAATAACAGCATCTTCAATAAGTGTATTTGGCTTAATTTCAGTGTTATCACCAATAGAGCAGTTTTTCAGAATAGCATTGGCGCCAACTTTCACTCCGTTTCCTAATGAAACCTTTCCTTCAAAAATACAGTTAATATCAATACTCACTTCACTACCTATAGTTAACGAGCCACGAATATCAATACGAGCAGGATCACGTAAACTTGCGCCAGCAGTCATTAACTCTTCAGCTATGCGCGCCTGATACGCTCGCTCTAATGAAGCAAGTTGTACACGGTTATTGGCTCCTTCCACTTCAATTTCAGTTTCTGGGTGGGCTGTAGCAATAGCTTTACCTTCATTATGGGCTGTAGCGATAATATCTGTAAGGTAGTATTCACCTTGGGCATTTTCATTAGAAAGACCACTTAACCAGCGTTTTAAGTCGCCACCATTAGCCAATAAAATACCTGTGTTAGCTTCATTAATAGTAAGTTGTTCAGGAGTAGCATCTTTTTGTTCAATAATTCCAACAACTTGATTACCTTCTCGAATAATACGACCATAGCCTGTAGGATTAGCTAAATGTACTGTAAGTAGCGCCATGCCACCCTTTGGTTTAGCTTGTAATAAATTTTCTAATGTTGATACTTTCGTTAACGGTACATCTCCATAAAGTACCAAAACATCTTCATCATCTTTTAAAAATGGCGAGGCTTGATCAACAGCATGTCCGGTGCCTAACTGCTCGGTTTGCTCAACAAACGTTAAATCTTGACCAGAATTTTCATCTGTTAGTGTTGCTTTGAGCACTTCACCGCCAAAACCATAAACTACATAAATGTTTTTTGTACCTAATTGACGAGCACTATCAATAACGTGAGAAACCATTGGTTTGTCAGCTACTACATGAAGTACTTTAGGCAAAGAAGAGCGCATGCGAGTACCTTTACCCGCAGCAAGAATAACAACAGAAAGAGACATGATAAATCCATTCAATTTAAAACAGTGAGAATAAACTATTGTAACCAAGTTTAATCTAACATTGCCATAGCTATTGTTAAATCAACCAGAGTTAGCAATTATTCCTACATCTAATGCTTCAAACCAATCAAGGAAGCGTTTTACATCATCGCCTTTGAAAATTCGGCCATGCTGTGGGCACATCATATCAATATCAAGCTTACGAACTCTTTGCACCCAGTCATTTTTAGCGCTATTTGATGGCATCCAACGTTGATGAAACATTTTCATTTTATCGATATGCTCATCAAAATTTTCAACAAATATTGGTGCATTAACCTCTTCAAGAGCTGCTCCAATATCCCCCGACATTAAAATTTTTGCTTCACCGTCATAAACATTAAAATTACCCGAAGAATGCAAATAATGAGCGGGGATATAATCAAGCGTCACATTATCTAGTTTTAAGCTACTCCCTTCATCAGGAATAGCTGCATAAGTGATGCTTTCCATGCCAAAATGACGAATAAAACTTTCCCAAATCCAAGGGGAATGCAATGTAGCTGAAGGTAGGGCTTGGTCCCATAATCCCAAGGAAGAAATAATATCAGGATCTTGATGTGAAGCAAAAATATGTGTGACTTTATCTGCTGGCACTTGTTTTATCACCGCTGACAACATGGCAGAAAAAAGCTCTATACCACCCGGATCCATCAGCAAAGCATTATTTTTAGTAATAATAATATATTGGTTAGTGTCAATTATTTGTTCTGGTTTTTCATCATCACGACCAAACATTAACCACGTATGCGAACCATTCTCAAACAGTTTATGGGTTTTCATTTATCATCCTTACTTTTTTATTTTTCCAAAGCTATACAAAATTATAAATATGTTAAAAATTAATATTCTTCTAAAGTAGAAACCATTTGCTGAGAATATTTAATATGCTCTTTTATTTGCCCTGCCGCTCCTTCAACATTATCAGCAACATTAATAAGCGCCTCTTGATACTGATCTCCCGCTTGAGAAGCCTCTACCCGAGATAACGTCGCTAAAATAACAGCATTACGTAATTCACTGCTTAACATAGCTAATTCATCTTTAAGCTGATCTATTTGTTTTCTATATTTGGTATTCAATTTTTGTTGGGCTAATTCACACAGTTCAAGTTGTTCATCTAAACTATGAATATAAGGTGAGTCTTTAGCTTTCACGTAAACAGAATGAAAATGCCCTATTGCATCATCTGCTCGCACCTTATCTGCCGATGTTTGGCTTAATGTAGAAGCTAATAAATTGATTTTTTTAGACGATGAAATAGTTATCTCGGCAAGTCTGTCAATAAAGTCAGTTAAAGGTCTAAAGCCTGCTGCTCTCTCTCCTGCACGTAATGCTACTGCTCTGGCATTACTTGCTGTTAATGAAAGCTGCTGTGCTATATGAGTGGCTTGATCTAATTTTGCGGCAATTTCTGCAACAGAGACAAAGTAATTGGTTGTGGGATCAGACATTTATAATCACTATTTTTTCTTAATATTGTCTAACTATAGAACAGATATAAATTTTTGTTAGTTATCAGAATAAAGTTTATAAAAGAATTTGATCTACATCCCGAATGTTAAAACATCATAATTTCTTTTTATTGATGAAAAAATCAAAAATATTTCCATAAAACATTGCACACCTTGTGTGCAAAAACATTAATCATCGCCCTTTAATTAAGCATTAAGTAAAAAGGTATAAACCAAAAAACACACCTTAAACAATTAAAAACAACAACTTACACGTAATTTTATAGTTTGGTACATTATTTGCGATAGTCTAATCAATATTGCACATGAGAGTAGTGAGTAAAGTATGAGTTCAAAAATTAAATTAGTGGTGATAGGAAATGGCCCAGTTGGTCATAATTTTTTAGAGTACTTGGTAGAAAGTGGTAAAAGTGATCAATATCAAGTCACCGTATTTGGTGAAGAGCCATTGCCAGCCTACGATCGTGTACATTTAACGAGTTGGTTCAAAAACCAATCAGTTGATGATATTAATATGGTTAGTGATGGCTTTTATCCTAAAAATGACTTTATCCTTCATACTGGAGATAAAGCAACTAAAATAGACATTAATAGAAAATTAGTCATTTCTGAATCAGGCATTGAAGTTAGCTATGATAAAATTATTCTAGCGACAGGTTCTTTTCCTTTTGTACCACCTGTACCTGGGCATCAACGCGATAATATCTTTGTTTACCGTACTATTGATGATCTTGAAAAAATTACCGCTGCTGCAAAAACAGCGAAAGTTGGTGCTGTAATAGGTGGTGGTTTATTAGGTCTTGAAGCTGCAAAAGCCTTAATGGATTTAAACTTAAAAACTCACGTTGTTGAGTTTGCACCACGTTTAATGGCAGTACAAGTTGATGATGGCGGCGGCGCTATGTTGGCTAAGAAGATCCAAGACTTAGGTGTTAGTGTTCATACCCAAAAGAACACGCAAAATATTGGTGATGGCGAAAATACTGTTCATAAAATGAGTTTTGCCGATGGTGAAGAATTAGAAACTGATATTATCGTATTTTCTGCAGGTATTCGTCCTCGCGATGAACTAGCTCGTCAAGCTGAATTAACATTGGGTGAGCGTGGTGGTGTAGTTATTAATAATAACTGCTTAACTTCAGATGAAGATATTTACGCTATTGGTGAAGTTGCCCTGTGGGATAATAAAATATTTGGTTTAATTGCTCCTGGTAATGCCATGGCACATGCGGCAGTTGATCACTTAACCGGTACAGGTACGAGTGAATTTACTGGTGCAGACATGAGCACTAAATTAAAACTAATGGGTGTTGATGTAGCTTCTATTGGCGATGCACATGGTACTACGCCAAATTCGCGTAGCTATACTTATGTAAATGACCGTGAAGAAGTTTATAAAAAAATAGTGGTTAGCGAAGATGATAAATATTTGCTAGGTGCTGTGCTTATTGGTGATGCCGCAGAATATGGTTCTTTATTGCAGTTTATGCTCAATAAAATGGAACTACCAAGCGAGCCTGAAGGTTTAATTTTACCAAGTGTCGATGGCAGCTCTACTGGTATAGGTGTTGATGCACTACCTGATTCCGCACAGCTTTGTTCATGTTTAAATGTGACTAAAGCCGATATTATCAACGCGGTAGATGCAGGCGCAACAGATATGGCAGCTATTAAGTCTTGCACTAAAGCAGGCACAGGCTGTGGTGGTTGTATCGCCTTGGTAACGCAAGTACTCAACTGTGAATTAGAAAAATCTGGTGTTGAAGTAAATACTGATCTTTGTGAGCATTTTGCCTATACCCGTCAAGATTTATACAATATTATTCGCGTTGAAAAAATCAAATCGTTTGAAGAGCTACTTGAAAAACATGGCTCAGGTTTAGGCTGTGATATTTGTAAGCCAACTGCCGCTAACATACTTGCTTCGTGTTGGAATGATCACGTATTAAACAGCAACCTTCAGGGTTTGCAAGATACTAATGATTACTACATGGGTAACATGCAAAAAGATGGTACATACTCTGTAGTGCCACGTATTGCAGGCGGTGAAATTACACCAGAAAAATTGATAGTTTTAGGTGAAGTTGCTAAGAAATACAACCTTTATACTAAAATCACTGGTGGTCAACGAGTTGATTTATTTGGCGCAAGATCTGAGCAATTACCTCATATTTGGCGTGAATTAGTTGATGCTGGTTTTGAAACGGGTCACGCTTATGGTAAATCATTGCGTACCGTTAAATCATGTGTTGGTTCAACGTGGTGTCGCTACGGTGTTCAAGACTCTATGAGTATGGCTATTTTACTTGAAAATCGCTATAAGGGTTTACGCTCTCCTCATAAAATAAAATTTGCAGTTTCTGGTTGTACTCGTGAATGTGCTGAAGCTCAAAGTAAAGATTTTGGTATTATTGCTACCGAAAATGGTTGGAATTTATATGTATGTGGTAATGGCGGAATGAAGCCTCGCCATGCTGATTTGTTTGCTTCTGATTTAGACGATGTAGCGCTAGTTAAATACATTGACCGTATCATTATGTTCTATGTTCGCACCGCAGATCGTTTACAGCGTACCTCGGTATGGATGGACAATATGGAAGGTGGTTTAGAATATTTAAAATCTGTCATTATTGATGACAAATTAAGCTTAGCTGCCGAGTTAGAACAAGAAATGGTGAACGTAGTGGATACTTATCAATGTGAGTGGAAAACGACTATTGATGATCCAGAAAAAATGAAACGTTTTGAACATTTTGTTAATAGTGAACAGCGTGATGAAAATATAATTTTCACTACCGAAAGAGAACAAATACGCCCGGCATCTGCTCAAGAAAAAAATGCAGAAATAGCATAAGTATTAAAGAGAGCTAAATATGACAACTACATCTTCAAATGTAACACAAGAAAAGCAATGGATAACTATTTGCGAGCTTAATGATATATTACCAACCATGGGGCGTGGAGCTCTTTTAGATGGTAAGCAAATTGCCATTTTTAGAGTAATCAATACAGCTGGTATTGAAACGCTTTACGCCATTGATAATTTTTGCCCTTTTAGTAAAGTAAATACACTATCACGCGGTATTACTGGTAGCCTTAATGGTAAAACCGTTGTTGCTTCACCGCTATATAAACAACACTTTGATCTGTCTACAGGTATTTGCCTTGAAGATGAAAGTGTTAAAGTGAATACATACTCTGTACGCCTTAATGGCACAACAATTCAGCTTGCCGCTTAAGGAGCTATTATGAATTATAAATATTATACCGCTGACGTTTTTACTGACCAAGCTTTTCATGGTGTGCCTTTACCTGTGTTTCCTGATGCAAGTGGCTTATCTGAAGAAAAAATGCTGAAAATCGCTAGTGAGTTAGGTGCTTCTAGTACTATATTTTTATCCGCTACTGATGAAGAAAATTTCTTTGATATACGTGTGTTTTCAAAAGAAAAAGAGCTACCTGCAGTTATTCATTCAGTTTTAGCAGCCAGCTATGTTTTAGCGGAAACTAAAACAGTAAATTTAAAGCAAAAGCATACGTTAATTACCTTAAAATCATCATTTAAAGACCACAAACAAACGGTAAAAAGTTATGTGTCAAAAAATGAAGATGGTTCAACTGGTATAGTACAACAGACTTATGACACTCATGCTGCCATTGACTATTACACGCCTACTACAGAAGAGTTAGCTGCAATGTTATCACTTAACCCTGCAGATATAGGCTTTGATAAGTATCGCTCGCTAATTGTATCTTGTGGTGTGCCTTATTTGATTGTACCTATAAAGTCTTACACTGCTATTCGTGAAGCTAAGTTCAATGAAGCAGCGTGGAGTAATTCTTCTGCACCTAGCTCATTATCACAAGAAATATTATTGTTTGCTAATAACACCGATGATAACCCTGCTGATTTTCATGCTCGTTTATTAGGTCCTGCTATTGCTCATAATGAAGATCCACCAATTGGTGGCGCAATTTCAGCTTTCGCTAGTCATATTTGTGACCACCCTTTCATACAAGCAGGCACTCATGTGTTTGGAATACAACGTGGCGCAAATGATGCCCGTAAAAGTATGTTTTATGTAGAAATGGATAACAAGCAAAGTAAGGACTTAACAATACGTGTTGCTGGACATGCTGTATTGATGAGTGAGGCAACAATAAAAATTGATTAAATTGTATTTATTTTAAATAAAAGGGAACTTTATTTAAAATACACACTCTGAGTATATGTGAAGTTTATTCCCTTAGTGTTTCATGTTTTATGCACCTATTAAAAGTAGGTGCTTTTTTTTGTCTAAAATTTTCAATATTATGTTTATACACCTATTCTATAAACAAAAAAACGCCCTGTCACTTTTCAGTAACAGGGCGTTTTTATATACACTAAAACATTTAATTTGATTATCAAACGTGAATCAATTCACGTTTACTATCAATATATTAGCTTTTTTTGTTAGTCACTTGAATAACACGTAATTGTGCTACTGCGCGAGCTAATTCAGCAGCAACAGCGGCATAATCTACATCAGCGCCATGAGCGTTCATGTTTTCTTCTGCACGTTGTTTAGCTTCTAAAGCAGCTTGTTCATTCAAATCATCTGCACGTGTAGCTACATCAGCTAGTACGATAATTTGATTTGGTTGAACTTCTAACATACCACCTGAAAGATAAATAACTTCTTCGCTATCATCTTCTTTAGTGATTAATGCCATACCAGGTTTTAATGAGGTTAATAAAGGTGCATGACCAGGCATAATACCTAGTTCACCTTCACTACCTGTTATCTGTAATGATTTAATGCTGCCTGAAAACAAGCTTTCTTGTGCACTAACAACATTTAGATTTACAGTAAATAATGCCATTTGCTTTACCTCTGTTGGTGTTAACAAATTGTTTTTACTGTAGGAGGCTTTATTTTAAGAAAAAAATTCCCGAACTCTTGCGTTATATAAGGCAAAAATCGCGGTTAAAACCGCTCCTACAAGTATAATTACATTTTGTTAGCTTTCTCTACAGCTTCTTCAATAGTACCAACCATGTAGAAGGCTTGCTCAGGCATATCATCATAGTCACCAGCGATGATGCCTTTAAAGCCAGCAATGGTATCTTTTAATGATACATATTTACCTGGTGAACCTGTGAATACTTCTGCAACGAAGAACGGTTGAGATAAGAAACGCTGAACTTTACGAGCACGGGTAACTGTCTGTTTGTCTTCTTCAGAAAGTTCGTCCATACCTAAAATTGCGATGATATCTTTAAGTTCTTTATAACGTTGTAATATTGTTTGTACACCACGAGCTACGCCATAATGTTCAGTACCAACCACTAATGGGTCTAACTGACGTGAAGTAGAATCTAATGGGTCAATCGCTGGGTAAATACCTAGCTCAGCAATAGAACGTGAAAGTACTACCGTTGCATCTAAATGCGCAAAAGTCGTTGCAGGGCTTGGATCGGTCAAATCATCTGCTGGTACATATACCGCTTGGATTGAAGTGATTGAACCTTTATTAGTTGAAGTAATACGCTCTTGTAGTACACCCATTTCTTCAGCAAGTGTTGGTTGATAACCAACCGCTGATGGCATACGACCAAGTAACGCTGATACTTCAGTACCCGCAAGAGTATAACGATAGATGTTATCAACGAAGAATAATACGTCACGACCTTCGTCACGGAATTTTTCAGCCATTGTTAAACCAGTAAAGGCAACACGTAAACGGTTTCCTGGAGGCTCGTTCATCTGACCGTACACTAATGATACTTTATCAAGTACGTTAGAGTCGTTCATTTCGTGATAGAAATCGTTACCTTCACGTGTACGCTCACCAACACCAGCAAATACTGAGTAACCACTGTGCTCGATAGCGATGTTACGGATAAGTTCCATCATGTTTACAGTTTTACCAACACCAGCACCACCGAAAAGACCAACTTTACCACCCTTAGCGAATGGACAAACTAAATCGATTACTTTGATACCTGTTTCTAACAATTCGTTAGACATGGCTTGTTCTGCGTAAGCTGGTGCTTCGCGATGAATACCCCAGCTTTCTTTTGCGCCGATTGGACCGGCTTCATCAATTGGCTCACCTAGTACGTTCATGATGCGACCTAATGTCTCAACACCAACGGGAACTTGGATTGCTTCTTTGGTATCAACAACGCTAAGACCACGACGTAAACCGTCTGAACTACCCATAGCAATGGCACGTATAACACCACCACCAAGCTGTTGTTGTACTTCTAGTACTAAACCTTCTAAGTCACCTTCAGTAATTTTAACTGCATGGTAGACCTGAGGTACGGCATCTTGTGGAAATTCAACATCCACAACTGCGCCAATGATTTGGACGACTTTACCTGCACTCATGTTCATTCCTCTTAATTTAAGCTAACTAAACCATCGATTTAGCTAGCTTGTCGTTAATTTACGAAATTAGTTATTTGCCTTTAAGCACTACCTGTATTTGGTAAGCTTAACCAACCGCAGCCGCACCCGCTACAATTTCACCCAACTCTTGAGTGATTGCTGCTTGTCGTGCTTTGTTGTATATCAGTTGTAAATCATCAATCAAGTCACCAGCATTATCTGTTGCTGACTTCATCGCTACCATACGGGCAGCTTGTTCACAGGCGAGGTTTTCTACTACACCTTGATATACTTGCGATTCTACATAACGAACTAATAATTGATCTAACAATACGTTAGCATCAGGTTCGTAAATGTAATCCCAACGATGTTTAATTTCTTCATCGTCAGACTTAGGCAAAGGTAACAATTGATCAATTGTTGGCTCTTGTGTCATGGTATTAACAAACTTGTTATATACAATGAACAACTTATCAATTTTTCCGTCATCATACGCTTTCAGCATCACCTGTACACTACCAACTAAGTCAGTAATTGACGGACGATCGCCTAAGCCAGAAATTTGTGCAGTAACTTTAGCGCCCATGTTGTTGAAAAACGACGTAGCTTTAGAGCCTACTACCGCAAATTCAACTTCAGCTTCTTGACCCTGCCATTTAGCAGCATCCGCTAACACTTGTTTAAATAAGTTAGTATTTAAACCACCACACAAACCACGGTCGGTTGATACAACAATATAGCCAACACGCTTAACTTCACGCTCTTCCAAATAAGGATGGCGATATTCTAAGTTACCAAGCGCGATATGACCGATCACATTTCGTATATTTGTCGCATATGGACGAGAAGCTGCCATGCCTTCCTGCGCTTTACGCATTTTAGACGAGGCAACCATTTCCATAGCTTTAGTGATCTTTTGAGTGTTTTTAACACTCGCAATCTTGGTTTTTATTTCTTTACCAACGGCCATGACTCTTCTCTCCGAAACTAGTTACTAGATTTTCTTACCAAGTTTGCGTTGACTTGAATGTTTCAAGTGCTGACGTTAAACCTGCTTCGATATCTTTATCATAGTTACCAGTTTTATTGATGGTAGCCATAAGCTCAGCTTGCTCATTATTCATATAAATGTGTAACGCGTCTTCAAAATCATTGATTTTGTTAATTGCTACATCAGTTAAGAAACCTTTTTCCGCAGCAAATAATGATACGGCCGTTTCAGCTACTGATAATGGGCTATATTGCTTTTGCTTCATTAATTCAGTTACACGTTGACCATGTTCTAATTGAGCACGAGTCGCGTCATCTAAATCTGAGGCAAATTGAGCAAAGGCTGCTAATTCACGGTATTGAGCTAATGCTAAACGAATACCACCACCAAGTTTCTTGATGATTTTCGTTTGCGCAGCACCACCAACACGAGATACTGATAAACCAGCATTTACTGCAGGACGAATACCTGAGTTGAATAAATCAGACTCTAGGAATATTTGACCATCAGTAATTGATATTACGTTCGTTGGTACGAATGCAGATACATCACCAGCTTGCGTTTCAATAATAGGTAATGCAGTTAAAGAACCTGTTTTACCTTTTACTTCACCGTTAGTGAATTTTTCAACATATGCTTCGTTTACACGAGCAGCACGTTCTAATAAACGACTGTGAAGATAGAAAACATCACCAGGGTATGCTTCACGACCAGGTGGACGACGAAGTAGTAATGAAATTTGACGATAAGCAACAGCTTGCTTAGACAAATCATCATATACGATCAACGCATCTTCACCGCGGTCACGGAAGTATTCACCCATTGAACAACCAGCATATGGTGCTAAGTATTGTAATGCTGCCGCTTCAGAAGCTGAAGCAACAACCACAACAGTATTAGAAAGAGCGCCATGCTCTTCTAAGCTACGTACTACGTTAGCAACAGTAGAGGCTTTTTGGCCAATTGCTACGTAGATACACTTAATACCAGTGTCTTTTTGGTTAATAATCGCGTCAAGTGCAATCGCTGATTTACCGATTTGACGGTCACCAATGATTAATTCACGTTGACCACGACCAATTGGGATCATGGAATCAATTGATTTAATACCAGTTTGTACTGGTTGGTCAACTGATTTACGTTCGATAACACCTGGTGCAACAACTTCTACTGGAGAGTAGCCGTCATTTTCAACTGGGCCTTTGCCATCAATTGGTTCACCTAAAGTGTTTACTACGCGGCCTAATAAGCCACGACCTACTGGTACTTCCAATATACGGCCAGTACCTTTTACTTTTTGTCCTTCAGCAAGATCCGCGTACGGACCCATAACTACCGCGCCGACCGAATCTCGGTCTAAGTTCAATGCGATAGCAAAACGATTGCCTGGAAGTTCGATCATTTCACCTTGCATTACATCGGCAAGGCCATGGATACGAATGATACCGTCTGTTACAGCAACGATAGTACCTTCGTTACGAGCTTCGCTGACAACGTCAAACTGTTCAATACGATTTTTGATCAGTTCTGCGATTTCAGTGGAATTCAGTTGCATGCTCTGTTCCCTTATTTAATCAGTGCTAGGATTGTAATGTTTGCGCTAAACGGTTCAATTTACCTTTGGTAGAACCATCTATAACCATATCGCCCGCTTGAATAATCAAGCCTGAAATGATGGTTTTGCTAACTTTACAATTGAGCTTTACTTTACGTGCCAAACGCTTTTCAAGCGCGGCGCTTAACGCTTTTGTCTGTTCAGCTTCAAGCTGTACAGCAGAAGTCACATCCACATCAATGCTTTGTTCATGCTCTGCTTTTAATAAGCAAAACTCTTCCAAAACTTGTGGTAGTGCTAGCAAGCGATGATTTTCAGCCATTAACTTTAAAAAGTTTTGGCCATTACTGTCAACTTGCTCACCACAAACATTTAAAAATAATGTTGTAGCTTGCTCAACCGAAACACCACCGCTAAGGTAGGTTTGGATTGTGTCGTCTTGAGAAACTTGTGCTGCAAAAGTCAGTTGTTGTAACCAACTTTCAATAGCATCAGCTTCTACAGCAAAGTCAAACGCTGCTTTAGCGTAAGGACGAGCGATAGTTGTCAATTCTGACATACGCGTTTCCCCTTAAAGCTCAGCGACGAGTTTGTCTAAGATGTCGCTATGTGCAGCAGCATCTATTGAACGCTCAAGAATTTTCTCGGCACCTGCTACTGCAAGAACGGCCACTTGTTGGCGTAGTTCTTCTTTAGCACGGTTACGTTCAGTTTCGATTTCTGTGTGACCAGAAGCTAAGATTTTTTCTTTCTCAGCTTGTGCTTTGCCTGCAGCTTCTTCAACAATTTTAGCTTCATGCTTTTTAGCAGCATCTATAATAGATGCAGCTTGGCTTTTAGCTTCTTTTAGTTGGGCTGAGGCTTTTTCTTGAGCAAGCTCAAGATCTTTAGCAGCACGGTCTGAAGCAGCAAGTCCATCAGCAATAGTTGCTTGACGAGCTTCGATAGCAGCCATAATTGGCGGCCATACAAACTTCATACAGAAAATTACAAATACGACAAATGCGATTAATTCACCTATTAACGTGGCATTAATATTCATTTGTGTACCTCCTAATTAGTTATTCGTTAAAAATTTTTAGTCTTAATTTGTAATTAAGCTAAAACGAATAACATGTATAGACCGATCGCAACACCGATCATCGCGATAGCATCAATAAGACCCGCTACGATGAACATTTTTACTTGAAGTTGTGGTGCTAATTCAGGTTGACGAGCAGCAGATTCTAAAAATTTGCCACCTAATAAACCAAAACCAATCGCAGTACCTAAAGCACCTAGACCGATTAATAACGCAACAGCGATGAATAACATATATATCTCCGATATTATTAAAGTTAATGTTAAAAGTTAAAAAAAAAGTTAAAACTAAACTGGCCACCTCTAATGAGCTAACCAAGATACTGATATTTCAGGCCTCTTGCCTTACACCCTACGGGCCGACCTCCGTCGTTCTAATTTGTTCCAGACAAACTAGTGATCTTCGTGCGCTAAACTAAGGTATACAATAGTTAGCATCATGAAGATGAACGCCTGTAATGGGATAATCAGCAAATGGAACGCTGCCCATAAAAAGTGTACTGGCAATTGGAATAAACCAATTGTTGCAATAAGTAAAAATATCAACTCACCCGCATACAAATTACCAAACAAACGTAAGGCTAAAGATAATGGACGTGCTAATAAAGTAACCATTTCCAAAATAAAGTTTACTGGGTATAAAGACCAGTGACCGAAAGGTTGAGTAGTAAGCTCTTTAATAAAGCCACCAACACCTTTCACTTTAATTGAATAGTAAATTGTTAAGATAAATACGCCTAAAGCTAAGGCAAAAGTCATATTTGGATCGGTTGTTGGTACTGGTTTCATATACACATGCGACATTTCAATACCGCCAACCGTACTGATTATCCATGGTAGGAAATCAACAGGTACCCAATCCATAGCATTCATTAATAATACCCAAACAAATACAGTTAAGGCTAATGGTGCTATTAAAGGGTTTGTGCCATGAAAAGTGCTTTTCACACTATCACCAACAAATTCTACTACCAATTCAACTGCACATTGCAGTTTACCTGGTACACCCGTTGTTGCTTTTTTAGCAACAGAACGGAAAATATAAAGAAAAACGAAGCCTAAAAACACCGACCAACCCAATGTATCTAAATGCCAGGTCCAAAAACCTTCTCCGACAGTTAAATTGGTTAGATGATGTTTAATATATTCCTGGCTGGTCAATTCAGCAGCTGCAGACATATTAATGTTCCCAATGATTAAAGTTTAAAAATAAAATTCTTTTTGTAGGTTAGCCTTTAAATAGACTCTTTTTATATTTATGAGCTAAAGCTCAACCTACATTCCGCTATTTTCTAAAAAGTAACGGTGTTAATAACGGCAGCGCCATTACTAAACAAAACATGCTAAAAAAAGGTATCGGCAGTAGCACTAAAAATTTAAAAGCGAGTGCAAATAATAAAGCCGTTAAAACCATTTTTAATTTTACGCCACTAAAAAAGGATTCTACTACTAATTTAGATGACTTAGCTCCAGCATATTTAAATGCTTTTAGAGCAAAAACAATATTAGGAATTATCGTTACTACGCCGGCAGCCAATATTGACTGAGCATGAACTAATCCCCAAATAAAATAACTTATAAATGAACACAATAAAACTACACTAATGGCTAAAATATTTTGTTGCCATGCTAGCTTACGACCAGCCAGTGTTAATTTATTTGTCATTATTACTTCTTAATTAAAATCTTAAATATATTTATACGAATAAAATCGTAGTATATACACTTTTTTAAAGTAAAAACTTTAATCTTAAAAAGTTTGCGCAAGTATACGCATGTTGTCTTTTTTTGCAAGAAAATAGGGCAGTGAATGCCCTTTTTTTGTGCGAATATTTAATATTTTTATTATCAATATAGCTAAAGGAGGTAAAGGTAGCTGTAATATTAACAAAAAATAGAAATTCAAACCTTTTCAATATTTATAAGTTGATGAATAAATTTGATTATTATTTATAGTTTTGGCTATGTTCCCATTAATTATTATAAATATTAATTTTATTATATTTTGTAAAAGAGGATTTATCCTCAATTTTTTTAAATATTTTTTTGTCGTTATTTATCTTCACAGATAATATAACTATCAGGTAACTTATTTTTATAAAGCATCTTAATAATTAGTTAATTTTAGCAATAAAGTCATTCAATTCAGCTAAGGTTGTATAAGAAATAACTAATTTACCTTTACCTTTTTTATTGTGATTAACAGCAACTTTAAGCCCTATTTTATTTATTAAGTCTTGCTCAATATTGTCACTAATCTGATCTTTTTCTTTAATTGGTTTTTCTTCATTCGGATTTTTAATTTTTTTAATCAGTGCTTCTGTTTCTCTAACTGTCAGCTCTTTTGTTGCTACTGTTTTTGCAGTTTCTGCTTGTAGTGAATCATCAAGTGTTAATAATGCACGAGCATGACCCATTTCTATATCACCATTTTCTAAGAAAGTTTTTACTTCTTCATTTAAATTATTCAAACGCAATAAGTTGGTTACTGTGGTACGAGATTTCCCAACAGCTAACGCGACTTCTTGATGAGTTAAATCGAATTCTGTTATTAAACGCTCTAATGCTATAGCTTCTTCCATAGCATTTAAATCTTCACGTTGAATATTTTCTATTAGGGCAATGGCAACAGCTGATTCATCAGGCACATCTTTAATTAAACAGGGAACTTCGGTTAATTGAGCTAATTGAGCAGCGCGCCAACGACGTTCACCAGCAATAATCTCAAATTGATTATCTTCTTTAGTACTCCCTGATAAAGGACGAACAATAATAGGCTGGATAATACCTTGTGATTGAATAGAAAGAGATAACTCTTCTAATGCTGCATCAGACATATCTTTACGAGGTTGATATTTCCCTGGAGATAAACAGCTAACAGCTATCTTTTTTAAATCACCATCTTTAGGCTTTATATCATTATTGTCATTGCTACTTTCTTGTTTTGAAGCTCTAACTTGTGGAGTAAGTAGGGCGTCAAGGCCTCTACCTAAACCTCTTTTTTTTGCTGGGTTCATAATATTCCTTGCAATTACAGTGCAGAATCTTGTAACTGTGTTGATTCTTCTTTGTTATTATTCGTTTTTTTTATATTTTTTTTATCAACACTATTTTTTCTTAACACTTCACCAGCTAACGCTAAGTATGCTTTAGCACCTGTTGACGATTTATCATAATACATAGCTGGAGAGCCAAAACTTGGCGCTTCAGCTAAACGCACGTTACGTGGAATAACACTACGATAAACTTTATCGCCAAAATGACGTTTTAATTGTTCTGACACATCATTCGCTAGACGATTACGAGGATCATACATAGTACGTAGAATACCTTCGATATGTAGATCGCTGTTAACTACTGATGTTAATTTAGAAATAGTATCCATTAAAGCGGTTAAACCTTCTAAAGCATAATATTCGCATTGCATGGGAACAAGTACAGAGTCAGCCGCTGTCATCGCATTAACGGTTAGCATGTTTAATGAAGGAGGGCAGTCAATAATAATGAAATCGTAATAATCTTTTACTGGCGCTAAAGCTGTTTTTAAGCGTTGCTCTCGTGCATATACTTCCATTAGTTTAATTTCTGCTGCGGTAACATCTGCATTAGCAGCAATTAAATCATATAAACCAGAGGTTTCTGTTTGAACAACATCAGCTACTGCTTGTTCTTCAATAAGTAATTCATAACATGTGGTTGGCACTTCATATTTATCAATGCCACTCGCCATAGTAGCATTACCTTGAGGATCAAGATCTATCAATAATATTTTACGCTTAGTCGCGGCTAACGAGGCAGCCAAATTAACTGCAGTTGTTGTTTTACCAACACCACCTTTTTGATTTGCAACAGCTATTATTTTTCCCACAAACGCCTCTATTTTTATATTTTATTTAACACTTTTTTAATACTATAACATGACGTTCACCCACTAACTCGGGCACTTTTATTACATGACTAGATACCAAATTAATGTTTTCGGGTAAATCAGCTAACTCATCCGTAGGGTATTGCCCTTTTAATGCAAAAAATTGTCCGTGATCTTCGGTAATTAAATTATCACACCATTTAACCATATCATTTAATGATGAAAAGGCTCTACTTAATACGCCGTCAAATGGCGTATCACCTTGATATTCTTCAACACGTGATTTAACGGGTTGTACATTGCTCAACTTTAGTTGAAATACAACTTGTCTTAAAAAAGTAATGCGTTTCCCTAAACTGTCTAATAAGACAAAATTTCGCTCTGGATACAAAATAGCTAAAGGTATTCCTGGTAAACCTGGACCAGTACCTACATCAATAAAATTTTTTCCTTGTAAAACTTCACCAACCATTAAACTGTCCATTATATGTTTTACTAACATATCTTGGGGATCTCTTACGGAAGTTAAATTATAAGCTTTATTCCATTTATGTAATAATTCAACATATTGAATAAGTAACTGTATTTGCTGATCAGATATTTTTAATGATGTTTGAGCTATTAAATTTTCTAATTTTGAAGTTAATATCATTTTTTTTCGAATTTTACCTGAGTGTGTTATCCAAATTTAAGACGCTATTTTACGCACTTTTCTTTTGCAATAAGCCATGTTTTTTTAAGTAAACCAATAATAGCGAAATTGCTGCTGGAGTAATACCAGAAATTCTAGATGCTTTACCAATTGTTTCTGGACGAGCGTCTTGCAATTTGGCAACAACTTCATTTGAAAGTCCTGATAATTGAGTGTAATCAAACTCGATAGGGATCAACGTATTTTCATTACGTTTTTTCTTAGCTATTTCTTCAAGTTGTCTATCAATATAACCTGCATATTTAGTTTGAATTTCTATTTGCTCAGCGGCTTGAGTATCTGCAATAGCAGGGCCTAAACCTTCAATTTTCATTAAATCTTTATAGCGAACTTCAGGTCGACGAATTAAATCTTCAAGGCTGGCCTCTTTACTCATAGGGTTTTTAAGTAGTTCATTGACTTGTTCAACATTACTTTGATCTTTTTGCACCCAAGTTTCTTTTAAACGTTGACGTTCAAGTTCTATATTTTCCATTTTTTCATTAAAACGCTGCCAACGAAGATCATCCACCAAACCAACTTCACGGCCTTTTTCAGTTAAACGAATATCGGCATTATCTTCACGTAATAACAAACGATATTCAGCACGTGAAGTAAACATACGGTAAGGTTCTTTTGTTCCTAATGTCGCTAAATCATCGATTAAAACACCCATATAGGCTTGATCACGACCTAGCGTAAATTCATCACGACCTTTAACACGATTCGCTGCATTTGTTGCGGCAATTAGCCCTTGTGCACCAGCTTCTTCATATCCTGTTGTGCCGTTTATCTGTCCAGCAAAATAAAGGTTTTCAACAAATTTACTTTCTAGTGATTGTTTTAAGTCACGGGGATCAAAATAATCATATTCAATGGCATATCCAGGACGAGTAATAAAAGCATTTTCAAAGCCCTTAATTGAACGTACTAAATTCATCTGTACATCAAATGGTAAACTAGTTGAAATACCATTAGGATATATTTCATGTGTTGTTAAACCTTCAGGTTCAACAAAAATTTGATGTGATTTTTTATCGGAAAAACGGGTAATTTTATCTTCGATAGAAGGGCAGTAACGTGGTCCTATACCTTCAATTACACCAGTGTACATTGGTGATCTATCTAAGCCATCGCGAATATGCTGATGTGTTTCTTCGTTAGTGTGGGTGATAAAGCAAGAAATTTGCTGTGGATGATCATTTTGTGATCCCATAAATGAAAAGACAGGACGAGGTGTATCACCTGGCTGTTCTTCCATAACAGAAAAGTCTAATGATCTTGCATCTAATCGTGGTGGGGTACCTGTTTTCAAACGATCCATTCTAAACGGCATATCACGCATTTTAGCCGCTAAATTTATACTTGCAGGATCACCTGCACGTCCACCTTGATAGTTATTTAAACCAATGTGTATTTGTCCTGAAAGAAAAGTTCCAACAGTTAATACCACTGTTTTTCCTTTAAATTTCAATCCCATTTGAGTAGATACACCAACTACGCGATCATTTTCAAGAATTAAATCATCACAAGGTTGTTGAAAAATAGTGAGGTTTTCTTGATTTTCTAAAAATTGACGTACAAAAGATCGATATAAAGCACGATCTGCTTGTGCTCTAGTTGCCCTCACAGCAGGGCCTTTACTCGCATTTAAGGTTCTAAATTGAATAGCACTATGATCTATGGCTGTAGCCATTAAGCCACCCAGAGCATCTATTTCTTTTACCAAATGCCCTTTGCCTATGCCACCAATGGCTGGATTACATGACATTTGTCCTAAAGTATCAATGTTATGAGTTAGCAGTAAAGTTTTACAACCCATTCGTGCTGATGCCAATGCTGCCTCAGTGCCTGCATGGCCACCACCAACAACGATTACATCATAAAACTCTTGATACCACATAGATTTTTAACCTTAAAAAAAATAATTTAAACAAAACTGTTTTCAGAAAATTGAGGAAACATATTTTAGCTTTTTTTTATCAAGAGTGAAATGATCAAATGTGTAAAAAGATCAGGACTCGATTTATCTAATATATAATAAGATCTTTATAAAGATCTTATTATTATTACTTATTAAGGAAGCCATTTGCGGTGGATAAGTGCTTTTTTATTATATAATATATAAAGTTAAATCAATGATAAGTTTGTGATCAAACGTTGATCTAACCTTATATAAGCTCTGATCAAAACATCGTTTTATCCACAAGCTAATTAATTACAAAAGATAACCACTGAATAATAATAGAAAATTAATAGCTTATTCACCAAACTATCCACATATACAATTAATTAAGAATACTTTTGTTAATAACTTATGAGTAAGATCGTTATAAAAGATCTTTATTTTTACTTAACCATGTTTGCGCAAGAGCTTCTGGATCAATATTTTGACTCATATCTATTGTTTTTATGTCTAATACTTTATTACAACCTTTTGTTATTAATAGTTTATTTAATTCAAAACCTGCTTTACAAAAAGTATCATAACTAGAATCTCCTATTGCTATGATCATAAAGTTAATTGAGGATAAATTTTGATCACAATTTTCTAGATCTTTAATGAATGCTTGAATATTATCTGGAAAGTCACCTGCGCCATGAGTAGAGGTGCAAATTAACCAAGTGCTAATGTTGTTTGTTTTTTGTCCTAATGTGTTATCAAGTATTGATGAAAAATTAGGTTTTAAGTGTAAATTGACTTCATGGTTGAGGGTATTTAATTGTTCTTCGCATGCTTCTGCAATATATTCTGTACCACCGAGCATACTGCCAACAATTATTTGAAATGAGCTCATATTAAGTTATCTCATGGTTAACAATATGCTTATTGTATACTCAACTTTTAGTTTTATTGCTCTTATTGAGTGCACTAAGTGAATTAATTTTGTGCATTTAAAAAAATATTTTTTTAAATTTATTTAATTAATTAAAAACAAGTGATAAAAATCATATAGTTAAATAGTTTTTACAACTAAAATTAACTTGGTATTAAAGTTGCGATAACTAAGTTTATAAATGTGGGAGCACATTACTAAATTTTTATAACATTAGTATCGGGGTAACAAGATGAACTCTTCAAAATTTAATTTATTTTCATTAACAGAAAATATGAAAGTATTGCATTACAGCTGGGTAGCATTTTTTATTACCTTCTTAGTTTGGTTTAACCATGCGCCATTGCTTGGCTTGATTGCACAATCACTTAATTTATCTAGTGAGCAAATAAAAACCCTATTAATATTGAATGTAGCGTTAACTATTCCTGCTCGTATCTTTATAGGTATGGCGACTGATCAATATGGTCCACGTAAAACGTTTAGTATTTTATTAGTTTTATGTTCAATACCTTGTGGTATGTTTGCATTAAGTACTGATTTTGAACAGCTTGCCTTAGCTCGATTTTTATTAGGTTTTATTGGCGCTGGCTTTGTTATTGGTATTCGTTTGGTTAGTGAATGGTTTCCGGCAAACCAGTTAGGTACTGCAGAAGGTATTTATGGCGGTTGGGGTAATTTTGGCTCTGCAGCAGCGGCAATGATATTACCAGCAATAGCACTTTTTATTGGTGGCGATAATGGCTGGCGCTGGGCAGTAGGTATTACGGGTGTTATTAGTTTTATTTACGGTTTTATTTTTTATTTTGGCGTGCGTGATACACCACAAGGTGCTACTTACTTTAAACCTAAAAGCTCTAAAGCAATGGAAGTTACAAGTGTAGGTGATTTTTTCCTATTATTAGTAATGAAAGTTCCTTTGTTTGGCGCACTCGCATTATTAAACTGGAAACTGTCGCCTGAAGGCGTGAGTTTACTCAGCGCAAATGCAACGATAATTATTTATTTTGGTTTAGCAATTTGGTTTGCTTATGAAATTTATACTGCTTATCAAGTTAATAAAACAATTTTTACTACGCCTGTAGAACCTATGCATCAATATGCATTTAAACAAGTTGCTGTATTAAATGTTTTATATTTTGCTACTTTTGGTAGTGAATTAGCCGTAGTTTCAATGTTGCCATTGTTTTTTAGTGAAACGTTTAATTTAGATCTTATTTATGCAGGTTTATTAGCATCAAGTTATGCCTTTATGAATTTATTATCACGCCCTTTAGGTGGTTGGATTAGCGATAAATATGGCCGTAAGAAAACCTTGATGATTTTAACCAC
>Ga0209081_1000512_pt1 | contig 23260 bp, 16 predicted proteins | sample GOMGulsemesocosm_4_FD_184636 | JGI IMG/M metagenome (GOLD analysis project Ga0209081, IMG submission 184636) | Methane-oxidizing microbial communities from mesocosms in the Gulf of Mexico - GOM15B Gulf of Mexico (SPAdes) (version 2) | ecosystem: Environmental > Aquatic > Marine > Cold seeps... | reverse complement strand
TGCGCTAAACCGCCAAAAATTGCGCCGTCCATCATGATTTTGAATCGGCGGTCAAAAAGCACCCGATGGCTATTGTTTTCGCGCCATTCGTCAATTTCGGCCAGCGCTTCGGGTATCGACTTGCCTCTGCCTAAAAAGTCCATGATGGTGGGCGTCAGAATAATGCGGGCAGGAGCCTGGGTGGATTCCGCGGCGTGCCGAATTAGCCGGGTCTCGCCTACAGGGTCGCCAAATATACCCACTCCCATGTCCAGTGTTGTTGTCACGCCGCCGCGATGCACCATTTCTAGGAAATTTTTCATACCTTGAGAAAAGCGCGAGGGAGCAAATAAAAATGGCAGGAAAGGAATCATCGCCTGGGCACCATTCTCATAAAAATGACCTTTCTCCCAGTCGATTTGTGGATGGGCTGCGAGTAGGTCTCGATCGAGCTTCAGGAGCTCAATTGCCGCATCATTGAGAATCAACTCGTGAAAAGAGCGGTGCCAGAGAATGACCGCTTGGGTGGGAAATAATGCGCTTAATTCTTCTCGAAATAGTTCGCCGTGCCACAGTGGGTGAAAGCCCCAGGTGATAAATGGAATTTTGGCATCGGAGTGTTTCGCTACCTGTGTTTTCAGGAGCTTGCGATAGGCCTTCGGTGTTTTTGCGCTGGGAAATTCGCCCGTTGGCAAGGACCAATGCTCTGGCGCGATGAAAGGAAACTGGGTGAGAATAGCGGGAAGTGTAGGTTGAACGTGTGGGTCGATAAAACCCGGCATGATAATTTTTCCATCGAAACGGCGGTCGACTCTACTTGGCCTCGATTGCGTCCAGGGCTCTAGCGACTTAAGGCTGCCTACAGCAATAATGCGCCCATCGGCAACGGCCACAGCGCTTGCCTCAGGCATTGCCGGTTCCATGGTAATTATTTTCTCAGCGGTGTAGACCACCAATTCCGATACTGAGTCAGAGACGTCTAGGGTGTCGGAGGAAACGACCGTTGCGGTATATAGCCAGCACAGGGCACCACAAGTATTTCGGAGAATAGGATTTAACTTCATTGATTGATTCCATCATCAGCTTGATAACTGACAGGTATATCAAATTAATCCCTCGAAAGGTCGTGCTCATTGTACATTGGCGGACATTCCCCTATGCCTTGACGTGATCTGCCAAGTCGGCGGCCTTTTTTCTGATTACATTGGTCATCTAACGATTATTACAACAATAGTACTGGGGAGTTCTATGAATTATTCACATACACGCCTATCAATATCAATCCTTGCTTCAAGCATGGCATTTGCGACATTGTCTGTTCAGGCTGTCGACACAGGTTTTGAACTGGAAGAGGTCGTTGTTACTGCACAAAAACGTGCGCAAGACCTCCAAGATGTGCCCATCGCAGTGACCGCAATGGACGCAACAGCGCTCAGGCAAGCGGGTATTGAAGATGTGAAAGGCATCGCTCAGCGCACACCGGGGTTCAGCATGGGCACGTTTATGGCGGCCCAGCCTCAATTATTTATTCGCGGTATTGGCTCAAATGGCGATAGTGCGGGCGGCGGAGAACAATCCGTGGCCATGTTCATCGACGGCGTTTACATCAATCGAAGTGCCGGTGGTTCAATGGAATTGTTTGACTTGGCTTCTGTTGAAGTATTGAGGGGCCCTCAGGGCACCTTATGGGGGAAGAACGCAATCGGCGGGGCGGTTAACATGCGGACCAAGCGACCCTCAGAAGAATTTGATGCGTCTTTCGAAGTGGGAATGGGGAATTTAGGTTTACAAACCTATCGCGGCCTTATCTCAGGAGGCTTGACTGAGCAGCTCGCCGGAAAAGTTACTTTCTCTAGGAAAGAGCGGGATGATTGGATCGATAGCGCGGCCGATGACAGCGTGCACACTGGAGGCTTAGACAGCGACAGTATTCGAGCGCAACTGTTGTTTACACCCAGCGAGGCGGTCGAGGCATTGCTGAGCGTTGACTACGGAAGTGACGATCGTTCGGGCATAAGCATCAATCCTCAAATAGGCGCAGCGGAAAACGGTGCTGTAAATCAATTTGCAAGCTTTGCGCCTGAAATTGATTTTCACGACACAATGTTGGAAGACGCGGGTTTTCAGTCCGTAGAAGGAAAAGGTGTTTCTTTAGCGATTGACTGGGATCTTTCCGACACTGTGACCCTGTCTTCAATTACGGCATATCGTGAAACCGATACGGCTTTTGCCAACAATAATACAGGTACGGGGCTGTCCACCTTTTCAGTATTTGAGGTTGTTAACTTTGCCAGTGAAACCAGTGAAATGTTGAGCCAGGAGCTGCGCTTGAGTGGCGACACTGATTCAGTGCATTGGCAGACAGGTGTCTATTTTAATAACGAACAGACGCGCCGTGCCGAGGGTGGGGATTTCTTGATCGGCCCAGGAGGCCCGCTGTTGGGTATTCCGGCTTTTCTAGAAGGGGTTACGCTTACCGATCTTGCGGATCAGCGTAATGAAACCGATAGTGTCGCGGTTTTTGGTCAGTTCACCTACAGCGTATCAGAGGTTCTGGATATTACGCTAGGGGCCCGCTACAGCAAGGAAGAAAAAGATTTCGCCAATACGGGTACCCGAGGAATTGGCTTGTTCGTTGTCGAAGATTATGACATCACAGCGCAAGAATCGTGGAGTAAACCGACTTATAAACTAAGTGCCAACTATCAACTCGCTGAAGAGGCAATGCTTTATGTCAGTGCTGCAACTGGTTTTAAAAGTGGTGGATTTGATGGCGTGGCATCTACCTCATTAGCGGCTAGCACGGCCTTCAATGAAGAAGAGGCTTTGAATCTTGAGGTAGGGTTAAAATCGATGTTGTTGGACAATCGCCTGCGTTTGAATGCAGCAATATTCTCTACAGCTTACGATAATTTACAGGTGCTTGGCTCTATTGAAGACGGCGTGTGCACGATCTGCCCACTGGTTACCTTGAATGCCGGTGAAGCGGAATCGGCGGGCGTGGAAGTCGAAGCAACTTTCCTTGCAACACAAAACCTTCAGTTCTCATTCAATTATGCTTATCTGGATACAGAGTACACCACCTTAAATACTGAAGGCTTGAAAGCATTTGAAGGAAATTCCCTGCGCAACGCCCCGGAGAATGCCTATAACTTGGCAGCCCTGTATGAAAAAGATCTTGATAATGGTGCTGCGTTTACCGCTCGGGCAGAATGGATCCACAAAGATATCGCGTATCAATCGATTCAAAATCGAGAGGCCGGGGCCATTCCTGAGTACGATTTGGGAAATTTGCGCTTGTCTTACACTAGCGCGGACGAGCAGTGGGAGGTGTCAGGCTGGGTGAACAATATCGCTGACGAAGAATACCTTGCTCACAACTATGTACAGCCAGGTTTTGGTGTGCTGGCAACAGCTGGAATGCCGCGTACTTATGGATTGACGCTCACCTGGTCCAGTCAATAAACCAGGTAGTTTTTGTTAATCCTGTACCTTCTGCTATCTCTCCTTTCCCCTCTCTGTCTTCGGTAGAGAGGGGGCTCCCAATTGAAATCATAATTACAACAGTCATCTCAAACACATATCGAATAGGAACAGGAAGATGCTTAAACAGTTGATGTTTCCTCTCACGCTCCAGATCGGACACATAGTGCTTAGCTGTTTTTGGAACCTCGTGGGAGTGTATCTAATAGCGCAGAATCTTGAGCCCTTGGGTCCATCTGCATCCTTAATGACGGTGTTTTTGCTTGTGGGATTGGGCGCGTTGCTCGTCGTGGCCGGATATCGTTCTTTTGTGTTCTATGTTTTGGTCTCTTCAATATTAGCACTGGGCGCTTTGTCCGCGATTGTAAATGCCTTTCTACAAGCGGCGGACTTATGGCCGTCTGATTTTTGGCGGATAGGGGGTGTTGTGCTGAATACTGCCGGCTTAATTGGGGCTGTCTGGGGGATTGCTTGCAGTATGAAAAATATTTATTCAAACAAGAGTGAAAATTATGTTCGTTAGGAACTTAGGACGTCGTATTTTGGTGGTCTGCGCTATTGGTCTGGGAAGCGCCGCAGCTCAGGTGTTTGCCATCGGAGAGTTAATATCGCCAATGCAAACTGTACCGCCCACAGTTGCCGACCAGGTAACCATGAAAAATTACCGCGACCATGGCATGAGTCGTTGGTCTTTCCGGAATGTTGGCGCGCCACTGCATGTGGTTATGGTTCCCCGAGAGGGCGATATACATCGCTTGGCTCAGAGAAAAGATTCTAAGGTGAGCGGACATCGATTCTCTGACGGGCAGGGCAAGGATATTAGTTTCAATGCTATATTTGCAGGCAATGACGCCGATGGCGTGATCGTTATTAAAGGTGAAGAAGTTGTTCATGAGCAGTATTTTCATGATTTTGATGAACACGCGCAGCATATTTGGTTTTCAATGACTAAATCTCTTGTGAGCACGGCCTTTGGAATATTGGTAGAGGAAGGCAAGGTTGACCTACAAGCTTCACCAGCTTCATACATTCCGGAATTAAAAGGTGGGGGATTTGAACGTGTATCGATTCAAAATGTGTTGGATCACGCGACTGCCATTAGTTTTAAAGAAAATTATACCGATCTTCAGTCTGATTTTTTCCAGTATTATGCACCAGCACTAAATTTGGCTTGGTTGCCCGGTGCCGCCGATGCGCAGCCAAATAATACTAAAATATATGGAGCTCATGATTTTTTAAGTCAGTTTATTCAAGCTGACCCATCTTTGAAACCCGGGGAGCTATTTGATTATAACTCTAGTAATGCGGATCTTTTAGGCTGGCTGATTGCCCGTATCAGCGGGAAAAATCTACAGGATTTCGTACAGGAAAATATTTGGTCTAAGTTGGGCGCTGAACACGATGCGTATTTTGCTGTGGATCGAGCGTTTATGCCCGTCGCAACAGGGGGCATGAATTCCACTTTAAGAGACGCGGCTCGGTTTGGTTTAATGATTCGAGATCGTGGTCAGTACAGAGGGCAATCAGTCATTCCCGCAGCCTGGGTAGACAAAAGTTTGGCTGTGGACCGTAGTCTGGAAAAAAGTTTTGATGCCAATCCAAAATACGCTCAAGAGCCTTGGCAGGCATACCATAATATGTGGTGGATACTGGATGCACAGGCCGGTGAATACTGCGCCGTAGGCGTACACGGACAAGTAATTTACATTAATCGCACGACCGATACGGTGATGGTTTGGTTTTCAAGCCAGGCCACGGCTTCTGCTGCGGGCAATGAGAATTTTCGAGTAAAGCTTGATGCGGCTAGAGAACTGGCAAAAACACTTTAGCGTCTATAAAGTGCCGGCATTTCGGTGCCGATATTCTGTGGGGCTAACATCTGTCCACTGCCGAAACGCTTTAGTGAAGGAGCCCGTGTCGTTATAGCCTAGTGACAGTGCAATGTCGGTAACGGACTGCTGCGTTGCGGTCAAACGTTGAACGGCTTGAGTGTGGCGTAGCTTTCGCAGTAAATCATTGAAGGCATTTTTTTCCACGGTCAGGCGCCGTTGCAGTGTTCGCTCTGTCATTGATAATGACTCGGCCACATAGGTGATTGTGCCTCGTCTTTTAGGCAGTAAATCTACTAGCGCGAGGGTGACCTGTTGGCTACAGGTGAGTGTAAGCTCCTGACTTTCATGAGCTTTCTGCGCATATTCTTTCATCAGTCTCAGCATGTCAGGGTTATGCTGAGGGTTGGGTTTTTCAAAAGAGGAACGTGGAAAGACAATTTCATTGTGTGGCTGGCTAAAATGAATAACAGCGCCAAATCGCTGCTTGAGCAAGCGGATATCAGCCGGCTCTGGGTAGGTCACATAAACCTCAATAGGTTCAGGCTTGTGGGTATAAATTTGTTCGCCCAGACCAATCCAGTTGCTGAAGATCAAGTCCACCATGTAGCGTTGTTCGATATAACGTAAACACAAAGGCTCCCAAATAATACGAATAGTGTCTTTGGTTTCAATCATCTTGCTGTTGCCGCTATGCATCAGTGCATAACGAAACGGTATCCAAAGTTTAAACCCCTCGAGCATGTTAGTAGCACACAAGCCGAGCATGCCCAAAACCCCATGATTTTGTGGTTGTGTTTGCTGCCCAATGATCAAGGCGAAATCGGGATTTTTGGTGCGGAGAGCGGCCAGTTCTAGCAAGGCTATTAAGGTGCTCATCGGCAGGCGTTTTTCGGGATCGTCGCCGCAGTCTTCTGGCAGATTAAGGCTTCTGCATAGCTCCTGGCGGGAGGCGCCGAGAGATTCCGCCGTTGAGAGCACAGAGTTGATGTAATAGCTCGCGGTTGTCCACTCTGGGTCAATATCGGGTGGAGGTGTCGCGATGTTCAGATCAGTGGGGCTCATTTACAGCTTGCTCGTAGAGTGCGGTGGTTTGTTTGCGGAACGATACCAAAATTAAGGCCCTCAGAACAGCGAGGCATGCAGGAATCGATTAGGGCCATTAGCCACTAAGCTTCGCTCTGTTGTTTGTTTAAAGCTAAATAGGGCAACAGTTCCCGCTTGCATATTACGGGTATTGAACGAGGACCCTGCGCCAGGGGTTTACATGTATTCAGGCCTTTCTAGCTTGTAAATACGATACGGGTATCAAAAACTACACGGCTTAATGCTTTCTGAACTAATGGCGCCTTAATTTGCTTACTATAGTTAGTTCATAGCAAATTATTCATTGAGAGTAGCTAGTAGTTAGGGCTCCAAACTTCCTCGCCCTAGTCCTCTTGGTCCGGAAAGGTATTGTGATGCTAAAACCAAAACGACAAACGCGGCTCGGAGAGCTACTTATTGAGCGCGGTGAGCTAACTGCGGCTCAATTACAGCAAGCGATAGAGCTTCAGGCTCAGCGCCGAAAATTTGCGGAAGCTGCGGGCGAACCCCTAGGTGCTGCGGTCGCATTGGGTGAAATTCTGATTGAGCTGGGTTTTATCAAGCGTCAACATCTTCGTAAAACATTGAAATGGCAGCAGAAGCTACGTCGAACAACCTTCGCACTGGCTTTCTTAGCGCCTTTGTTATCCCCATTTACCGTTCAGGCTGCAAAATTTGACAGTAGCCAGTCTGGCGATACGACTTATTCAAAATCCGAAAAACGGTACGGGAAAGGGAGCTGGAAGAACCAAACTGTACCAGAACCTTCCCCTGAGCCCGAACCAGAACCTGCTCCAGAGCCTGCTCCGGAACCCGAGCCGGAACCTGCGCCTGAACCTGCTCCGGAACCTGCGCCTGAACCTGCTCCGGAACCTGCTCCGGAACCTGAGCCTGAACCTGCGCCTGAACCTGCGCCTGAACCTGCTCCGGAACCTGAGCCCGAACCTGAGCCCGAACCTGCTCCGGAACCTGCTCCGGAACCTGAGCCGGAACCTGCTCCGGAACCTGAGCCCGAACCTGCTCCGGAAGCTGAGCCTGAACCTGCGCCCGAACCTGCTCCGGAACCTGCGCCTGAACCTGCGCCCGAACCTGCTCCTGAAATTGAGCCAGAGCCCACTCCAGAGCCAGAGCCGGAACCCGCGCCTGAGGTGGTGACCTCATCCGTTGTTTTGAGCTGGACTCTGCCAGATACTCGCGAAAACGGTGACGCGCTAGAACTGTATGAAATCGGAGGCTATGAAATTCTATACCGTAAAGTGGGAGAAGAGCTGTTCACCTCCGACTTGGTGAACGATTCGCAATTGTCTGAATATACTGTTGGCGACTTAGAACCAGGTGACTACGAGTTTATGATGGCAACTGTTGATAGCGATGGCCTGTACAGCGAATACGTTACGGTCCACATCACACTATAATAGCTCAGCCCGCGGGTCTCATTCGGAGACTTGAGTTCCGCGGGTGCGGCCTTCAAACGCTCTATCTACTTCCCTTAAAATTCCTTCTGCACCATCTTACATCTCGTTTTTCCATTCGTTGAACGAGTTTGTCCCTTGTTCAATCCTAGTGAAAAGCCACACAGGAAGTGCACAAAATGTCAGGAGATTGTGCTCCTTTTGTCATGGTGCAAACTCCTGTCTTGGCGGTAATATTCGCAAACCAAAGCCACTTTAGAGGGCTTATTGCTTAAACAGCTCGGAGAGATAAGATGCACAATAATTATAAACTGAAAGAACTTACTCAGATAATTTGTAGCCTTACGGTATTTTCTGGAAGCGTTGAAGTACTTGCGCAAGGGAGCGCGGGGTTTGAGTCTATGACCTTGGAAGAAATCGTGGTAACGGCTCAGAAACGTCAAGAAAGTTTGCAAGACACGCCGATTGCAATTACGGCTTTTACCTCCACTGGCTTGGCCGATAAGGGGGTACAAGATATCTCTGAAATCGCCCAGCTAGCCCCCAGTTTAGTCTTCGATACGGCGTCTCCCATTGGCGGGGCGTCGTCAGCGGCGGCGGTGTTTATTCGCGGTATTGGCAATACTGATTTCAGTTTAACGACTGAGCCTGGTGTAGGCACCTATGTTGATGGGGTGTACGTATCGCGGTCCATTGGTGGTGTATTAGACGTATTAGACGTAGAGCGAATTGAAATTTTACGCGGGCCACAAGGAACTTTGTTCGGCCGTAATACTATCGGTGGAGCCCTAAGTATAAGTTCGCGTAAACCGGCACACGAAAAAGAGGGATCAATTGGTTTAACCGTAGGTGACGACGGGCGCCTAAACGTTCGCGGCTCAATCGATCTTCCTCTAAGCGAAAATATTCGCACCAGTTTCGCCGTGTCCAATAAGCAGCGTGATGGCTTTGTCACTAGGCCGCTGGGTGGCAAAGATCTTGGCGATGAGGACCGTCTAGCACTTCGTGGCACGGTGGTTTATCAGCCAAATGATTCTTGGGATTTTCAACTTTCGGCTGATTATGCTGAGATTAGTGAAACCAGCTCGCCCAGTGTTGGTGTTGGCTTCAGCGACGGTGTTGGCGTGATTGGTTACGCTGAAAACCTCAGCTTACCACTAGCGGATGTTATTGCCGATTTAACCCAGAAATACGCAGTAAACATTGGGGACGATCGCACTTTTGGCCAATACCCAGCGTTTTCAGATACAGAAGTTTGGGGTGTTTCATTTGTAGCGAACTATCATTTCGATAATCACGATGTTAAGTATACCGGTTCTTACCGTGACACAGAGTCGCGATTTTCTGCCGATGCGGATAATTCACCGTTTCAAATAACAGAGATCTTAAATCCAGATTATCAACATGAGCAGGTAAGCCATGAGTTCCAGTTTACCGGTAGCTTATTGGACGATCGCTTAGAATATGCCGCTGGTCTGTATTATTTTGTAGAGGAGGGGATTGATTCGGTAAGAGTGCCGGTTAGTTTGCCGGGTTCGGTATTCGGCCCTCTCGTTAACCCAGATAATACGACTTTTATTAGTAACTTTGCGGCCGTTGATAATGACAGTACCGCAGCCTATCTTCAGGTCACCTATGCGCTAAATGAAACATTTTCATTGACGGGGGGTGTGCGTAGAACCGAAGACAGTAAAGAATACGGCTACGCCCAGTTCTTAGGTGCGAGCCAATTACCAACGACAAAGGATTACTTTCCAACGGAGGCCCCGGCGGGTATTTTCTTGCCGCTGGTAGGCTCTGGAATTGGTTTGGACCAAGAAGAGTTTAACGATACTTCGTTTAAATTCGGTGCTGATGCAACCTTGGCGGACGGCACCTTACTTTACTACAGCTATACCGAAGGTTTTAAAAGCGGGGGTTATGTGCTTCGCTACGTTGTGCCCGTGCCAGAGCCGCTTTCCTTTGATCCAGAAACACTTAAATCACATGAGCTGGGCATGAAATGGCAAAGTAGTGACAATCGTTTCCGTATCAATGGCGCAGTTTATTCTTCAACCTATGACAATGTCCAAGTTACCTTATTTGATGCGGGCGGTGGTCCCGTGACCGCCAATGCGGGCGCCGCTGATATACAAGGTTTGGAATTGGAATTGACGGCCTTATTAAGCGAAAACATTAAGCTTGAACTTGGTTATGGCTACACCGATGCTGAATATACCTCTCTCAATTCTGTGCAGGGCTTGTCCTTGGCCGTGGGTCTAGATTCGAAACTGGTGAATACACCAGAAAATACCCTAAGTCTTGGTATGGAATATCTCACTGAGCTTGCCGACAAAATGTTGGTGCTGCGGGTGGATTATTCCTATACCGATGAGATATATAACGATTCGCAAAATTCAGAATTTCTTTTCCAGGACGCCGTTAATATCTTCAACGTTTCCGCAAAGTTGGAACTGACGGAATCTAGTGAATTGGTTGCATGGGTAGAGAATGTATCTGATGAACGATACATCGTTACTGGAAACTCCAATTTCGGACTCGGGTTCCATAGTGCGATCGTGAGTCGTCCTCGCGAATATGGCGTAACGTTTCGTCATCGTTTTTAAAGCTAATCATTCAGTATAGGCTTGTAGTAAAACGCGCTATGCATCACTGCGATAGGGCGCTTGCTGCAAGCTGATTTCACCCAAATAAAATTATCGGCGGGAAAAGTATGTCTACTAAAAATATTGTCAAAGTGGCGGCTGTGCAGGCAGCACCAGTGTTTTTAGATTTGCAAGGAGGCGTTAAAAAAACAGTCAGTTTAATTCAACAGGCCGCGCAACAAGGTTGTGACTTGATTGTGTTCCCTGAAACTTGGTTGCCGGGTTACCCCTGGTTCATCTGGCTAAATAACACAATGACCAATATGAAATACTTTAACCAATACCATGAAAACTCTCTAGTGGTGGGCAGTGATGAATTCAACACCATCGCGCAAGCGGCAAAAGACAATAATATCTATGTGTCTATTGGCGCTAGTGAAAGAGATCACGGTTCCTTGTACATCGCACAATTTTTATTTGGCTCCGACGGCTCTCTGTTGTCGGGGCGTCGTAAACTGAAACCCACTCATCAAGAACGCACGGTATTTGGTGATGGCGACGGTTCTGGTATACAGGTTACAGAAACAGACATTGGTCGCCTTGGTCAGCTGGCGTGTTGGGAGCATTTACAACCCCTTACTAAGTACGCAATGTACAGTATGCATGAACAAATTCACTGCGCGGCTTGGCCATCATTTTCTAGCTATACTCAAGCTTACGCGCTAGGGTGGCAGTTGAATAATGCGGCATCGCAGTTGTATGCGGCTGAAGGCCAATGTTTTGTTGTCGGGGCCTGTGGTCTGGTTTCTGAAGAGATGATGGATATTTTGGTTGAAACAGATGAGCATAAAGAGCTGATCGCCGTTGGCGGAGGTCATGCCGTTATTTATGGTCCGGATGGCAGGCCTTTAGTCGACAAATTACCGGAGGACGAAGAAGGTCTATTGATTGCTGAATTGGATTTGAGTGAGATCACTATTGCCAAGGTTTTTGCTGACCCAGTAGGCCATTATTCGCGCCCCGATGTCACCCGTTTATTGTTAAATCGTCAACCTCAAGCAGTCACACAGGAGTATGATCTTGAAGACGACGTAGAGGAGATTCGTGAACCGATAGCGGCAAAGTCTTAAGCCCCAATCCCAATAGAATCCGTCTAAGTAGACGCCTAACAACGAAAGACTTGAGTGTGAGTATGGGTATGAGAAATCGTCATAATATGCCTAAAGGTTTTGAACCACCGGTACCGGCCTGGGCCGCTGAATGGGCAGGGCAAGCCGCGATATTAACGACGGTTATTTTCGCTGTTCAGGGACAAATGAATGAGTCTTTCAGGCAATGGATTAGCTTCGCTCTCAATGATGTAGAGGATAAGCCCGAGTGGTTTGAAAAAGCCCAATTCAAAGATAGAGAAGGTATCGAGAATACAGTTTTTGTTGCTTATTGGCGCGACGATAATTATCAGCAATGGTGGGGGAACGATAGGGTCTCGGCCTGGTGGCAAAGTGACGACAGGCTTAGCGAAGGTGTGGGATATTGGCGGGAACGTTACGATATGCCTGTTGAAAGACTGGAGACACTTCATTCAGGCCCACGCACTCATGGCGTCGCGCGTTTGGCTCCGGACTTGGAGGGGCCGATCGACGAACACGCATATCCAGGAGCGGCCCGTGACCGTATTTCGGTGTCAGGTTCTGAGAATATCGCGTCTGACATTGGCGCTGAAACCAAGTTGACGAGTACACGCTCCCAAGAGGGTAATCGTGTGCTTGTAACACCGCCCGCTAATTTATGTGTGATTCGGTCTGGCCAAGATTGGGGGCAGTGTACTGATGAAGAGGCTAGTTTTTATCTTGAACAGGTACATCCTACTTTGATTTTAGGGATGGATTATCTCGCGAATAATCCTGAAGAAAGCCGTTGTCTGTGTATGCGCTTAATGCAAAATATAGACGAAGATGGCCTCAAGCAAAGCCAGACCTTCGGGCTAGGGTATGCATTGGATATTTTTGCATTTGAAGAATGGGCAAAGAGTCACCCGACGCACTTGGATATATTTGCCGGCTTTATGGTTCATGCCGGTAAGTTCCAGGAGCGTATGAAGCTGAGTTTGTGGCATGAGATTAGCGTTTTGGCAAAGCATGGAGGGCAATTTGAGTATATTAATTGTCACGCTAAGACGGGTCTTCTGCCATACTGTTAGTCGATTCTATCAGTGCTAAAGTCATGTTAGGAGGTAGTTTTGTCATTTATTATTAAAAATGGCTATCAAAAATCCGCCGAAGAGTCTCAGCGCTCATCTAATTTCGATTATTGGCGCGAAGTGGTTTCTGATGAGTATGTTCAGTTAGAATGCCACCCGCAGCCAGGCCAGAACGTTGCCGATTTTAATGCCAAGCTTCGTGGCGGCATTGGCTTTTCTGATGTCAGTTTCTCAGAGGTAGTTTCAAAGCCTCAAATAGCTCAGCGAACGCAGAGGCACGTAAGTAAAGCGAGTGAAGATGATTTCTTGATAAGCTTTCAAGTAGAGAACCAGTGTCGAGTGCGCCAATACGGTCGCGAAGCTCTGTTGGTTCCCGGCAGCTTCGCCCTTTACAGTAGCACCACGCCATATACTCTAAGTTTTAAAGAAGATTTCCACCAGTTTGTTATTCAAATGCCGAGAGACGTGTTGGCACGACATCTGATCGAACCAGAGAAATATGCGGCTATCACCATGAATGCCAATACTGGGCTTGGTTTGGTGCTGAAGGACTTCATTTTCTCTTTGGCGGGTGAACTAAGTACTGAGGAAGTGAATCCGAGTGACGTATTATCCGAAAACCTTGTCAGTTTGATCGCTTTGTCATTCAGTTCGACAGTTGTGCAAAGTGGCTTAATTGATACAGGATGTGCCAAAGAGATATTAGTTCGAAGAATCAAAAATTTTGTCGAAAGTAATATATTTTCCCCTGGCTTGAATAACAAGAGAATCGCTGAATCCCAAGGGATTTCAGTGCGCTATTTGAATAAACTATTTCAGGATCAAGACGAATCGATACACGAAATGATAGTGAATAAACGATTGTCTACCGCCAAAGAATTACTGTCTTCTGCAAATTGTACCAAGCCTACAATCGAGAGCGTCGCCTATCGGGTCGGGTTCTCTGATGCATCGCATTTTTCAAGAGCTTTTAAAATGCGTTACGGTATCTGTCCAAGTTCAGTTCGATGAATATAAGAATCAGCGCATATAACTAGCCCCTTATAGGAATGCCGCGGATCTATAGAATTTCGCGGCATTACTATACGATGAGGCGCGCCTATAGTAAGCGTTTTAGTAATGCCTTCAAAGTCCGGGATTCATCTAGGCTAAAGTTTCCGAGGGTATCGGCTTCGTGGGCTTTCGCCGCCGCTAATAGTTGTATAACTTCCTGCTCACCTTTTTCGTCTAAAATATAGGTTTCTGGTTTACTTCCAGCTCTGCGTATGAACCCTGCATCAATCATACTGTTAACAAGTTTTAGTTGTTTATTTTCTTCGAGCAGTACAATAGGCATTAGTTCTTCCAGGGTAATGCCGTTGTAGTCAGCAATGGTGACCAGCGTTCGCCACTGAAGTTTCTGAATGTCTCTTCTGTCGAGGTGTTGCTGGAAGCTTTCTTCAAATTTGTGGGTGGCTTTCGCCAGAAGGTAGTCTAGGTAGTCGTCAACAAAACCCTTATTTCTTTCTGGGCCTTCCTCTTCTTTGGGCGCGGTGATGGGGTGGGGTTCTGACACGGCATAGCGGCCTGCGTGGTAAAGTAGAGCCTTTTTATCGGTTTTGATAAAATTCACGACCTCGCCAACAAAAATTAGATGATCTCCCCCTTCATAGGTGAATACGGTTTTACATTCAAATGATGCCGAACAATCGTCAATAACAGGTGTGCCAAGAACGCCGTCTTTATAGGCCGTAGTCGAGAATTTGTCGGGAGCTTTACTGGCGAAGTGATTCGATACGCTGACTTGGTCGGCGGCTAAAATGTTAACGCAAAAGCGCTTTGCGTCTGTAAAAAATGGCAGTGCTTTTGAAGTCTTGGCAAGGCTCCATAATACCATCGGGGGGTCCAAAGATACCGAATTAAAACTGTTTGCGGTTAAGCCGACTCGTCCGACTTCTTCGCAATTGGTTGTGACAACGGTGACGCCTGTCGCGAACGCGCCTAGAGCGTTTCTAAACTCAATGGGGTCAATAGTCTTTTCTTGCTTCATATTCTTATACCTTTAGATAGTTGCTTGGCGACCAATAATCCTGAGCCTCCATTGAGACCAGGCCCTGGGTGGGTGGAGGCGCCTATGTGGAAAATGTTTTTGATACAAGTGTCGTGATTTTTTGCGAGGCTAGTGGGGCGCATAAATAAATTTTGATCCAGGGCGCAATCGCCTGAATAGGGGTCTCCGCCCACTAAGTTAATGTTCATTGATTGCAGGTCTTTAGGCGATAAAACCACTCGTTTTAAGCTGCTGGTGGCAAGATTCGAAATGACATCATTTAAGCGGTTAATTACTCGGTCGGCGTACTGCTCCTTAATGTCATCATTCCAGTCTCCGTTCTCTGGGATCTGAATTTCCTTGCCTGCATCGCCTTTTATAGTACTGGGCAGTTCTTGCAGTTGCAGCCACAAAATCCATTTTCCATGGGGCGCTCTGCTGGGGTCGACGGCACAGGGTTGGCCAACAACGATAGTGGCTTTTTCCGGCAATAAACCCATTTCGGACTGATTGACAGCTTTGGATAAAGCATCGATACCATCAGATAAATGTATCATTGCCACGTTATTGAGCTCGGAGTTTTTCCATTGGGCGGGCTCATCCATGGCAATATGTATTTGCATATTGGCGCGACCAAAACGGTAACGTTTTGCCTGTGAGTGCAGTTCTTCAGGTATATGTTTTCGGGGAATCAGTTGTCCATAGAGTTGTTGGGGTGTGACGTTGCCGACAACCGACTTGCGAGCAAGAAGTGTTGAAGCATCCGTCAATTTGACTCCCACGGCTCGCTCACTTTCGATGACAATCTCACTGACCTCTGATTGGGTGAGCAAAGTGCCTCCGTACTCTTCGATCAGGGCTTTAAAGGCGTGGACTAAATTGTCGCTGCCGCCTCTTACTACTGGTAAACCCACAGCTTCTAATGTGAATAAAACGACCTTCGCCATCATCGAAGAAGTAGTACTTTCTGGGCCGAGCCCCACATGCAAGACCCAAGGGGCTACACAGGCGTGATAGGCCTTGTTCGATGATGTTTGTTGCAGCCAATCCCGAGCGGACGACAGGCTGGTTTTAGCAAATCTCAAGAGATTTTGTATGCCCATTTTCCAGCTAAATTTTGCGAGTACCCTGAAAAAGCTGAAGCGCCTGAGTTGCTGAGATAAAAGCGGGAAAATGAGATCTGCATGGGCTTCAATTTCCTCCATGGCGGCCAGATACCCGGGCGCATCCTCGGCGAGCGCTGTTGCGTTCGCTTGTCTTGAACGGGTGAAGATGTAGCTCTCTCCTTGAGACGTCAATCCGGCGGTAGGGGAGTCGGTATAGGCATATTCCAGTCCGTGTCTTTCTAGGTCTGCTTGTAACTCGGCATAGGCGGGCGAAGTTACAAAAAGTGGATGCCAACTTGATAACAGGTCGTGCTTAAAACCTGGTAGCGTGATCTCATCGGTAACGATACAACCTCCGAGCTGTGAGTTACGCTCAAGCACGCAGACCTTATGGCCGTTCTTGGCCAATATGGCGGCACAAACCAGTGAATTTAGGCCGCTACCAATGATTATATGGTCAAATTTCTTCATGAATGTGGTAAACCTCGTCGCAAACTCTTGGTTAGTTGATTTTGTTATAGCTAAAACAGACGAGTTGCGACAAGCAAAAAATCTCCTATCCCAGAGAAAATTTCACTAAATGAATATTCGCTGCATTTAGCGAATATCTATTTGCCTGCTGCAGTTTTAGAGTTCATATCTCGGTGCTGGGTGTATTACACCGGTACGAATTGAAGGCATCTATTAATAATAATCGGCGTAGATTCTGCCGAAAATAATGTTGGGGATATGATATGACCGTTTGCTCTACAAAAAATACGCGACTCGCTGAGCCAAGTACATTGGCAATGAAGCCTTTGGCCATTGCCATCGGTACTATGCTACTGATTGGGGCTACGCCCAGCAGAGCAGAAGCAGAGGGCAGCAGTTGGCAGCTTGAAGAAATAACGGTCACTGCGAGAAAACGTGCCGAGAGTTTACAAGACGCCCCCATTGCTATATCGGCATTTTCCAGCGAGGGGCTGTCCGACCGGGGTATTACCCAGTTGAATGATCTTCAAAACGTCGCGCCTAACCTGACGTTTCAAAACAATCCTAGTTTCGGTGGTGCCAGTTCAGCCGCCGCAATTTATATTCGTGGTATTGGGCAAAAGGATTTCGTTCCAACCGTTGACCCTGGCGTCGGCATTTACCTCGATGGAGTGTATGTTGCACGCTCTGTTGGTGCCATTTTTGATTTAGTGGAAATAGAGCAAGTAGAAATATTGCGAGGCCCTCAAGGAACCTTGTTTGGTCGTAATACCATCGGTGGCGCAATGAGTATTACGAGTAAGAAACCCGATGAGGAATTAATGGGCAATGTGCAGATGACCTTGGGTTCCGATAGCCGGGTGGATATTAAATCCATGGTCAATGTGCCATTTAGCGAAAATTTTCAAGGTCGTTTTTCTTTGGCCCAATTAAGCCGAGATGGTTATGTCGAGCGATCTTTTGATGGTTTAGATCTGGGTAATGATGACACCATGACAGGTCGGGCAGCGTTTCGATGGATCGCGTCTGATGCGGTAGATGTCGATATGTCTATAAGCTTTACCGAAGATGATGAAAACGGACCGGCGATAGAATTGTTGGGAATTAATTATGCAGGGCCAATAGATCCTGACACGCCGCCTCTGGCCACTATTCATAATGTTGGAGCAAATCTTGCGGCGGGGGGAGCGCCTGCGCCTTGTATTATTCCTGGTGTGACAGGCACTACGAATTTGGCGGTACCCGGTTGTTACGATAATCGCTATGTTACAAACGATGGGGTTAATCACGGTACCTCAGAGTCTTTTTCAAAAACTGATTTAATATCAACAGACTTAACGGTTAGCTGGGAAGTAAACGAAAATCTTAGCTTCAAGTCGATAACGGCTTACCGAGATCTAGACAGCTCTTTTGGCCGTGATGGCGACGGGTCGCCGCATAGAGTCTCGGAATTTTTGGATGAATTGCAACAACAGCAGTTCACCCAGGAATTTCAGCTTTTGGGCGCATCGGAAAATCAACGTTTAAACTGGATTTTAGGACTCTACTATTTTGAGGAGGACGGTAATAATATCAATACTCTGGATTTTAGTGTCTCAAATTTTGTTAGCGGAGGTAAATTTGACAATGAAAGCAAAGCCGTTTTTGTCCAGGCAGGTTACGACTTAAGCGATGAGGTCACAGTCACCCTAGGCCTGCGTTACACAGACGAAAGTAAAACGTTTTTGCCCGATCAATATATTCTAGCTAACTACTTTGCGGGTTCTGGGCACCCTTCGCTTGATGCTCCCTTTATGCAAGCAGGAAGTCGCGTACTACCAAAGCTGGCTAAAGAGATATCCATTGAGGAAACCACACCCATGCTGAACGTGCGTTGGCAGGTGAGAGAAAACGTCATGCTCTACGCTTCTTATTCAGAGGGTTTTAAAAGCGGTGGTTTTAGCCAGCGGGTATTTCCACCACAAGTGGCAGGTGCCACAGCACCAGCCGGTACAGCCGATATTGATCTGATTCCTTCGTTTGAGCCCGAATTTGTAGAATCTACCGAAATTGGCCTTAAGTACACCAGCGAAGATGGTCAGTTAAGGGTAAACGCCGCAATCTTTGATACGAGTTATGACGACTTTCAAATTCAGGTTTTCACCAGCGTTGCCCCTGTGACTAAAAATGCCGCATCTGTAGGTATTCGAGGCGGTGAGCTTGAGCTGACTTGGGTGCCCGCTGAAGGTTGGATGCTTGAGACCGCTGTCGGTATTACAGATGCTCAGTATGATGCATTGAGTAGTGCTGATACCTTGATCACAACCAGTAATGATTTGGAACGCGTGTCTGATACGACTTTAAGTGCAGCGATTTCGAAGGAAACCTTCTTAAATAATGGCTCGGCAGTAAGTGCTCGTCTGGATTGGTCCTATCGTGGCGATCAGGAGATGGATACTTTTAACAGCCCGGAAATTCGCCAAGAAAGTTACTCATTAATAAATGCCAATGTCCGCTGGACCTCGGCGGATGAAAAATATGAAGTCACTTTGGGTGGAACTAACATTGCTGATGAAAAATACTTGGTTTCAGGGATCGTCGGTGACGCCTTTCAGTCTTATGAAGGGGTATATGCTCGGGGATCTGAGTGGTATTTAAAAATGCTTTACAACTTTTAAACGCTCTCTGCTGGTTGATCTGTCAGGGAGTTTTCCCCGCCTTTTTTAGGGCGGGCTAGTTGAATTTTATTTGCGACTCATTGGAGAAAAATACATGGTTGATTTAAGCGGAAAAGTGGCAATTATTACTGGCGGCGCAGCGTCCATAGGCGCGGCTATTACAGAGAAGTTACATGCTTGTGGGGCATCGGTGGTTATAGCGGCGCGCAGCAAAGACAAAGGTCAGGCTATTGCAAAAAACTTAGGCAGCCGAGCACTTTATGTACAAACAGATATTACCGATGACCAGCAACTGGAAAATCTGGTGGATGCCGCCGTGTCGACCTTTGGTGGCTTGGACATTCTCGTTAACAATGCCGCCAGCTATGACGATGACGGCAGTTCTTCTACTCGAGAACAGTGGTTGGGGACCTTAAATGCCAATGCAATTTCCCCTGCAATTTTAGGGGAGCTTTCTAGGCCTCATTTGAAGGTCAGCGGCGGATGTATTGTCAATATCGGTTCTGTCTCAGGTATTGCGCCTCACATTGGGCGATGGACATACCCAGTGTCTAAAGCAACGATGCTGCATTTGAGCAAAACCCAAGCCGTGGAGTATGCGGCAGATGGCATTCGCGTGAATATGGCAAGGCTGGGTCATATTTGGTCAGATCCGTTTGAGGGTTTAACCGGTGACAACCGCGCACATGCAGATAAGGTCTCTGAACCCTATAATCTGATGGGACGTGTTGCCAATGCTGAGGAGGTCGCGAATGTAGTCGTGTTTTTGGCCTCGTCTGAGGCGTCTTATGTAAGCGGAGCGGAGTTTCCCGTAGACGGTGGTTACAGCGCCATGGGGCCAGAGCAGCACTACCCTCTGATGCCGCTGTTGATGGAAGGGCAATCCTAAGCTTCAAACTGAAATAAGTACTCCTTTGCTGAACGGGTGCTTATTTACAGTGCGAGCGAAAAAGACTAAATTGGGCTTCTGTTATGGGGACAAACGGGTTTTGAAATAATATGACACCGCTTAATGATCATACGCTAGTCAATACTGAACACCTTGACCACGCGCGAAAATTGATTAGCGACGTTTATTGTGACCATAAACTTACCCTGGCGAACTCAAATCATAATGACCCTTTCCTAGCCATTCATAACTATGTGCCAATTGACGACCTGTCTGTCAATTATATGACTTACTCTTCGAAGGTGATTATAAACCCAGGCTTTCTTGATGATTTTTATCTCTTACAGCTGCCTCTGAATAACAGTACCGCTACAGTGCACACCTGCCGTCAGGAAGTGCTCAGTCACAGCGAGGCGGCGACGATCATTAACCCTTCTGAAAAAACATCGATGGTATGGGACGAAGGTTGCCAGCAATTGATGGTTCAAATAAAACGCTCCTCAATAGAGCAAGCCCTAAGTCGTCTTTCACACACTGAAATTACCAAACCCTTGATTTTTGATCCACTTATCTCATTGAGCGAAAATCGGCGAATGAATTCATGGTGGCGCTATATAAAGTGCATGGTAGCCGATATAGATGAAGGGTCTTTTTCCTACCTTGGGGGGGCTGAAAAGAAAAACATCGAAACAACTATTATTGCTAATCTCCTACATGCATTGCCGCACAATTATTCTTCTTTGCTGGACCTTAATCAAAACGCAATCGCCCCCAAACATGTTAAACAAGCCGAAGCATTTATGCTTGAAAATCTAAGTGTGCCTATAAATATTGTTGATTTAGTTGAAGTCTGTGGTGTTAGCGCACGATCATTGTTTGATGCCTTCAAACGGTTTCGTGGCATTACGCCGATGAAACGTTTGCAGCAATTTCGTCTAGAACAGGCACGGCACTGTCTTATGAGCGCTAAAAATGATGACACAGTGACGGATATATTAACCGGGCTTGGTGTGACTCAGCTGGGCAGGTTTGCGGCTGTTTATAAAAATGCTTATGGTGAAACACCTTCGCAAACGGTAAAGAACGCGTTGTAATATCCTTTCTGTTAAACCAATTTCTTTCCTCCTTCCATGACTAAGATGCGGTATTTGCATAGCCATTGCAGCCATTGAATTGTTTGCTCGAGCCTCCAGTTGTTACTCTTTTACTTGTCGAGCTTAGTCGCCATTTCAGAGTGCTCTAAGCAATATCCCCAAGACACTACAGGAAGGGTAAATGCATGCGAAACATAACAATTATTGGTGCAGGCCAATCGGGACTTCAACTCGGAATAGGTCTGTTAAAGCAGGGGTATCAGGTGAGAATTGTCACCAATAAAACGGCTGACGAAGTAGCGGGCGGTAGAATCTTATCCAGTCAGTGTATGTTTGGAACCTCACGCTCTTACGAGAAAGAACTGGGACTGAATTATTGGGATGATGAATGCCCAGACATAGATGGCATTGGTTTTTCGATGAATGGGCCAGATGGTAAGCAGGTGATCAATTGGCAAGGTAAGTTGGATTGCTCGGCGCAATCGGTTGATCAGCGAGTGAAAATGCCTCGCTGGATGCAAGAGTTTGAAAAACTAGGTGGCAAACTCGACATATGTGATGCTGGTATTGAAGAGTTGGAAGAATATGCAGCAGTGGCCGATCTGGTGCTGGTTGCTTCAGGTAAAGGGGAGGTGGGTCAATTATTTAAACGCGACTCAACGCGAAGTAGTTTTGACAAACCAATGCGCGCCTTAGGCTTAACTTACGTGAACAATATGCCGCTTGAAGAAGACTACAGCACAGTTGCCTTTAATCTAATTCCTGGTGTTGGCGAATATTTTGTTTTTCCCGCACTCACTACCACCGGCCCTTGTCATATTATGGTTTTCGAAGGTATCCCAGGAGGGGAAATGGATTGCTGGAAGGGTGTCGACACGCCGGAACAACACTTAGCGCTTAGCAAACAATTAGTTGAAAGATTTGTACCGGCGCAGGCCCATCGTTGCAAAGATATTGAGTTGACTGACGACAACGGGCGACTCGCGGGGCGATTCCCCCCGACGATCAAACACGTTGTAGGCACATTGCCTTCTGGTGCAAAAATTATGGGTATTGGCGATGCAGTCTGTCTAAATGACCCAATCACTGGGCAGGGTTCAAACAACGCCAGCAAAGCGGCGAAAGTGTATTTGAATGCGATTGTCGCGCAAAAAGACCTGCCCTTCGATGAGCGGTGGATGAGTGAGACCTTCGAAACGTTTTGGTCAATAGCAAAATACGTCGTGGAGTGGACCAATGGATTGCTGCTGCCGCCAGAACCGCATGTGCAGGCTTTGTTAGGCTTGGCGAATACACACAATGAAACGGCAAAGAAAATTGCCAATGCCTTTGATACTCCACATGATTATTTCCCTTGGTTTATGCAAGCCGATGCCGCCGAGGAATACATGGAGTCCCTTAGCGCTGAAGCATAGATTTACTTTCGGGTTGAGGAGTGATTCCTTAACCCGAAAACCTTTTTTTGTTTTAATGGGAAGAAATTGTTGTAATCGTTTGGATATTTTACGTTTATATAGCGAATTAGTCTCACTAAGAGCGCGAACTTATTGCCAAGTTCTTGTGGAGTATGATTGAACAGCCTAAGCTGTTTTGACAGGGAATTAATACATATCAAGGATGTTTACTATGTCGTCTATAATCAAGACTCAAAATCCGCTCAATTATTATTTCAGTTTCAGTAATGCTGCTTTCCTTTTTTTAGTGCCTCTGATCGCCGGGGCATTAGACTATGCCTTATTATCCATTGTCGTGGTCATTAACTGAATTTTTAGGCTGAGCGATAGCGACACTAAAAAGCTTACTCGGCCTTTTCCAATTCGGCTTTTCGCTTCGTCATATATTCTTTAAGCGCTTCATCGATGGAGGCGTCCAATGGCGGAGCGACGTAGTTTTCCAACATCTTTTTGTAGACTTTGTTGGCGCGCTGATTGGCATCGAGCTCACCTTCTTCAAGCCACTGCTCGAAGCTGTTGTTATCCGCTATGGACGACTGGTAGAAGGCGGATTCAAAATTGGCTTGGGTGTGCGCGCAACCTAAATAGTGGCTGCCGGGCCCCACTTCGCGGATTGCGTCCAGTGCCTGACCATTCTCAGACAGGTCAACCCCTTCAGAGAATTTCTGCAGCATACCCAGTTGATCTAGGTCCATAACGAATTTTTCGTAACCCATCACTAGACCGCCTTCAAGCCAGCCGGCGCAATGCAGTGCAAAGTTGGTGCCGGCCAGTAAAGTAGGTTGCAAAGTGGCGGCGCTTTCATAAGCCGCTTGGGCATCGGCAATCTTGGAGCCTGGCAGCGCGCCTCCTGAGCGAAACGGTACGCCGAGACGGCGCGATAACTGAGCCGCGCCGTAGAGTACCAGTGCGGGCTCTGGCGAGCCAAAAGTAGGGGCCCCGGACTGCATGGATATAGAGCTGGCGAATGTACCAAAAACACAGGG
>Ga0209081_1000511_pt1 | contig 23267 bp, 18 predicted proteins | sample GOMGulsemesocosm_4_FD_184636 | JGI IMG/M metagenome (GOLD analysis project Ga0209081, IMG submission 184636) | Methane-oxidizing microbial communities from mesocosms in the Gulf of Mexico - GOM15B Gulf of Mexico (SPAdes) (version 2) | ecosystem: Environmental > Aquatic > Marine > Cold seeps... | reverse complement strand
TAGTATTTAAAAATAACAATAAACTATTGACTTGCCTGCACGCTAATTAAACCGATTATGTAACAAATCCGTACAAATTAACTAACATAGTTATCCACAACTTTAGTGGATAACTAGTTTACCGACCTACTCCTAAACCAATATAATGAGCGCATATTAAGACAACGCCTAAATTCGCACCACAATGATTAACAATATAACACTTGTGAACGCATTTTGAGCAAACAAACTAATAAATCAGTTTTTTCACAATTTTATATTGACACTTAGCGCACAGGTCTTTATTATTCCGCCCCGTTAGCCAAGTTGGTTAACGTACTTATCGAAAGAGAAGTGATCATCTAAGGCTACCGTTAGTAGCGCTTAAAAAATTAGCTACTGTTAATCCATGACAGTCTAATGAGTAAAAAAGTTTATTCCCCAATAGCTCAGTTGGTAGAGCGATGGACTGTTAATCCATGTGTCACTGGTTCGAGCCCAGTTTGGGGAGCCACATTTTAAATGAGCACTAACAAGCTTATTGTACAAATTATTATCCGTAAGTATCAGTTGATAGAACTTCGGAGATTAGATACTGTTAATCCATGACGGTCTAATGAGTAAAAAAGTTTATTCCCCAATAGCTCAGTTGGTAGAGCGATGGACTGTTAATCCATGTGTCACTGGTTCGAGCCCAGTTTGGGGAGCCACATAAAATAAACCTGCTTTTTGCAGGTTTTTTTTCGCCTATAAAAAAAGTTATCCCCACAGTGTCAATTAGTAGAGCAATGAACTACTATTTTGGCTGTATACTTTATAATGCTTAATGCTCTACATTACTTAAATAAGCGCTAAAAATTGCTATATTATTTCTTTGTTTAAAAAAACCTTACATTATTGAATGCAGGATTCAAAAAAATGTAAGGTTATGGAAAAATAACTACTTCTCAGTAATTAATTCTTTTTTACTTTCACAAGTGATAACAAGTTTGTCTTTCTTTACGCCTACTTTTGCTACACCACCCTTTGTTAAATCACCAAATAGCAGTTCATTGGCTAGTTCTTTTTTCAATTGTTCTTGAATCAAACGAGACATTGGTCGAGCGCCCATGGCTTTGTCGTAACCATGCTCTGCAAGCCACTTTTTAGCATCTTTAGTTAATTCAAGTGAAACACCTTTACCGTCAAGTTGAACTTGCAATTCAACAATAAACTTATCAACCACTTGCTGAATAACTTCATTATCAAGGTGGTTAAACCAAACAATATTATCAAGACGATTTCTAAACTCAGGTGAAAAAACTTTATTAATTTCAGTCATCGCATCTAGGCTATGATCTTGCTGCTTAAAGCCAATAGATTGGCGTACAGTTTCTTGTACACCAGCATTAGTAGTGAGTACTAAAATAATATTTCTAAAATCTGCTTTTCTACCATTATTATCGGTTAACGTACCGTGATCCATTACTTGCAATAAAATGTTATAAACATCTTCATGGGCTTTTTCAATTTCATCTAGTAACACCACAGCATGAGGGTGTTTTAGTACAGCATCTGTTAACAGGCCCCCTTGCTCATAGCCAACATAACCTGGTGGTGCACCGATTAAACGACTAACAGCATGTTTTTCCATATATTCAGACATATCATAACGCAATAATTCAACCCCTAACACTTTAGCCAACTGCTTCGTTATTTCAGTTTTTCCAACACCCGTAGGACCAGCAAATAAAAATGAGCCAATAGGTTTTTCTTCACTACCTAAGCCTGCTCTTGATAAACGAATAACGGAGGTTAATTCATCAATAGCATTGTCTTGACCAAAAACGACCATTTTCAAATTACGATCAAGGTTTTTTAAGCTATCTTTTTCCGTAGATGATACTGATTTCTCTGGTATTCTGGCCATTTTTGCCACAATACTTTCAATATCAGTATTATTAATTGTTTTCTTACGTTTAGAGGCAAGAACAAGTTGCTGCTTAGCACCCGCTTCATCAATAACATCAATGGCTTTATCAGGTAAAAAACGTTCATTAATATATTTAGCTGAAAGTTGAGCGGCGGCATGTAATGCGGCATTAGTGTATTTAATGCCATGATGTGATTCATACTTACTTTTTAAGCCTTGTAAAATTTTAGTTGTGTCTTCAATACTAGGCTCAACAATGTCTATTTTTTGAAAACGCCTGGCAAGCGCGCGATCTTTTTCAAAAATACTTTGATATTCTTGATAGGTAGTTGCACCTAAGCAACGAAGCTTTCCTGCTGAAAGTAGCGGTTTAATTAAATTTGACGCATCTAACATACCGCCAGACGCGGCACCTGCACCAATTATAGTATGAATTTCATCAATGAAAAGAATGGCATTATCGTCTGCTTCAAGATCTTTTAATAACGCTTTAAAGCGTTTTTCAAAATCACCTCGATATTTAGTACCTGCCAGCAAAGCCCCCATATCAAGAGAATAAATAGTTGCATCGGTTAAAAACTCAGGCACTTTTTCATTCACTATCATGTTAGCTAACCCCTCCGCAATTGCCGTTTTACCGACGCCTGCTTCACCAACAAGCAATGGATTATTTTTACGGCGACGACTTAATACTTGCAAAGTTCTTTCTAGCTCACTGTCTCTGCCAATCAGGGGATCGATATTTCCTTTAATCGCTTCTTCATTTAGGTTTACTGAAAAATTATCTATCGTGCGTGGCTCTTCCTCCGTGGCACGTTCAGCTTCTTCTACAGAGGCATTATCATTTGAATCTATTTTAGTGATACCATGAGAAATATAATTAACGATATCTAAACGGCTAATATCAGATTTTTTCAAAAGATAAGCTGCTTGTGATTCTTGCTCACTAAAGATAGCAACGAGTACATTTGAACCATTAACTTCGCTGTTACCTGAAGATTGCACATGAAAAACCGCGCGTTGTAATACTCGCTGAAAGCCCAGTGTTGGTTGGGTTTCACGTTCATCTTCACCGTCAGGGATCACTGGCGTGGTTTCTTGAATAAACTCAAATAAACTTGATCTGAGTTTAGTTAAATCAGCGCCACATGCGCTCAGTACTTCAGTAGCTGAAGGATTATCTAATAGTGCTAACAATAAATGTTCGACTGTCATAAACTCATGGCGAAGGTCTTTCGCTTGTCGAAACGCTAAATTTAGGGAAATTTCTAAGTCTTTATTAAGCATAGGTACTCCAATTTATATCTTTGCGAACTTTTCTTGTTATTTATACCCGTGTTACCTCAAGATACAGGATTCAGCTGGAATTAGGAACGATTAATAAAAAGATGTACCTTGATCATGAATGACTCTGACATCCTGAACCTCGTACCTTAAAGTATCACCAGTATATAAAGTAAAAAATTAATTTTTTTCTAACACACATTTTAATGGATGGTGATTATCTAAAGCAAAGCGGTTGACATATTCCACCTTAGTTTCAGCAATATCCGCAGTAAATGTGCCACAAAGTGCCTTACCTTCATAATGAATAGTTAACATTATATCGGTTGCCTGTTCAGACGTTTTATTAAAAAAACGACATAAAACATCTACAACAAAATCCATCGGTGTGTAATCATCATTCAGTAAAAAAACATGATATTTAGGTGGTTTTTTTACTTCATCTCTAACACTCTCTTCAACAAGCTCATGACTGTCAATAAGCTCTTTCCAATTACTCATATATTTATCTTAATCTCTACTCGTTGCTTTTGCTGTATTTTTTGTTAATAAACAGCCCCTTATTTTCACTCATTTTTCTTGACTAATTTAACATACTACCCAAACCACACTGAGTAACTATTTTATACCCAAGACACTTCAAGATGCAGAATTCAGTTAAAATTAGAAACTTATCATGACTTTTTCATAATCGATACTTTCTTCTTGATGCAGCCACTCAACCTTATGCTTAAGAGTTACCATTAGAGGTTATAACTTTTTCGTCCTGAAAGTGCGTGTGACAGCGTATTACCATCTACATATTCCAGTTCGCCACCCACCGGTACGCCATGGGCAATACGAGAAATATGTATTTGATATTGTTGTGCTAATTCGGCAATAAAATGCGCAGTAGCTTCACCTTCAACAGTAGGATTAGTAGCTAAAATAACTTCGGTGAACTGCCCTGTAGCAAACTGCTTATCGAGAATATCTAACCCTAAATCGTCAGGCCCTATTCCATCAATAGGTGACAAATGCCCCATTAAAATAAAATATTTGCCATTAAACTCTCCTGTTTGCTCAATAGCAATAACATCACCTGGACTTTCAACCACACACAAGGTTGTTGCTATTTGGCGCTTTGGACTTTGACAAATTTCACAAAATTTTTCCTCGGTAAAATTTCGACAACTTTGGCAGTGGCCAATATCACTCATGGCAACGCCGAGTGTCGTTGCTAACTTAGTTCCACCACGTCGATTGCGCTCTAACAAATGAAACGCCATGCGTTGTGCTGACTTCGCGCCAACACCCGGCAAACACTTTAATGAATCAATAAGATCTTGTACTAAAGGACTAAATTTCATAAAAACACTTATTATATTTGAAAGGTAAACTAAACTTTATTCACGCGTGCAAAATAATTTATTTACATTTTTTATTTTAAAAATTTAACAACTAAGGCTTTATACTCAGAAGTATCAGTAACACTATTAATTTTATTCATAATGACATTAACGTCATGATTTGCTGAAAAAGTAGATGAAAAAGCAAAAAAAGCGAGCGTTGTTTCATCAGAAAAATACAACATATCAATTTTGTCTATTAAGTTAAGTCTTTTTAAAGAAGAGTGAGCAATATAATCAACACAAGCCACTAAATCAACTCGAGACTGTGCTAGCATTTGAATAGCATGATCAAAACCTCGCACTTCTATAACGTTTATTTTTGCATTTTTTTCTGCATCATCGAAGGTTTTACCCATACTCATATCACGAATTTTAACAATGACTTTTTCAGTGCCCAGTGTGGTGATATCTTCAACCAAGATGTTATCTTCAGCACGCTTTAATAAAACGGTGTTAAAACTTAGAATAGGTAACTTAGGAAAAGTTAAGTACTGCGCTCTTTCTTTAGTGTAAATTGTTGGCATTAAAGCATCTATATGATCCACCTTCACTTCATGCATCGCTCTAGCCCAAGGCATTATACTAATGTCAATTTCAAGTTCCGTACTTTTATTCACTAATTCAATTAACTCAACTAAAAAGCCTTGGTTATCACCGCTTTCATCTTGATAAACAAAAGGGGCGCTAACGGGTGCGGCGATAGATATTTTGATCGGCACTTGTACTTGCGCCGATACTGAAAAGTTAAATAATGTTAACAATAAAGCGACCACACATAATAAAAAATTATTCAAGTTCATCAATGTCACTATTTTCAATGTGTGCAGCCATTAACGGCTTTTTACGTTTGATAATTGGCATATCTCCAACATCTTGTGCCACATGAAAAACTTTTTTCGGTGCTTTTTTAATTTTCAAACTATCTTTTTTAGTCTGTTTAGCTATCTTAGCTTTCGTTGATTTAGCGTTAACTTTTTTCGGTTTTAAGCCTTTAAATTTGGCTTTCAAACCATCAATATGTTCAAAGCTAATCGTTTGCTCTAATAAGGCTTCAACATTTTTAAAGCTTAACCAGTCTTTCGGACCAACAAAAGCAATAGCATCACCCTGACTTCCTGCGCGTCCTGTTCTACCTATACGATGAACAAATTCTTCTGCATGCTTTGGCATATCAAAATTAATCACGTGAGAAACGTTAACTAAATCTAAGCCCCGTGAGGCTAAATCAGTGGTCACTAAAATTTTATGAAGCCCTTTACTAAAGCCGTCCATTATTTGATTACGTTGACTTTGGTTCAGCTCCCCACTTAACGCAGCCGCATTGAGCTTTTGTTCTTTTAATAAATTAGCTAAGCGTTCAGTATCGCTGCGCGTGGCGGTAAAGATAATCACTTGTTGATATTTTTCATTCGTTAAGACGTGCTGCAACAAAGCTTCTTTATGATTTAAATTGTCAGCTAAATAGAAACGTTTAGTAATATCGCCATGTTCGGTAAACGCACCACCTATCGCAATTCGCTTCGGTTTCTTCAATAATTCAAGCGCAAATTCATTCACTTGGGCATGATCCAAGGTAGCGGAAAATAGCAAGGTTTGACGCTTACGGTGGTCAGCTGCTTTATTTATTTGTGTTAATTGTTTAGAGAAACCCAAATCAAGCATGCGATCGGCTTCATCAAGAATAAGTAGTTCTAAACCATTTAAATAAAAATGACCTTGGCTTAAGTGATCGGCTAAACGTCCTGGTGTAGCAACAATAAAATGAGGGTCTTTTTCTAAGACTTTTACTTGGTCGTTAAAATTTTCACCACCTAAAATAAGCACCGCTTTAAACTGAGTATTCGCTGTAAATAGGCGTAATTGACTAAAAACTTGTTTCGCAAGCTCTCGTGTGGGCGTTAAAATAACCACACGCGGATCTCGCTTAGACAAAGCACGATTTTTAGTTACCCGTTGTAATGCGGGTATAATAAACGCTAACGTTTTACCTGAGCCTGTTTTTGATGAGGCAATTAAATCATGACCTTTCATTGCTGCAGGTATGGCTTGTTGTTGAATCTGTGTCGGTTCAGTAAAACCTAAATGTTCTACTGTCGACATTAATCGGTTTTCTAAACCAAAATCACTAAATTGCACTGAGTTCTCCTTCTTACGTTGTCTTAGGGCATCGCCTTCACTAACTTGCCGCAATACGCTCTTCAACAACCACTAATGCTTGATCAATACGGGCAAGTACTTTATTTTTATCAAGTAGTGCTAACGTAATATCTAGTGAGGGTGAGTTACCACCACCTGTTGCCGCAACGCGAAGTGGCATACCTACTTTACCCATGCCTACTTCTAATTCAGTTGCCGTATCATTAATCGCCGCATGAATTAATTCAGGTAACCAATCAGTTAATGCAGCTAATTTTGCTTTAACTAGTAACAATGGCTCTTTAACCACTGGTCGTAAATGCTTTTTCACGGCTTTAGCATCAAGCTCTGAAAAGTCTTCAAAGAAGTAACGTGAAATTTCAGCCATTTCTTTTAACGTTTTGACTCTATCTGCCTGTATTTGTACAATTTCGCTTAATGCAGGGCCTTTACTGATATCAATGCCTTGCTCTTTCATGTGCCACGTTAAATGTTCAGCAACATATTCAGGTGGTAGCGTTTTCATATAATGCTGATTGACCCAGATAAGCTTATCCGTATTAAAACCTGATGGAGCACGGTTACAGTCTTTTAAATCAAACAATTCAATCATTTCTTCACGAGAAAAAATTTCTTTATCGCCATGTGACCAGCCTAAACGTACTAAATAGTTTAATAAAGCTTCAGGTAAATAGCCATCATCACGGTATTGCATTACGCTAACCGCGCCATGACGTTTTGATAAACGTTTGCCGTCATCACCTAAAATCATGGGAATATGGGCATACTCGGGAATATCAGCACCTAAGGCCTCAAGAATATTAATTTGCTTTGGCGTATTCGAAATATGATCATCACCACGTACTACATGAGAGACTTTCATATCCCAATCATCAACGACCACGGTTAAGTTATAAGTAGGCGTGCCATCTGAGCGAGCAATAATTAAATCATCTAATTGCTCGTTGCTAATCGTAATATCACCTTTAACCATATCTTTGATAACAACGTTACCTGTTAATGGATTTTTAAAGCGAATTACAAAAGGTTTATCGGTTGGATGATCCGTACGGTCACGCCACAAACCATTGTATTTTTCAATTTCACCTTTTACTTTAGCTTCTTCACGCATTACATCCACTTCTTCTGCTGTACTATAGCAGTGGTAAGCATTGCCAGAGGCTAAGAGTTGTTCAATAACCGCTTTATAACGATCAAAACGTTCTGTTTGAAAATAAGGTCCATGAGTCCATTCAAGATTTAACCAGTTCATACCATCCATGATGGCATCAACCGATGCTTGGGTTGAACGTTCAAGATCAGTATCTTCAATTCGAAGAATAAAATCACCACCATTTTTTTTAGCATATAACCAGCTATATAAAGCAGTACGAGCACCGCCTACGTGTAAATAACCAGTAGGGCTAGGAGCAAAACGAGTTGTTAAAGTCATAAAATTCTCAACATTAAAAGCCTCAGCTACGAAATATCGCACTAGGGGAAATAAATAGGGTTTAAAAAATTGGCGTTATTTTAGCATTGTGCGATGTTGATTACATCTTTTCAGGTGGTTTTGTTTTAGAAAGTAAAAAAGAAAGAAATACTATTAAATTTGACTCAGTGACTACTTCGGATTGTAAAAGATAGAAAGTGATTACCACGCTTATAACATTTATTGCGTATATTCATGTTAAAAATAAAAATACTGAATTATAAAGTAAGTGATACTGATATATGATTAGCAATTGACGTGAATAATAAAGCTAGAGAATGCTTTACTTTTTAAAATAAAAAAATGGTGGACGATACTGGGCTTGAACCAGTGACCCCCGCCTTGTAAGGGCGGTGCTCTCCCAACTGAGCTAATCGTCCGGCATAAATATAGTGGCGGAGTGGACGGGACTCGAACCCGCGACCCCCGGCGTGACAGGCCGGTATTCTAACCAACTGAACTACCACTCCGCAGCATATATCTACTATCAAGTTTTTTCTTATAAAAAGTATGGAACTTAAAACCATATTGTAAACAAAGTGGCGGAGTGGACGGGACTCGAACCCGCGACCCCCGGCGTGACAGGCCGGTATTCTAACCAACTGAACTACCACTCCGCGATATTTGCTTACTTTAACAAAGAACATTAATAAATAATGATGGATTACACTGGGTTCAACCAATGACTGGCGCGGGTTGTAAAGAGTAGAAGGTACTTGACCTTTATCTTTTCACGCTAGTTATCTATCTTATTAAGAACAACCATTAATAAATAATGGTGGACGATACTGGGCTTGAACCAGTGACCCCCGCCTTGTAAGGGCGGTGCTCTCCCAACTGAGCTAATCGTCCGTCTTTGTTGAGGCGTATTATAGGCAGATCAGAAAAGCTGTCAACATAAAAATCTATAATTTCACTGTTTTTTTTTAAATAAACCCTTGTTTGATTTATTTTTGTTCACAACGGTGATTTTGTCTTCTATTTATCTATTTCTTCTTTTTACGCATAACGATAAACAACACTAAAGCCACTATAATAATAACGCCATTGCCTATTACAATCATGATAATAGTGTGTTGTTGCTTTTCTTCAGCCTGTTGTTCTAACGCAAGCTTAGCTTCTTGATCGGTACTAACGTGCAAAAGAGGCTGTTGCTCACCATTTTCGTTCAACACAGAGGTTTGTTCAAACTCAGCGGCTTTCACATTAAAGCTAAATTCAGGCATAACTAGCCTAAACTCTCGCCCTTTAGTGGTTTTACCAAAAGCATTTAAGTTTATACGATATACGCCAGACTCCGTAAAGCGAATATTATGGGTACGTGTTTCTCCTTGTTGGTCATCCATAATAGAAAATGGTTCAACTTGTCTGTCAGGGAAAGTGGTTTTGCCTTGAAAAACCAAACTATCCGCAATAACATAGGTAGGATCTATAGTCACTGTCATCACGTGAGGTAGACCTTCACGCTCAGAAGTTTTCATCTCAATACGAATAGGTGTTTTATGGAGTATGATTGGCTTTTGACGTAGCTCCCGTGTTGCCATTGGTAATTTAACAAAATAAACAGGTATCCACTCTCCTGCGGGAAAATCCAAGGTGAATTCCCCCGTAAACAAACCATCTGCGGCATACTCATCTAAAAGCTTACCATCATCTTTAAAAGTGGTAAGCTTTAATGCATCCGCACCAAAATTATCATAAGCAGAGTTATTCGTGCTATAAAAATGCACATCGAGCTTTACAACCTCTCTAAAACTAGGTGTATCAATTGATTCTTCGCCATTAAAAAGTTGCCCTATTACCTTAAGAGTTTCACCCGCTAAAATAATTTCAGGTAACGGTTCAACTGCAATTTTCACATCTGAAAGTACCATTATTTGGCTTTTAGGTAAAATTTCACCAATCGCTTGCCAAGGCCCTGGCATAGGATTTTTAATGGCAATCATGTCAAATGTACTGTCTTCAAACCACTGAACTTGATCTTTATTAAAATTATCAATTCTTAATTTACTCCCATCTGGGCGCACTAAAATAATGGGACGACTACCACGCTTTCGATAAAAGAGTAAGGTTATCTCATCAAGCTTGGCATCAATACGAAAGCGATTATCAAAATAAGGAATTTGATTCATTATGTTGTCATTTTGATAATATTTTAATGTGTTTTTTGTGAATTTTGATGGAGGGCTCGATGGCTGATTTTCTTGTTTTGTTTTTTTTACAACAGCCTCTATTCCTTTTTCTATACCAATAGCATTTGGTATATGAATTAGGTTAATAAATAAAACTAAACTAAGCAGTAATAATTTGTTTATTTCCACAGTGGATCCCCTCCCTTTTCCTTAACAACAAGTAGTCTTTCTTGGTGTGCTTCTATTTCATCGGCAGATGCCTTTATAACCTTTAATTTTGTTCGGTCACGGGTTAATCGCCTGATAGCATTTGCGTCACCGTTGCTGTGATCACCCACCGAAAGGTTCAGGGTAGATTGCTTGCGTGTCATTTCTATATAAACAAAGGCAAGCAATTGAGCATCAATTAATGCTCCGTGATAGGTTCGGTCAATTAATTTATCTACTTTGTAGAAACGTGCTAAATAATCTAAGGTTTTTGGTGAGCCAAACTCCTCTTTAGACACTTTTAATGTATCTGTTACCGTACAAATATCATTGGTCATTGGTACTTTTTTATGGTTGCCGTTTTGCGAACGATTGGCAGAGTTTAATAACGAAAACTCATGATCCATAAAGCCAACATCAAATTTAGCATTATGAATAACTAATTCCGCGCCATGTATAAATTCAATAAATTCATCAACAACTTGCGAGAATATGGGCTTATCATTTAAAAAGTCATTCGTTAATCCATGAATATTAATGACCTCCTGATCCATTTTTAATACTTGCCCACGCTGGTCAAGTGGCTTGATATACACGTGGTAACTTCTACCTGTTAACTGACGGTTGATCATTTCAACACAGCCAATTTCAACAATGCGATGGCCTTCTTTAGGGTTTATCCCCGTAGTTTCTGTATCAAGAATGATGAGTCTATGTTCTTGATTAGTGCTTTCGTTCAATTTTTTTACCTTTATTTATTTACCTGAATAATACTTAATAGCACTTAATAATAGCCTCGTGTTACTTTTCAGGTATTTTTTGTGGAAATTCTTTTAAGTTTACGTTAAACCGAGGATTGCTATAGCAAAGAAAAAGCATAATTCCTGTCATAATGCTTTGAACAATTAGCCAGGGTAGTGATGATAGTTGCCAATAAAAGCATCCTATACTATGAATCAATAAATCAAATAACAATGCCAGTACCATTATTGCTCTCGTGTACTGCCAACTAGCACGTACCCATAACGGAGCACCGGGGCGGCGTAAACTGATGATCAATAAAATATACAAACCAATAATGCCTGAGAATAAGCTGAGATAAAATAATGATGTTTCTGGATAAACCCATTGAATAATACTGACTCTATCACGCATGTTTGTTACTGACATCAACCAAACGATATAACCGCGTAAAACAAATAACAAAACTAAATAAAAACGTTTTGATAATTTTAAACAGTCATAACTGTCAAAATCTTCTACTGAGTAGCATTGATATTCTTTCATTTCCGAAATTTTCATTTAGCATTCAACTAATTTTTAATCTCGTTCTCTTGTTGTAAATATTGCAACCCTGCGGTGATAGCTTTTACTGCTTTAGAGTTAAATTCACGGGCGTATAGGGTGTAAACAACCCAAAGACTCATAGCAATAAAAAGTATTGGATGAAAAAACCAACACATAGCGGCTAAAGCAAAATAATATGAACGTAAACCATAATTATACGAGTGGGCGGCCTGGTCTTGTACTGTCGCCATTTGTTTGGCATAAGCTTTTAAATTTTGATTTAAACCTGATTTATCTATTGGTGCAGCGCCGATCATTACATTCACAAAGCCATATTGACGCATCGCCCATGTAAATTGAAAAAAGGATAGTACAAAAATAAAAGCTAATAGGCTTAGCTTTATTTGAATCATTAAATGACTAACATGATCGGCATAAGGCATTGATAAAATAATACTTGCCAAGGTATCTATTTTTGAAAATAACGTTAATAAACCAGCCAAAATAAGTAATGTACTTGAAGCAAAAAAAGCAATATTACGTTCTAAGTTTGCAAGTAATGCCGCCTCTCCTACCCTGATTTCTCGTGTAATGACTTCACACATCCAATGAATTCTATGCTGATGCAAAGATCGCGCTATACAATTGGTTGTTTTAGCCTTTTTCCGTGAAAAAAAAGTATAGCCTGACCAGCAAAGAGAGAAAGTTAATAAAGCGAAAATATCAAGAAGAGCAAAAGGCATGCTAATTTATCCAAAGCGTTAAAATAATAACATATATAAACATGCTACCTCGAAATCCCACTAACTACTAAGTGGGTGATTCATTTTTTTATTCGATTGTTGAGAGTAATGCTCCTGATGAACACTACCCTTAATTTTGAGCTAAACCTTAACTCTAAATATTGATATTCACCATTAAAATAAAGATAGCTGTTAATGAATGTTTATTTTTAAAATATTGCTTAAAGTAAGTCTTTAATTCCTTGCTCTAAACCAGCTAATGTCAACGGGTACATTTTTTGGTTAACTAACTGCGCCATGATATTAATAGAGGGATAATAAGGCCAATGATCTCGTGCTTGTGGGTTTAACCAAATAACATTATCGAAGTGCTCGGTTAACCTTTTCATCCATACACTACCTGACTCCTCATTCCAATGTTCAACACTTCCACCAGGGTAAGTTATTTCATAAGGCCCCATGGTCGCATCGCCAATAAAAATCACTTTATAATCACGACTATACGTATGTAGCACTTGCAGTAAATCAATTTTTTCAGTGTAACGGCGTGCGTTATCTTTCCACACAGTTTCATAAAGGCAGTTATGAAAGTAAAAAAACTCTAAGTTTTTAAATTCACCATGAATAGCAGAAAACAATTGTTCACATATTTTGATATGATCATCCATTGAACCGCCAATATCAAAAAACATTAAAACTTTAATCGCATTATGTCGTACTGGCTTCATTTTAATATCAAGATAACCCGCATTACGCGCTGTTGCAGCAATCGTGTTATCAAGATCTAATTCATCACTAGTACCTGAACGCGCAAATTGGCGCAGTTTACGCAAGGCAACTTTCATATTTCGAGTGCCTATTTCAACATTAGCATCTAAATTTTTAAATTGACGTTTATCCCAAACTTTAATGGCTTTTCTATGCCTTGATCTATCTTGCCCTATTCTAACGCCTTCGGGGTTGTAACCATGAGCACCAAAAGGCGATGTACCTCCTGTGCCAATCCATTTATTCCCGCCTTGATGACGTTTTTCTTGCTCTTTTAAACGTTCAGCCAAGGTTTCCATCAACTTATCTAAACTACCTAATGCCTTAATTTTTTCTTTTTCTTCGGCACTCAACTGTTTTTCAAGTTGCTTTTCAAGCCAATCTTTTGGAATTCCAGATAAGTCTAAATCAAGGCTTACAACGCCTTTAAAATAATCAGCAAAAGCCCGATCAAATTTATCAAAATGTGCCTCATCTTTCACTAAAATAGTACGGCTTACAATATAAAAGTCATCTAGATTAGCAAAAACTACTTTTTGCTCTAAAGCACGAATTAAATCTAATAGTTCACGCAAAGTACAGGGGACCTTGTACTCACGAACTTTAATAAAAAAATCAATTAACATTAACTATACACCTTAAGACTCACGGCGACCTTGATGAATAAAAGCTAACTTTTCAAATAACTGCACATCCTGTTCATTTTTTAATAAAGCACCATGCAAAGGTGGAATAGCCTTATTTTGTCTAGTGTCATGTAAAGTTTCAGGTGAAATGTCTTCTGCTAATAAAAGCTTTAACCAGTCAATAAGCTCTGAAGTTGATGGTTTTTTCTTTAAGCCGGGAATATCACGTAAATTGAAAAATAAAGCTAATGCTTCATCAAGTAATTTTTGTTTAATATTAGGGAAATGCACATCAACAATAGCTTGCATTTCTTCTTTTTCAGGAAAGTTTATGTAATGGAAAAAACAACGTCTAAGAAAAGCATCGGGTAATTCTTTTTCGTTATTTGATGTGATAATAATGATAGGTCTTTGTTTAGCTACAATCTTTTCTTGCGTTTCATAAACAAAGAATTCCATTTTATCAAGTTCTAATAGCAAGTCATTTGGAAATTCTATATCAGCTTTATCTATTTCATCAATTAACAATACTGGTCGTTCATCTGCTGTAAACGCATGCCACAGTTTTCCTTTAATAATATAGTTACCAATATCTTTTACTTTTTCATCGCCCAATTGGCTATCACGAAGCCGTGATACTGCATCATATTCATATAGCCCTTGCTGTGCTTTAGTTGTTGACTTTATATGCCAAGGTATCAATTCAACCTGCAAACTCGCGGCTAGCTCTTCTGCCAACATAGTTTTCCCTGTGCCCGGTTCACCTTTTATTAATAACGGGCGTTCTAATGCAATGGCTGCATTAACGGCTAATTGTAATTCGTTTGAAGCGATGTAGTTATTTGTACCTTGAAATGCGTTCATAGTAGTTTTCCAAAACCTGTGTTATTTACAAAATACTTGCAAAATATTTTTAAAGTGATATTTGTGCTATAAAATGGATTATCTATTCCATAAAAGCATATAAGTTATAACAAAATATCACTTCTTTTTCTGCCATAAAAGACTAATCTTAACAAAAATACTCAAGCTACCTCAAGATGTTCCTGCATATTAAAATGGCTAGACTTGAATATATACTTAAATGCAAAAATCTACAGGATAGAGTCATGTCTAACATATTTAAAGATAATTCCACTGCTATTGGCAACACACCTTTAGTGAAACTTAACCGTGTTATCGCGAGTAAAAATAGCGACGGTACACCAACAGCAACAGTTTTAGCAAAAATCGAATCGAGAAATCCAAGTTTTAGCGTAAAATGTCGCATTGGTGCAAGTATGGTGTGGGATGCTGAAGAAAAAGGCTTATTAACCGCCGGTAAAGAAATTGTTGAACCAACCAGTGGTAATACCGGTATTGCCCTTGCTTTTGTTGCAGCCGCTAGAGGGTATGGCATAACATTAACCATGCCAAGTACAATGAGCTTAGAACGCCGTAAATTATTATCCGCTTTAGGTGCAAAAGTTGAATTAACGGATGGTGCAAAAGGCATGAATGGTGCCATCACAAAAGCACAAGAAATTAAAGATTCTGATCCGGATAAGTATGTTTTGTTGGGGCAATTTGATAATCCGGCTAACCCCAAAATTCATGAGCAAACTACTGGCCCTGAAATTTGGCGAGATACTGATGGTAATATAGATATTTTTGTTGCAGGTGTCGGTACTGGCGGTACGATTACAGGTACAAGTCGTTATTTAAAGTTAACTAAAGGCAAAACGATACAAAGTATTGCGGTAGAGCCAACAGATTCTCCTGTAATTAGCCAAAAACTTAACGGTAAAGAGTTAACCCCTGGCCCTCATAAAATTCAAGGAATTGGTGCAGGTTTCATTCCTGGTAATCTTGATTTAGAAATGGTTGATGGCGTAGAGCAAGTTTCAAATGAAGACTCTATGACTATGGCTCATCGTTTAATGAAAGAAGAAGGTATTCTTGCTGGTATTTCATCAGGCGCAGCAGTAGTTGCGGCAAAACGCTTAGCTGAATTACCAGAAAACTCTGGTAAAACAATTGTCGTTATTTTACCAAGCTCAGCAGAGCGTTATTTATCAAGCGCTTTATTTAGTGATAGTTTTTCTGATAAAGAATTAGTGCAATAATTGACTATTAACTCGATTAATTAATGCATTCAATTAAAATAACAAGCAGTAATGTTATTGCAAATTTAATTCATATTAAACGATTACTTAATTAGCCTACATGATATAACCCCTATAAAAAAGGTGCTTCGGCGCCTTTTTTATACACTTTAAATGAAACTTTTCGCTACCCAAGTATGTCGTTATATTCTAGGCTGCGTTATACTAAAAAATTCAATATCATAATGATTTTATTCCCTATGCCTAAACTAATTCCATTCGTCTTCCTCTTTATTTTTTTTCTTAGTGGCTGTGATGGTAAAGAAAAAGAAATAACGACCATAGATAACCCTGAATTAGTTGCCGTTGCTTTTTTTCATGCTTTATATAATGAAAAAAACACTAAAAAAGCGGCTTCTGTTTGCTCACCTAAACTAGCAAAATTAGTTTTACATTATCGCTCACCACAAGCTGTAGCACGCCATATGTTTAATATGTCATATGACAAGGTTAATATTGAAACTGAGAGTAGCGGAGTGAAAATTAGGAAACAATTTAAAGATAAAACAGCTGTTACTTTATATTTTACTGGCTCCTATCAAGACAGTAACTTGAAAAATGTTAAGCGGGTATCATTAATTCAAATAAATGGCGGAAAGTGGGTTATCAACAAAGTATTAAAAGATCCATTCTAAATCAATGTAATTGAATACTCTAATCAGCTACTTTAAATATTTTGCTATACAATAGATATACTTTTACACAGCGCAATAACAGCCCCATGGCTTACTTTAGTCTGTATTATTCACTGCATAGAACTTCAATTAAATATACATTATGTATTCTAGCTAAGGTATCACTTTGTCTAAAAAACGTTTTTCAAGGTACTAAATCAGAAGAAACACCGCAGGAACAACTCAACTTTTTTTAAAGCTCGCTTACTTGCAATCAAGATTTTAAAAAATTCGAAAAAAATAGGTTTTAAATGTCGCTTTATCATAAAAAAACATATGCAATAAGTACTCTATTCTTGTTGTTTTTTATCCCTAATTCTTTAGCCTCCGTCACAGCAGAAAAAAACCCAACAGATGTTTATTATGAAGTTCAATTACTTGTTGAGGAAATGAAGAACCTCCGTAAAACAAATAATATAACCACCCCTTGGCCTCACTTTGAAAGTTCAGAAGTTAGAGCACCTCGGCATGTTTTTCAGAAAACGTTAGAAATACTGAGTAAATTAAATAGATATAGGGTTAATGTACTCAACTCAGGGGCTATTGCGGAGTCTCGTTTTACTGGTCGTGATATCAGTCCCAATGAAGTATTTAGCGTTGTTGTGCGGTTACGTGAAGAATTATCAGTACTCATTCGTAGTAAAAATATAAAAAACATTAAGCTTGTTAGAGATGGGAAAATCAAATCACCAAGCGACGTTTATATAGCCTTATCTGAAGTATCTATAGCACTGGATGAAGCCTTAGGGTTAAGGGGAATTACCCCCTCTGAAGTATATAAAAGAAGCTTAGAAATTATTGAACGGGTAAAGTTTTTACGTGCTAGTCAAGGATTATCACTTAATATTCCTCAACCAATTAAAAGCCAAGGAAAATTATCAAATCATGCGTTACAGTCAGTACATAACTTATTAACAAAAATTAGAACAGTAGAAAAAAACTTATGGATTGATCCCATCACTCTATCCCCAGTCCCCCGACGAGTGATAACACCTGGCGACGTGTACGATGCCATTGGCGTAGTTTCAGCTGAATTACAAAGCATTCAGTTTCGCCTTGGTTTAGAGAGAGAGTTTGCTCCCCTTCCCTTACAACATAATAAAACGCCAGATGATGTCATTAATATGCTTGAATGGGCGAAAGAGATGCTACCTCTATTTAAGCTAGGAACACCCATTCAGCAATATAACCGTTTAACATTAGCAAAAACACCCAATGAAGTCTTTTCGGTAACAGAACACATACTTCAAGAATTACGTTCATATCGGTATTTACGAGGGATCAGGGGAGAAATTAGAGAAATAAAAGAAATAAAGGGCCTTAAACCACAGCATGTTTATGCTAAAGGTCTAGAAATTTTAGGCAAGGTAAATATATTACGACAAAAGCAACATATTGGTATTATGGCTGTGCCTAACTACCCGTTAAGGAAAATTACGCCGACAGAAGTGTTTGACTTATCACTTAGGCTTGATGAAGAGTTGACGATACTTTATAACACAATAAATATGAAGTCATATTTATGGATAACAGCTCAGTCGACTAACGAATATACCGAAAAACAGCCCAGCGATGTTTTTTACAATATGCAAAAAATTTCAAATACACTTGATTTAATCCTTGGAACTGAGGGCTATTCTTCTGATGATGTTTACAAAATAGTTCTCAATATTGCGCAAGATATAACGTTAATGGCAAAAAAAGTAGGCGTTTCAATTAACGATAAACACTTATTTGATAAAATTGAAGTAGACCCTCGAACCGAACCAAAAGACGTATTAATATATTCACAAAAAGTGTTAACTTTGATTTACAAAGTTAAAAAACGTGCTGGAATGTTTGATTTTACTAAAATTGAACTTTTATCACATGATAAAATTACCCCTACCGATGTATTTAATCAAGTTCGCCTTATTCATACAGAATTAATTGATTTAAAGATATTTTTCAAAATATCTGAAAATTCTAAAATAGTAGCTTTTCAATCACAAAAATCCCCCGCAGATGTACTTTACCTTCTAAAATGTATAGCAAAAACATTACAGGCAACCTTACATATTGAAGGCTCTACGTTATGATATTTTCATTACCCACTCGCTTTGCCCTACTTGCCTTTATCATTGCCGGTTTTGGTATTGTTGGCATCTCATTTTATAGCTACCAAGATGCCGGTTCATTATTGCGTCAACAAAGTGTAGAACGCATGGCGGGTGAGATGCTTCGCCTTTCAAACCGTTTCCAAGAAAATATTGATAGGATGCGGCTTGATGTACAACGTATAGCACAATCAGATCCTGTTGCAGGTTATATTCGAGCATCTATGGGTGGTGGGTATGATGATGACAGGAATATGACACAAGAACTATGGAAACAACAGATAACAAATAACTTTAAAATATTGTTACAACAGCGGGCTGATTATTTACAAATTCGTTACATTAGCGTAGCTAACGAGGGCATGGAACTGGTTCGTATTGAACGGAGGAGTTCTGAATTATTTGAAGTTGCTATTGATAGGTTACAAGCTAAAGGAGAGCGTGATTATGTCACTAAAACGTTGCTATTAAATCAAGGGGAGCAATACTTATCAAGAGTTGAATTAAATAAAGAACATGGAACTATTGCTTTGCCTCTTCAACCAGTCATGAGGGTTGCTGCACCCATTTTTGATGAAGAAGGAAAGATATTTGGCTTAGTTGTTATTAATGCTGATTTTAACGCCTTAAATAGACCTTTTAATTCATCACCCAAAAACGTTTCTTTTTTACTTGCAAATGAAAGCGGAGACTATATTCGTCATCCCGATAAAGATCGTCAATTTACCTTTGCCATAGGCGGAAGTTCAGGGGTAAAAAAAGACTTTCCTAATGCAACCTTATTCAACTCACCAAAAGGAAAGTATGGCCTTTATGATTTACCCGAGTTGTCATCAAGCTTAATTTATACCCATTTACACTATAACCCGTTAGATACAGAACGCTATATTCTCATTTCAGCATTAACATCACACAGTGTCATTGATGAATTATCACAAGGTTTTGGTCAACGCTTAATTGTTGGCGTACTCTTAGTTGTTTTTCTAATTAGTGTAGGTATGGCTATTTTAGCTAAACGCTTGATGAGCCCTATTAAACAGCTAACCTCAGTAGCAGACCATATTGCTAAAGGCGGTAAAGTAAGCGTGCCGGCAGTTAATCGTACCGATGAATTAGGCCTACTTGCTCGCTCTATACAAACAATGCTTGAAAATATTACAAGTTCTCAAGATGAATTAAAAGAACTTGCTGATACTTTAGAAAAACAAGTTGAAGATAGAACGTTAGCGCTTGAAGAAGCGCTTGTTCAAGCACAGACAGCCAATGAAGCAAAGAGTGATTTTCTCGCAAATATGAGTCATGAAATTCGTACGCCCATGAATGGCGTTATTGGCATGACTCACTTAATGTTAGACGGTGAGTTAGATCAAGAACAATATACTCGGGTTCTGACCATAAAACACAATGCTGACGCACTGTTAACACTTATTAATGATATTTTAGATTTTTCTAAAATTGAAGCAGGAAAACTTGATTTAGACATTATTGATTTTGATATATTAACGTTATTGACTCATTTATCTCAATCAATGAAATTTCGTGCAGAGGAAAAACAATTAGCATTAGTCTGTCCCGCCAACTTAACATCTCATCATTGGTTCAAAGGGGATCCTGGAAGAATAAGACAAATACTCATGAATCTTGTAGGTAACGCGATCAAGTTTACATCAACAGGAAAAGTTAGCGTTTCTTGTGACATTTTAACAACAGGCCACAACCGAAGCTTTTTAAAGTTGATAGTATCCGATACGGGTATTGGAATAGATGACCAAAAGAAAAGTACTCTTTTTGAACGCTTTACGCAAGCCGATGGTTCAACAACAAGAAAATATGGTGGTACAGGGCTTGGGCTATCCATTGTTAAACAGTTAATCGGTTTAATGGGTGGAGAAATTGAAGTTGAGAGTACGTTAGGTAAAGGCTCAACATTTTTGGTTACGCTCAATTTAGAGAATGCGCAAAGCCAACCTATTCCCGAAGAACACCTAGTACATAAGCAAAAAGAACGAACAACGGGGTTTATAAAAAACATTGATCCTCTGCTTAATATACATGCCTTAGTTGTCGAAGATAATAAAACGAATCAGCTCATTGCTCAGGGAATATTAAAAAAAATAGGTATTACAATAGATATTGCTAACAATGGTCAAGAAGCGATAACAATCTTAGAAAAAAAATCCTATGACTTGATATTCATGGATTGCCAAATGCCAATTATGGATGGTTATAAGGCATCCCAAACGATTCGATCTCATCAATCAACAGTTATTGACCATAATGTACCTATTATTGCTATGACTGCGAATGCAATGAAAGGTGATAGAGAAAAGTGCCTTTCCGCCGGTATGAGTGACTATATTGCTAAACCGATTAACCCTATTGAACTCAACCGCATTATAAAAAACTGGCTAAAAGTAACCCCCGTTATCCAAACAGAAAAAGTTTCAGAGGTTTTATTTGATTATAATTCACTCATGCTACGAATGGAAAATGATGTAGATCTAGTAAACGCCATTTTACACGCGTTTTTAGTTGATTTACCCTTGCAAATAAGTAAGCTAAAGGAAGCAATAGAGACCAAAGATTTAACTCAAATTGCCACTTTATCCCATAAGCTCAAAGGCGCGGCAAGTGGTATTGGTGGAATAAGTCTTAGTAATCATGTCTTAAAAATGGAGAAAATGGCAAAAGCAGGAAGTTTAGATACATTACCGAGTGAATTATTGCAATTAGAGTTATTAGTTTCAGCTTTGCAAATAAAAATAAATGAGGTTCTTGTATGAAAATACTGATTGCAGATGACGATTTCACTTCTCGAGTGATGTTAGAAGGATTAACTCGTAAGTGGGGGTTTTATCCTGTAGTAGCTGAAGATGGCCAAGCTGCATGGGATATTATTCAAGGTAAAGATGCCCCAAAACTCTTATTATTAGACTGGGAAATGCCCCAGATTAATGGCATACAGTTATGTGAGTTAATCAGAGAAAGAGAAAGTAAAAACAACACAAATGACCCATCCTTTATTATTTTGCTAACCTCTAGAAATGAAACACCAGATATTGTTAAAGGGTTGTCCGCAGGCTCTAATGAATACATTGTAAAACCTTTTGCTCACGCTGAATTACAAGCACGCTTAAATGTTGGTTTTAGAGTATTACAACTTCAGGCTGACCGTAAAAAACATGAGCAAGAGCTACTTTTATTTAAAAGGTTTTTTTATACCGCGATGGAAGGAGTGATTATTACCGATAACGAAGAAATCATTATTAATGTAAACCCTACTTTTTCTAAAATTACAGGTTTTGAAAAAGAAAATATTCTAGGACAAAAACAAAGCTTTCTCTTATTTGATCAAGAGAAATCGAAATTTTACGCTGACTTATTAAGAACCCTTAAAGATGTAGGTCAATGGCAGGGTGAACTATTAAGTAGAAAAAAAAATGGCGATACTTATATCGCACATGCTTCCATTTCTGTTTTCAAAAATGAAGCTGGGGAAATTAGAAACTATATGAGTACCTTTACTGATATTACCCAGAATAAAAAGCACCAAGAAAAATTAGATCTACTAGCACACCATGACGTACTCACAGGGCTACCAAATAGAGTTTTATTTATCGATCGCTTTAAACAGTCAATTGCTCACTCTAAAAGAACTAAAAAATTATTGGCCATTAGTTTTCTAGATTTAGATAATTTTAAACCGGTAAATGATACTTATGGCCATGAAGTTGGCGATAAATTATTAATAGAAGTAGCAAAACGTTTAACACAAAATAGCCGAGCCGAAGACACTGTTTCGCGCCAAGGCGGGGATGAATTTACCATTTTACTTGGCGGTATTACTTCTACTTCTGAATGCATGGAAATGATGGATAGAATTCATCAATCTATTTCGTTACCTTACTTAATTGATAACCATGTAATAAATATTGGTTCTTCAAGTGGCGTAACCTTGTACCCTTTAGATAATAACGATTTAGACACTTTAATTAGGCATGCTGATAAGGCAATGTATCATGCAAAAACACACGGTAAAAATTACTGTCATTTGTTTAATATCGCAGATGGTATTTAACGATCATATTATCGTTCGATTTGTACTACTGAATTCAACTATTCATAAAATACGCGCCTTGATCATGAATCCCTCAGGTTTCTGAAACTCGCACCTTAAAGTAGCTTGAGTATAACTATATAGCACCATACTAGAAGCCTAGAAGCGTTTTTAGCTAAATTTCTTTATGCCGTTCTTTTATTTCAATAATGTCAGGTAAATTAGCGATAAGGGCATCCACTAATGTAGGATCAAAATGCTCACCACGCTCACTTTCAATTAACTCCATAGCATCCTTAACTGTCCATGCTTTTTTATAAGGACGTATCGAGGTTAACG
>Ga0209081_1000510_pt1 | contig 23268 bp, 25 predicted proteins | sample GOMGulsemesocosm_4_FD_184636 | JGI IMG/M metagenome (GOLD analysis project Ga0209081, IMG submission 184636) | Methane-oxidizing microbial communities from mesocosms in the Gulf of Mexico - GOM15B Gulf of Mexico (SPAdes) (version 2) | ecosystem: Environmental > Aquatic > Marine > Cold seeps... | reverse complement strand
TCTTTTGCAAGAATATTAAAAGCTTCAGCATAAGTTTGAGGCCGAAAATCTACATTTTCGACTTCATTGCGCCACAATGATACCCCATAATTGGCTGGGCCTATTAATTCACCTCTAAATCCTCCTGTCCCCCACACTCTTGGATCTTCCTTTACATACCCCTCATTCCCAGCAGGGGTTGATGGATTAGTACAGGCAGTGAGTAAAAAAAGACCACTTAGGAGAAATAAAATTTTCATTACCAACCTCTTATTTTCATTTATCAAATTTAACTCAAAACTAACTGGGTACAGTGCGACAGAGAAAGCTAAAAATAAGCCTATTACCTAAATATTTACAACAATTAATTATATCAGCTATTCTCATGTCTTTAATTTCACAAATATCGCTCATTTCTTCTTAAGAATAAAGATTTACTTAAATTGGACGATGTAATAAGTTAAGCGCACAAATTTGGTTAAATGGAGACCGACATGCCTAACGACGCAAAAAACATTAATACAACGAGCATTGAAGACCTAGTTAATTCAAGCCTTGATATCGCAGCTGAAGAAGTACTAATGGAATCTTCTGCAACCGAGGGAAAGGTTATAGCCGCAAAAGAAGAAGTATCTGAATCAGACCTTACGGAAGAGTTTAATTTAGATGAGCCAGAAGATGTACTAGATATTAAACCAGAACTAGAATCCGCACCTGATATACAGGAAGAACTATTAGAGGAATCTGTTACGCCTGTAGAAGAAACAGTTGAATCTCCAACTGAATCGTCTGTAACTTCTGAAGAACAAGTTAATGTTGCCGAGCTAGAAGAAATAGCTGATGACTTTGACCTAGGTGAACCTGCAGCTGTACAAGACCTTGAATCAGCGCCCGAAGCTGATATGCAGGAGGCAGCAGAGCTTATAGAACTAAGTGAAAATACAGACTCAGAGGATACCGACCTAGACAGCATGCCAACAGGAACAACAGACCAGAACACTCTGTCTGAGGAGTTAGTGCCGCTCGATTCTATTGAAGTATTAGAAAGTGAAGTCTCTGAACTTGAATCTGAAATTCAGCTTCAAATGGATAAGCTAGTTGTTAAATCTGACCATTTAAAAGCCAACATTCAAAGCGAACTCACACGAGTTAGTGCAGACAATGAACAGTTACAACAACAGGTAACTACACTGACACAACAACTATCAGAAGCAGAAGAAAAAATACAATCCTTAGCTGAAGTTCAGGACAGACAACAAGCAACCATCCAGAAGCTAATTAAGATATTAAAAGGCGTGAATACCAAAATCACGCATTTGTATGATGAAAAATAGAACCAAGCGGCCTATTTAAAAAATTAAAAGCAAAGTCGGTCAAGGGGCCAGCTTGATTACACACTTCAAGTTGACCCCTTCCTAGATTTTGTGCACCTATGCTAAGTTAACGCCTAGCATTGCAGCTGTATCAATTCCTAGAAACACAGTTGCACCTAACATTAGGTAACAAGTCACTGCCAATAAAATATGCACAAGTAAAATTCCTTTAGGAACAATACCTGTTTTGTGACGCTTTATTGCAGCAAGTACACCAAGTGCAATAATAACCACAGCCATAACAATATTGATATAGATAGCTGTTTCACCTAGTAGCGCTGCACCAATGGCAAGAGCAGACCCTAACAGCGCGGATGCGCCGTGTAAAATACTAGAAGAACGCTCAACAAATTTTCCGCGAAATAAATTAAACGCAATCATTAAGCCTAAAACAGCGGTTATTGTAAATGCGCAAAATGCAGCAGTCATTAAAATCATAAATTTCCCTTATTTATTATTAAAAAATATTACCCTTATAGATAACTGAAGCTTGTCACTCCAGATGGCAAAATATACAGTGACTTGCTTTATAAGTAAATACTTTCTCGGCCGCTCTCAAGACGCTTCATGCAGTGAAGCACCCTGAAAACAGGTATTGTCCAGACTGTATATAATGCACTCTAACGCCCACCTTACTGCCAGAAACAAGAGACTGGTAGGCATTAAAAACTACTGGCGCGCCATCCTGCCTCATGAAATACTTGGGATTCCTGTCGCCTACTGCGGATTAAAAATCATCACTTCGCTAAGCTCCGTGGTGAGTAGGCCAAAGGAATAACGAGCCTTGAATATTCAACTATGTTTATGATAATCTGTTGTGTAACTTACTAATTTATTGATTCTTTTAGATTTCTTAGTCGCTTTCTATTTTATCATTTATGAGTAGGTGTTTAGTTTTTAGCTATTCAAGCTAGAAATTCACTCGCTTTATGGCGTTTTGCAAGAAGCTCGATGCATAAGTTTATAAGAATATTTGTAATGAAAAATTTAGTTGAGCCTTTGTCTGATATAGCTTTCACTGACCTGTTTGAATTGCAGGATATCCAGGAATTGCAAGATACGTTTGCTATCGCTAACCAGGTCGCTTTATTGCTCACTCTACCGAGCGGAACCTCGATTACTCAAGGCAGTAATTTATCGAGTTTAAGTTTTGATGTTTGCGCTGGTTTAGGTCTATTACATACGCAAGTGCATATTATAGTTGAAGGTAAGCATGTTGCTAATTGGATAGTTGGACAAGTGCGAGACCAGGCACAATCAGAAGAAGAAATACAAACTTTGGCCGCGAGTCAGGGATTTTCTATTACAGAAATACGAGAGAAAATTCATGATATTTCCGTTATGGAAAAAGTACATTTTGAGCAAATTGTTAAATTACTCAAAATATTCACTCAGCAGCTATCTGAGAAAGCCTCTTTAAAGTTACAAAAGAAAAAAGCAATCGATGAAGTTTTAACGTTAAACAACAAATTAAGCACACATATTCCAGGTGTTGTTTACCAATATCAACAGTGGCCTGATGGACGAGCCTCTTTTCCCTATGCAAGTGTAGGGATAAAAGATATATATGGTGTCTTGCCTGAAGATGTCGTAAGTGATGCAACACCCATTTTTAACACATTACACCCCGATGATATTGAGCATATAGCGGCAAGTATTGAGCATTCCGCAGTTAACCTTACGCCCTGGAATGAGAAATACCGCGTTAACTTACCTAACAGTGAAGTGATTTGGGTTGAAGGGGATGCGATTCCTGAACGTCAGCTGGATGGAAGTACGCTATGGCATGGGTATATTAATGAGATTACACACCGTCATCATTATCAAGAGCTCAATAATAAGTTAAGTGGAGAATTTGCCCACCTCTGTGGAGCTCATTTTTTTACGGCAGTTTGTCATTATCTTACAGAGTTGATGGGTTTAGATTATGTTTTTGTGGGAGTCGCTAAAGAGACTGAAGAGGAGGTTGATGTCCTCGGTGGCTGGGGATTAGGTGAGGCACTTCCCGTATTTAGTTATGGATTAAACGGCACTCCTTGTGAACAAGTTATGGGAGAGAGTGTTTGTGTTTATCCAAAAAACATTTGTGCTCAATTTCCGAACGACCAGCTATTAAAAGATATGTCGATTGAGTCTTATATCGGTGTTCCTTTATTTGATAGCAGGCAAGGAAGCCTTGGTATTTTGGTTGTGTTAAATAAGGAGGAGATATCCCATACTGATGAACTACTCTCTTTATTGGAATTAGTTTCTCCGCGTGTAAGTAGTGAAATCTTACGTGATAAGGCTGATACTCAGCTTAAAAAGGCACATGAGAAATATCAACATCTTGTTGAAGATATAGGGCATAACTATTTTTTTTACGCTCATGACCTGAATGGTGTTTTTAGCTATATGAGCAGCTCTGTAGAGTTAATGTTGGGTTGGTCACCTGATGAGCTCATGGCACATTATTCTGAAATAATGACCGATCACCCTATCAATCAAGTAATTGATAAATATACAGATGCAGTCCTATTGGGAGAAAAACAACCTGTTTACTTGGTTAATGTGCGACATAAAGATGGTGGAGAGCACTGGTTAGAGCTAAATGAAACACCACTTTATAATGCAAATGGGGTTGTGATTGGTTTAGAAGGTATTGCACACGATATAACGGAACGTAAGCAGGCGGAAGATAAGCTTGAATCAAGCGAAGCTCGTTGGCGATTTGCCTTAGAGGGTGCGCAAGATGGTGTTTGGGAATATGACTTGGTAACTCAAACCAACATGGTCTCAAAACAGCTATACCTTATACTTGGGTTAGAGATTGTTAATCCTACTTCTATGCAGCCTTTAAATGATTGGGAAGATCGACTGCACCCCAATAGTATTATTGCGAACCTAGAAGCCTTTAGTGCAATACGAGAAAACAAAACAAACGTATACTCCGTAGAACAGCAAGTTCGCACTGAAGATGGACATTATATATGGCTTCTTAGTCGTGGAATGGTTGTCAATTATACAGAGGATGGAAAACCCCTTCGTATGATTGGCACCTCGTCTGACATTACTCTCCGCAAAAAAGCCGAAGAAAAACTAAAACTAGCGGCCAGTGTTTTTACGCATGCGCGTGAAGGTATTATGATTACTGATGCTGCCGGGGCTATTCTTGAGGTTAATGATACGTTTAGTGCCATTACTGGGTATAGCTATGAAGAAGTATTAAACCGTAACCCTAGTATGCTGAAATCAGGCCGACAATCTGATGCATTTTATAAGGAAATGTGGGCTAAGTTATTAACGGAAGGGCACTGGGAAGGCGAGGTTTGGAATCGTCGTAAAAATGGTGAAGTTTATGCTGAACTACTTACATCTAGCGCTGTTTATGATGAACAAGGTGAAGTCAGTAATTATGTGGCTTTATTTACTGATGTTACCTTGATGAAAGAGCATCAAGATCAGTTAGAGCATATCGCACACTATGATTTGCTTACTCAATTACCAAACCGTGTTTTACTTGCTGATCGTTTAGCTCAAGCGATGATGCAGTCACATCGCCGACATCAGTCTTTAGCTGTTGTATTTATTGATTTAGATGGTTTTAAAACTGTCAATGATAATCATGGGCATGATGTCGGAGATGAACTATTAATCATTGTCTCCCAACGAATGAATGAAGCCTTGCGGGAAGGAGATACTTTATCGCGAATCGGAGGAGATGAGTTTGTTGCAATATTGGTGGATTTGGATAAAGAAGAGGATTGCAAACCTGTTTTGGAACGCTTATTATTAGCGGCTTCTAGCACTGTAGTTATTTCAGGTATTGAGCTTCGTGTCAGCGCGAGTATTGGAGTGACGCTTTCACCACAGGACAGTGCAGATGTAGATGAATTGATGCGCCATGCTGATCAGGCAATGTATATTGCGAAACAATCAGGAAAAAATCGCTATCATTTGTTTGATATAGCACAGGATCAAGCAGTAAAGATTCAAAGAGAGAGTCTAGAAAGTATTCGAGCCGCGATAGATAAGCGTGAATTTATACTGTTTTATCAACCTAAAGTTAATATGAAAACAGGACTCGTGATTGGTATGGAGGCCTTGATTCGCTGGCAGCATCCTGAGCGTGGTTTAGTCTCGCCAATTGATTTTTTACCCGTTATCGAAGATCACCAGCTTAGTGTGGTTTTAGGAGAATATGTAATTCGGATGGCTTTAGATCAGCTTACCGTATGGCAAAATGCAGGCATCGACATGACGGTTAGCGTTAATATAAGTGCGCGACAATTACAGCAAGGAAATTTTACCTCGAGGCTTGTTGACCTATTAAGTGAGTTTCCTCAGGTTAAACCAGAATACTTAGAGCTGGAGGTATTGGAAACGAGTGCTTTACAAGATATTGAGCAAATATCGGAAGTAATGTCTAACTGCCAGCGTATCGGCTTGAGCTTTGCCTTGGATGACTTTGGCACGGGCTATTCATCGCTAGCTTACCTGAGACGTTTACCAGCGGAGTTAATTAAGATAGATCAAAGCTTTGTCCGCGATATGATTATTAATCCTGATGATAAGGCAATAGTGGAAGGGGTTATTGGATTAGCGAAAGTATTCAAGCGAGAGGTTATTGCTGAAGGTGTAGAAACACGGAGGCATGGTGATGCCCTATTAGCCTTGGGATGTGAGCTTGCACAGGGCTATGGTATCGCAAAACCTATGCCTGCTGAACAAGTGCAAAGCTGGGTTAAATCATGGCATGTAAAGGGAGTTTGGGGCGCATAAGAAGGTAGTGGTTAAAATGCCTCTGGCAATTTTAAAATAGATCACAATCAAACCGTACATCATCCTTAATAATAAGGCCTACCATCATCTTCCAATGAGCTTATACACATCTAACAACTATTTCCTTATAGCGTCAGCTTGTGTGCCTGTGGCACACAAGCTGATTTTCAGCGAACGCGTTAACATGCATTACCGCAAGATAAATAGATATATTAAAACATTCAGTACTTGAATGCTCACTTTAAATAGCCGATTTTGGCTCTTTTAAGACACTCAACTAATCATCTCACATAAACTAGCTATTTTTCCGCTATAACCAAAGCATTCACCTCACAACGATCACTTAAATGCACTACCGAGAAGCCGGCTACTTGTAACTGCTGTAGTGAAAATGATTCGCGCATCACATGATTTTCTGACTCATCAGAAAATAAATGTACGATCCAATGTTCTAACACATCAAGTTTGTTGACTGTGGTCAAGGCTTTAAAATAACCGCTGACCTCTTTTTGAATCACTCGCGTATGCGTGGAGATATCATCTAAGCCGTAACGATCGCCATTAATAAACTGCCCGCCCGGTTTTAATACACGGTAAATTTCAGCTATCACTTGCGCACGATAACTATCTAAAAAATTATGTAGCGTATAAGCAGAAGCAACGATATCCATACTCGCTGTTGCAGTATTTTGTAATACCGTCAGGGCATCGCGACCGTCAAAACTTAAGCGCCCTTGCTCAGCCCATTTATGTAAGCTTTGTTTTGCTTGAACTTGCATCGTCGGTTCGCTATCGACTGAAAGCACATTGACTGACTCGTGAGCCAGTAGGATAGCTAAGGTAGTAATTCCTGTGCCTCCACCTAACTCTAAAACTGATAAAGATTGATGCGATCGGGCTTGCGCATAACGCTCAACCCCTGAGCCAACTAGCTGAGACATTTTAGCCGCTAAGGGGCAAATTAACTTCAGCGTGTCATATTCCTGACCAATCACGCCAGAGAACATCGCTTCTAATTGTTTATCATCCATAATTTATGCTTGTGCTTTCGCCGCTTTTTTACTTTCAAATAAAGCCATTTGTTCGGCCGTTGCTTTTAATTGGAACTGGGTTTTCCATTCACTATAGGGCATCCCATAAACATAAGTACGGGCAGTCTCATAGTCCATTTCTACGCCCTGCTCTTCCGCTGCGGCCAGATACCATTTAGCCAAACAATTACGACAAAAATCAGCGAGATTCATTAAATCGATATTTTGTACTTCAGTATGTGTTTGTAAATGCGCTAATAATTGTCTAAAAGCTGCCGCTTCAAGCTCAGTTTGTGTTTTAGTATCCATCAGTTCCCCCAAAATTTAAGTATTCTAGCAGAAAGCCTTCTTGGCTCATGTACAAAAGTAAAAAAAGCACCTACAATTGAATAATTATTTGCCTCCCTTTTCGGCTTAGACTTTATTGTGGAAATTCATAACTCATCACTTTATATTGCACCTAGCGGTCAGAGCACTAATAGCTCTAGCAACACAGCGCAGTCAAATGATGCCCTAGACAAATCTAATAATGCCCAGCAACGCGATAACTCGCCTTTATCAAGCAGTGATGAATTTGCCGCGGCAGCACAAAAAAGACAAGCTCAACAGTTAGCTGTCTTAGCTCCACCCGGTACCAGTAAGGAACCTCTCGATACACGTACTGCAAAAGCGCTCGGTACTTATGCCAGTACTTACAATCAAATTCCGCAACAACAAATCGCCTCGACCATTACAGGCATTGATTTTTACGCATAACGCCCCACATCTACTTTCATGAATAAAATACTTTTTGATTTCTTTCCTATCGTCCTTTTTTTTATCGCCTATAAAAACTACGACCTTTATGTTGCAACGGCTGTTGTTATCGGTGCAACTTTTGTACAAGTCGCTTATAGCTGGTTTAAATTGCGCAAAGTAGAAACCATGCAATGGGTGACTTTAGGTTTAATGGTTGTTATGGGCGGTGCAACGTTATATTTACAAGACGAACAATTTATCAAATGGAAGTTAACTATTATTGAATGGTTATTTGGCGCTGTCTTATTAGGTAGCCAGTTTATTGGCAAAAAAACCATTATGGAAAAAATGATGGGCGCTAATTTAGAGTTACCTAAAAAAGCATGGAGCATTTTAAATACTGCCTGGGCCTTATTTTTTATTAGCGTCGGTGCCATCAATATCTATGTCATGTTTAATTATGATACTGAGACTTGGGTTGATTTTAAAACCTTTGGCGTCCCCGCATTAATGGCTGTCTTTATCCTGTTGCAACTTGTATTTTTATATAAATACATGCCAGAACCAGCTGATTCAGGGGAATAAATCATGTTATACGCCATTCTCAGTGTAGACGTAGCTAACAGCCTAGAAAAAAGAATGGCTGCTCGTCCCGCTCATTTAAAACGCCTACAAACCTTACAAAATGAGGCACGTTTAATTATTGCTGGCCCACACCCTGCAACCGATAGTAATGACCCAGGCGAAGCTGGTTTTACCGGTAGTTTAGTGATTGCTGATTTTGATTGTTTAGCCAACGCTCAAAGCTGGGCCGATTCAGACCCCTATTTAATTGCAGGGGTTTATGCCTCTGTAACCGTTAAACCTTTTAAGCAGGTATTTCCACAATGACCATTGATTTAATTAAAACATTATTGACTGACGCCTTAGCGCCAGAAAGCCTTGAACTAGGTGACAATAGTCATGCGCATGCGGGTCATGCAGGTGCACAAAGTGGCGGCGGCCATTACCATATACGCATTGTTTCCAGCGCATTTGACGGCAAGTCTATGGTGCAACGGCATCAATTAATTTATAAAGCCTTAGGCGACCTTATGAAACATGAGATTCACGCCTTAGGTATAGAAGCTTTTACCCCAACTGAACCAAACTAATAGGAATAACATTGATGAAATTAAAATTAATCCCTTTTTTACTTGCTGGTACTGCTTTAGTTGCAGGCTGCCAACAAAATGCTAATACAGTAGGTGCACCTACTATCTTAAAAGAAAATGCAGCTGCCAGTGTTAACGGTCAATTTATAAGCAAATCAGCACTTACCGCCCTTACCAAAGAAATTACTGAGCGCGCCCGCGGACAAGTTATTCCTAAAGATAAGCTAATTGATGAATTAGTTAAGCGTGAATTATTGATCCAAGAAGCAAAAAGTAAAGGTTTAGACAAATCAGCTGAAATCATTGAACGTCTAGAAATGATGAAAGGCGCACTACTTTCTCAAGCTGCAGTTGAAGACTACATCAAAGCAAACCCAGTCTCTGATGCTGATTTAAAAGCTGCATATGACAAGCAAATTAATATGGTAGCAGGCGGAACAGAATATAAAGCGCGCCATATTTTAGTAAAAGAAGAAAGCGAAGCAGTTGCTATTATCGCTGAGCTAGATAAAGGCGCTGATTTTTCTAAACTTGCTACTACAAAATCAACCGGACCATCTAAAGCTCAAGGCGGTGACTTAGGCTGGTTTGGTGCAGCACAAATGGTTGCTCCATTTTCAGAAGCAGTCGCGAAACTAGAAAATGGTAAATATACTACTGCTCCAGTGAAAACTCAGTTTGGCTGGCACGTAATTTTACGTGAAGATGTTAGACAGCAAACACCACCTCCTTTTGAGGCTGTGAAAGCACAACTAGAACCAATGGTTCAGAGACAAAAACTAACTAATTATCTTGATGCACTACGTAAAGGCGCACAAGTTGAAATCTTAGTTCCTTTAACTGAAGCAGCACCAGTTGCCCCAGTAATCGGACAAACAGAGTCTGTTAAAGTCACTGATTCTACTGATGGAAAAAAAATTGAGGCTGTTGAAGTAGTTGAGCCTACTAAGTAATTATTAATAGTGTGTAGGCTCTAGTTGGTTGAGAGCCTACCTTGCTATTTTACTTCGGCTATTAATGTTTGCATCATGGCTTCTGCCTGATGCAAATATCCACTACCAAACAAATTCAAATGATTGAGAATATGGTAAAGATTATATAAATCTTTCCGCGTTTTATAGCCTGAATCTAAAGGCCAAACACTTACATAAGCGGCATAAAAATCATGACTATAACCGCCAAATAATTCAGTCATCGCAATATCGGCTTCCCGATCACCATAATAACAAGCAGGATCATAAATAATCGCCTGCCCTTGTTCATCTGCTGACGCATTACCCGACCATAAATCCCCATGCAACAAAGATGCTTGAGGTTGGTAACTAGAGAAAAACTGCGGCACTAACTCGTATAATTCAGCACCTAAAGCCTGTAATCTTCCCGTATAACCATTTTGCAACGCTAATTTAAGTTGTACTATTAAGCGCTGCTCTTGCCAAAAATTCACCCAGTCATTTTCACGAGCATTTTTCTGTAGATTACTACCAATATAATTATCATGATGCCAACCAAAATAGCCTTGCTGTACCTGATGTAGTCGAGCCAGTTGCTCGCCTAATTGCTGCTGAGAACGACTAGATAAAGATTGTAAAGCCACATATTCCAATACTAAAAATGCACTTTCACCTACTATGCCATAGCAAACCGGCTCAGGAATACGTAAGCAATGAACTTTCGCTAAGTCGCGTAAGCCTAAAGCCTCGACTTCAAACATAGTTAATAAACTAGCCTTATTTAGCTTTACAAAATAACTTTGCGTTAGCCCTTGTAAACGATAGACACGATTAATATCGCCGCCATGGACCGCTTCAACTTTTTGCAAGTCAAAAGGCTTTCCCGTTGCTTGTTCTATATTGCTAACAACTGCTGCCCAAGATTTCATTAATCAACTCACTCGCAAATCAAAACTGGTTGGCTTTCTGTCTTGCTGAATTAGCATTTGCAAGGTCACCTTGCTGCTCATATATATCAGCAATCAATCGCCAATTTTTCTTTTTTAACCCTGCATTACCTTCCGCTAATAAAGCAGACTTCTTAGCCAAATTGATTGCCAGCTCTGGCTCTTCTTGAGCCAGTTTTAAAACGGCTAACTTATGTAGTAATAATGCATTTCTTGGCTCTATACGCAGGGCACGTTCAATGGTTGCAACAGAGTCATCCACATTACCCTGCTGGTATGAATTATCTGCATCAGCAAGCAAAGCAACAACGACATTAGATGATTTTGCTGGCGTATTTACGACTACATCCTGCTGATTAAGAATAGTCGAATCTTGTACGGTTATTGGTTTAGTGGTGACTGGCGTACTTGTCACGGCATTATTACCCCGACTAACCGACCTTCCAAGTGCATCAACTTGACCATAAACAGGCGCAGGTTTTTGCTTGCTACTAAAACTACTACAGCCCACCAATAAAGTTGAGCCACAAATTAATATTCCGATTTTTTTTATCATTTTTTTACAATGTAGGCTTTAGGTTACTACCACTAAGCTAACGAATTATCATTTAAAAAATTGTGCTGTGAGAGGGGTTTTAGCCCATAATTTCATACAAGTTGCGGATAAAGGCTCCTCTTACAAATACTCTCATAACCAAAGGCGCTAAAAAGGTGACATGAAATTAAAACAGCTCAATATCATCATCGTCGTCATCACTATTGATATGCTCAGCGGCTAACTGCATAGCTTGCTCTACCGTTTTCCCTTGTAAAATAGCATCAAACATGATTTTTTCAGACTCCATCGTATAGCCTTCACGAATTTTATCTTGTAACTTTCCCCACTCCATCGGGTTATAAAGTAACTGCGGACTATCAACGATTTCCGATAAACCACTTAGGTTTTCAGTTACATGCTGCAAACATTGCTGCATACGGTCATAAAATTGAAAAGCAATAATAGAAGACTGTACTTTTTCATTAGTCAACCTATAGTGCTGCAAAATTTTCTCTTTTGCAGGGCTATCCTCTATGTCTACGAGAGCCTTATTTATTTCCGACAAATTATCAACCATGCTGGTAAACGATTCTGTTAGCGTAGTGACCGACTGCTCACCTTCCCGCATACTAGATTGCACTTGCGTCGCGGATAGTGTTAACAATTTAACCGTTTCTCGTACTTGGCTCCAGTCTAAATCAGGTTGCCGTGAGTTTGAATTTGAAATATTCATCAATCCATATCTTTTAAAAAAATTAAAAACACTTTATATAAAGTGGACTTTACATTAGCCGCTGCATTTACTGCTCTGATAAGACATTCTAAACAATAAAGAGGGAAGCGCAATGCTTCCCTTATTTTTTTGAGCTAGAAGAATAATTAATCTTTAATTGCCGCTATAGCAATAGCTAATTGCGTATCTAACTTTTGAGTTTTAAATACCTGCCATAGGTCTTTTTCTCTCTGCGCGCTATTAACAATCACCTGCTCTATTAAAGCTTTCGTTGTAGAACGATCTAATCCGACCAAAACATACACCTCATCTTCTGGCCCTGTTTCAGTTAAATAAACTTTAGCACCTGCTAAACTTGTACTATCGATATGTTTATTGGCACTAACAATTAAAGCATCAATGACCTTACTGCTTAACTCTGATCTCCCAGCATACAAGCTAATTCTGCCAGCGACTTCAAGTGTAAACCTCTCAGTTAACTTCTTTCTTGCCTCAATTTCAGCCATATCTAGCATATAGTTACGCCCGCCGAATGACTGCTCAAACTTACCCACTGCCTGAATAGCTAAATCAGAGTAAGGCTCATCACAAATCCAACTAGGCGCTATTTTCTGAACAGAAAACAAGCAAACAGGTTTAACGACTTTCTGTTTTGTACAAGCCATTAAATTAGCGGCTAAAATAATAACAATGACTTTTAATAATTTCATTTGATTAATTTCATATGTTGCTTATTGAAATGCCCTTTAACTCAATGGCAATCCATTTAACTCTGCCTAAACTCCTCAGGCACTTTTAAATTAGTCGGCATACTCGGTTGTTCTCCAAAACCTGTTGTAGCCGCCTTTAATTGAAAGACATAAGCTAAAACCTGCGCAACCACCAAAAATAAGCCAGCCGGAATCTCTTCGCCTATTTCTGTCGAATAGTACAAAGCACGCGCCAAAGGTGGCACAGCAACCAAGGGAACATCAGATCCCGTGGCAATATTACGAATTTGTGCAGCAATTAAGTCTGTTCCTTTTGCCACTAAAACGGGAGCCCCAGAACCATTGGGGTCATATTTGAGTGCCACAGCAAAGTGTGCGGGGTTAGTAACGATAACATCAGCTTCAGGCACATCATTCATCATTCGACCTTGCGCCATTGCCATTTGTAATTGACGAATGCGCCCTTTTACTTGCGGATTTCCATCTGAGTCTTTGTTTTCATCCTTAACCTCTTGCTTGGTCATCATCATGTCTTTTTTATATTTCCATAGCTGATAGGGAACATCTATCATGACCAACAAAAATAACGTTGAACTTAAAATCAATAAACAATAAATCAAAATATCCGCAGTGTGATAAATAGCACTTTTAACGGGTTCATTACTTAAACCCATAAATTCAGGCAAATAAATATCGTATAAAATTTTAGCGACAAATAAAACCAAACTTGTTTTCAATATTGCTTTAAGTAATTCGACCACGCCTTGCAGGCCGAACATGCGCTTTAAGCCTTTCATCGGGTTGAATTTAGACAGCTTGGGCTGCATCGCCTCCATACTAACATTCCAGCCCCCCATCATCATCGGCCGTATTAAAGCCATAACTAACATGACTATCCCAAAAGGAAAAACCAATAATATGCCATCCAATAACACTTGATTAAAAAGATAAACCGTACTTTTTGGGTCAAAAATAAGCTCTCTGCTTATCTGAAACTGCTGCTTCATAAGATCCATTATGCCTAAAGCTATACCCTCGCCTAAAAACATTAGCATAATAGCGCCAGTCATCAATGAAACAAAGGTGTCTAGTTCTTTAGAGCGAGGAATTTGGCCTTTTTTACGCGCATCAGTAATGCGCTTCCCCGTGGGCTCTTCGCTTTTATCTTGCCCTGAGTCTTCAGCCATTTAAACCCGTAAAACTTGTTTAATTAATTGAAATCCCTCAGACAGTACCAGCGAAAAGGAATCAATCACATTAGGCATTAGAATCCAAATCAAAATCAAACCCATCATAATGGTAATCGGGAAGCCCACACCAAAAATCTGTAACTGTGGCGCAGCCTTTGACGCAACACCAAAGCTAACATTAACAAATAAAACCGTAGACATAATAGGCAAAGCCAATAGCACCCCACCCGCAAACATTTGCCCACTCCAAATAATAATAACCCATAAATCAGCTTTGGTAAGACCAATCACATCAATAGGTAAAGTCTTAAAGCTTTCTACAAGCAACTCAATCATCAAAAGATGGCCATTAACACTCAGAAAAAATAAACTGCCTGAAATAACGAGAATTTGTGCAACGACAGGCACTTGTACACCAGACGCGGGGTCAACCATAGAAGCAAAACCCAGCCCCATACTATAAGCAATAGATTGACCACCAACCAGCATAACTGCAAAGACCATTTGCAAAATAAAAGCGGACACTAAACCGATAGCCATTTGCTGAATAGTCACCATGACACCTTCATAACTCATCAAAGGCACATCAGGCAACGGGGGAATAAAAGGTATGACCACCCAAGTGATCAAAAAAGAAATAAGCAGACGGAATTTAACAGGGGTAGATTTGGAGCTAAAAACTGGAATTACCATAAACAAAGAACTAATACGCACAAAAGGCCAGAAAAATAAGGCTATTTTTGCTAATAATTCCTGCTCAGTAAAGTTCAAAACTTAGCCTATGAGCAGAGGAATTCGTAACATAAGATCCTGAAAGAAATCCACAATCACTTGCAACATCCAAGGCCCCAAAATCATCAAAACGATAATAATGGTCGCTAGCTTAGGGATAAATGTAAGAGTCTGCTCATTAATAGAGGTTGCTGCTTGAAACATAGAAATAATCAAACCCACTACGAGCGAGGACAATAAAATAGGTGCAACTAATTTAACGGCAACAATTACCGTTTCCTGTGCAATCATAGAAATAACATCAGGCGTCATTATTTAAATCCTCTACACATAGAAGCTAGCTGCTAACATCTCTAAAACCAGCGACCAACCATCAGCTAAAACAAACAGCATCAGCTTAAAAGGTAAAGAAATAATCATCGGTGATAACATCATCATCCCCATCGACATTAAGACACTAGCAACCACTAAATCAATAACTAAAAAAGGTAGGAAAATTAAAAATCCAATTTGAAAGGCTGTTTTTAGCTCACTCGTGACATAAGCAGGTAATAGTAAAGAGAACGGCACTTCTTCAGGACTAGCAATATCATCCCGATTAGCGATACGCATAAAAAGCTCTAAATCTGCTTCACGCGTCTGCTTTAACATAAACTCACGAAAAGGACCCGAAGCCCTTTCTATCGCAGTTACCGGATCTATTTTTTCTTCAAGATAAGGCTGTACTGCTTCAGTATTCACTTTATCTAAAACAGGCATCATGATAAATACCGTCAAAAATAAAGACAATCCCAACAACACTTGATTACTCGGAGCCTGTGCGGTTCCCAGTGCCTGCCTTAATAAACCCAAAACAATCATAATACGCGTAAACGATGTCATCGTTAGCAAGATAGAAGGCAATAAAGTCATTATTGTCATCAAAGCTAATATCTGAATCGTTACCGTATAAGTCTGCCCACCTTCAGCATTGGTAGTTACACTAATAGCCTCTATGCCTTGAGCTGCAATAGCTGGCTGCATCAAACTTAGCGCCAATAATATGCCGCACACACTCCTTTTAATCACTGCTCGGCCCTTTCATCACTTGCATTAGTTTTTGCGCAAATTGGTTTTCCTCTACGCCATTTGAGCGCGTATTCTCGAAAATCAAACAGTCTTCTCCTTCCAGCGTATGCAAAGCTTCAACTCGCCCCGGACTGACTCCAAGTAATAATTGCTTATTACCGAGCTGCAATAAAACAACTCGCTCCTTAGCCCCTAGCGAAAGCCCACCCAATACACGCATTTGGCCTGCTGTAGTCGAAGTTAATCCACCGGCTTTGCGCACCATCCAAACACACATAAAAAAAACGCCTAACACCAAAATCAAACCACCACCCCAACGCATAAAATCCGTTGCCATTAAGGTTCTAGGAGTACCAGACTCTACAGAGGCCGCCAAAATAGCATCACTATAAACGCTTAGGCCAAGCAGTAATGAGGATAAACGTATCACGCGAGTCGCTTAATTCTTTCTGAAGCACTAATCACATCGGTTAAACGTATACCAAATTTATCATTAACCACCACCACTTCACCGTGTGCGACTAAAGTTCCATTAACAAGTACATCCATAGGCTCACCCGCTAAACGATCCAACTCAACGACTGAACCTTGATTTAACTGTAATAAATTACGAATATTAATTTGTGTACGACCAATTTCCATTGAAATGGTAACAGGCACATCCAAAATAACATCTAAATTAATATCTTCACCATCAAGGCTATTAGCATCATCTTCTAGCTCTTGAAAGGACATTGCCTCGGCTTTTCCCTTGCTTTCTGCATTGCTTTGCTCTTCCATAGCATCGCCCCAATCCGCCGCCGCATCATCAGAACTGCCTTCGCCTTGCTCACTCATTGCTGCAGCCCAGTCGTCGCCTAATTCGCCGTTTTCGTCTTCACTCATTTTTCTACCCTCTCTTTAGAACGCCAATACTATGGTACTGCGCAGTACTTTTTTTCTATTTATTTAAAAAATCACAAACTATCAGGTGAAATTTTTTCACTTATTTTTACCGCATAATTACCATCCGACAAACCCACTTCCCCCCTAAAGACAGGAATAGATTCGGCACGCAACATCACTTCTTTAGGTAAATCAATCGGAATGACATCGCCTTTTTTAAAATGTAAAACGTCACTCAACTTCATTTTCTTTTCGACCAACATGCTATTCATATTGACTGTTGAGCGCATCACTTCATTGCGTAATGAAATTTGCCAACGATTATTATCTGACTCCCCCTGATCACTTGAAATACCGGCATCCAATAAATCTCTAATCGGCTCAATCATAGAATAAGGCATGGCAATATTAATATCACCACCGCCGCCTTCTAGCTCAATATGCACCGTAGAAACAACAACAATTTCAGCGGGGCTGACAATATTAGCAAAGGCTGGGTTCACTTCAGAGTTCATATACTCGAAATTAAGCTCTAAAACAGGTTTCCAAGCTTCTTTTAAGTCTTTAAAAATCAAATCAATAATCAAACGAATAATACGCATTTCAGTTGGCGTAAATTCGCGCCCTTCTACTTTATTGTAGAATTGACCGCCACCACCAAAAAAGTTATCCACAGCGGTAAAAACCAGTCTAGGCTCCATAACAATTAAAGCTCGCCCACGTAAAGGCGCGAAGCGAACTATATTTAGATTGGTAGGCACAAAAAGACTTTGTACATATTCGGAGAATTTCTGAATTTGAATACCGGAAATGGAAATTTCCGCTGAGCGGCGTAAAAAGTTAAACAGTGAAATTCGGAAATAACGCGCAAAACGCTCATTAACCATTTCCAATGTCGGCATTCTGCCACGTACAATTCGCTCTTGGCTATTAAAATCATATTGCCGCGCATCACCGGCAACACTTTCGTCAACCTCAGCATCCGTTTCGACATCGCCGTCATCTACGCCATGTAAAAGCGCATCAATTTCATCTTGAGAAAGTAAATCAGCTGTAGACATGGCTATTGCATAACAAATGAAGTAAAAAACACATCCTGCAGTTTATTCTTACCACCGACTTTTTTCATCACCTTATCAACTTCCTCATGCATAAGTTCTATGAGTTTTTCTTTTCCTTCAACTGTTTTTAAGTATTGAGGAGCTTGCCCACTAATTAACATTAACAAATTATTTCGTATCATAGGTTCATGTTTTTTTAATAATTCTACTGAAGTTACACCTTTAGCACTTACAGCAACAGAAACTTGGAGTAGACGGACTCCCGAGCTTTTAGGGAAATTAACTACAAAAGGCTTATCCATTTCGAAATAAGTCAAAGCAGTATCAATATCCTCAACTTCCTCTTCTTCAGGCTCAGCCTCCTTTTCTTCAGCGCCTTCAGCTCCCTCTTCTACGGCGGCCTCCTCACCCATAAACATAAAATAATAAGCCCCCCCGCCACCAGCGAGTAGCACAACAAGCGCGATAATAATAATCATCATTTTCGATGATTTTTTCTCAGTACCTTCTTCAACTTCTGCCATTATTTTATCCTTTATTAAAACTAAGCAAATAACTTGCCACTAATCAGTTAACTCAAATTCAATACTTTTTTGATAGAAAAATGTAGCGCAATAAAACAACTACTGCCTATCCTCTCTAATATTCACCTATTATAAAGATAAGAACAAAAAATGTAGAAATATTAACGCAGAAATAAAAAAGGGGCTTTTACATTCAAGTAAAAGCCCCTTTAAAATAAAAAACCATCATGCGTCTAACAAAAAGGCACGCTAGTCACTTGCCGTATCAGTTTAATTTTCTAATGCACAGCAAAATTTAGATTTCTTACCACTACCACAAGGGCAGTCTTCATTACGGCCTACTTTATTAGAGCTATCAACTTCTTCCGCCAAAGTAAGTTCCTTAGTTTTCTTTTCAATCATATAGCGACTAAACTCCTGCAAGGTATGCAAGGAAACAGGTATTGCATCCATAAGATTTACAATTAGACGAGATTCCCACTCCTCGTCAGCAATATCCTCCTTGGTATTTGTTTTGATTTTCTTCAGCATAGGCGCTGTATCAAAACTATCGTCACCTAAGCCCCTAAAGACCTCCATACTAACAATAACAGGATCGTTTTTTGCGTCTCTCTTGGTTACATACGGACTTTTCCATAGTGACATACGCAAAGATAAGCCATACCAAAAACCTCGCGCCCACCCATAAATTGTATTAAATATACCTTCATTAAGATCTTTTAAGTCATAAGTATATTTAAGCTCCCCTTTGTTTCTCATAACACAGTAATACTCGTAACACTCAAGCAGAAACTCAGCTAAAGGAGTCGCTATTTCTGCATCATCAAAGATAGATATATCGCCATAAAAAGGGGCAGGCAACCATTCGCTGGGCTTAATTGGGTCGGGAGTAATCACTAGAGCGTACATAAAGCCGTCTAATTCATCCTCTGAAAAATATCCTCCTGGTAAACTATCAATCGGTGCAAAAAGTATCTTAAATCTAGCGCTTAGTTCCGGTGTCAACATGATGTTGTTTTTTAAAAAATGTAAAATGCATGATATTCAATTAATGCCTAGTAAAAAGTCCATTACGTCTAAGCTCCTATTTTGCTTAAACGCTCACTAGACATTAAAAATTATGTTACCACCTAACTCAGCAAAATCAACTGAATCATAATTAAAAACGCTCCCCACAAAAAAAGGGGCTTTTACACACAGTAAAAGCCCCTTCATTAGTAGTCAACTATCCCAGCTGAAACTACATCATTTAAAATGCGCAGCCTGGTTTAACACCTAATTTTTTCAAGATAATTGCCATCGGGCAAAAACCTGTAAATGCCGATTGAAATAAATTAGCACCAACAAAAGCAGTGAACCATAGCCACTCAACAGCATGATACTGCGACAATGCTAAACTAATTAAAATAAATGCGCCTGCAACAGCGAATACTACACGATCTATACTCATTTTTTTACCTATTTTAAGCGAACAACGCCCATAAATTTAAGAATCATTTTTTCATAATATGGCTCACTAATCCCTTTAGCAATTTTGCGCATAAAATATTTTTCAAAGCCAATTTTCGCTAAATGCACCCACTTACCCTGCTGAGCCCATGTTGTATTACGCGGTGGAATTTGCGGCACAGCTAAGAAAGCAATACCACTATCACCCATATCTGCTAGACATAATGCATTGAGACTTGGCTTTTCATGTGGCTCTTTACCCGCTAGTTCACCCGCAATATTATGTGCTGTCGCTGTTACCATCGACTCAATCATATAACCTGTTTTAGGGGTACCGACTGGCACAGGTGTTTTTTCTACTGGAGGCAATGCGACACAGACACCTACTGAATAAATATTTTTAAAGGTTGGGTTACGTTGGTGCTCATCAACAATAATAAAGCCACGCGGATTAATCAACCCTTCTGCTTTTACATTGCGCACTGCATCAATACCCGTAAAGGCTGGCAGCATCATCGAGTGTTTAAACGGCAATTCGTGCTTTTTCTTTTCTTGACCTTCTTCATCCACTTCAGTAACAAACATCATGCCTTCTTCGATTTTATCGACTTTAGCATTCGTTACCCATTTAATGGTTTTATCGCGTAAAGCACCCTCCATTAAACTTTTAGTATCACCTACTCCACCTAAGCCTAAGTGCCCAATATAGGGTTCAGAAGTTACAAAAGTCATTGGCACTTGGTCGCGCACTTTACGTTTACGCAATTCAGCTTCCAAAATCATTAAATATTCATAAGCCGGGCCAAAACAAGAAGCCCCTTGCACTGCACCAATAATGATTGGTCCAGGGTTTTCCATGAATTTTTCCCAGTCATCGGCGGCTAACGCAGCATGGTCCACATGACAAACTGAAGTTGTATGTCCTTCCGGCCCTAAACCTTCAACCTCATCAAAAGCTAAACGAGGACCAGTCGCAATAACTAAGTAATCGTAATCAACGGCAGAACCATCATCTAACTGGACTTGGTTATTTTCTGGATCAACTAAAGTAGCTGCTTTTTGAATAAAGGTAATGCCTTTTTTCTCAAAAACAGGCGCAAGCTCAATTTTAAGCTCTTCAGGTGTACGCCATTTAGGTGGCACCCACGGGTTAGAAGGAACAAAATGAAAAGTAGGTGAATCTGAGATCACCAATACTTCATGCTCATTACTGACACTTTCTTTCATTTCATAAGCCATTGGCACACCGCCAATTCCTGCACCTAAGACAACTATTCTAGCCATAACAATCTCCACGTTTGTTTAAAATAAATGTATCAAATTTATCTATTATTATTTTTCTTCTTCTTTGATATACATTTGAGCCAAGTAATATAGTAAAACATTTCCAACTTAGCCCCCTGATATGAGAAACTAGGTCGTATTGATTCTAAACCAAAACTACCAAATTGACACTCAACAAATATTACTTGCTTTTATATTAGCATTCTCTAAAATAAGGATCAACTTATTTACTAAATTTTATTCTGACACAAAACTCTTGTGACACCGTTTTTATTGGAGCTCAAATGACTCAACCCAATCATGACACTGAAGCAGTCAATCCGATTGTCTTGTTTTCCATCAATCACCCTAAAATAATCACTTGGTTAATGACGCTTATTACCGTCATTATTGTCTCTATGGCAGCTTTGCCTAATTTTTATCCTGAGCAACTGTCTTTTTTGCCCACCATAAAAGTTGATACTGACCCTGAGAATATGCTCTCTGATGATGAACCTGTGCGCGTTTACAATCATCAGATGAAAACTGAGTTTAGCTTAAGCGATATTGTGGTCGTTGGGATTACCAATAAGCAAAATACCAACGGTGTTTTTAACAGCAAATCACTGGCAAATATCTATGCACTAACACAGTTCTCCCGTGGTATTAAATGGGTGGATGAGAAAAATCCAGACAAAATGGCCGGCGTGATTGCCGTCGATATTTTAGCGCCGTCTATGGTCGATAGTATCGAACAAGGTGGTTTAGGTACGGTGAACTTTAACTGGCTAATGCCAGAGCCACCTAAATCAGAAGCAGACGCTATCGCAGTACGTGATCGCGCTATGAATATCCCTTTCTTAAACGGCACCCTAGTCAGTGATGATGGTAAGGCAATTGCTTTATATTTACCGATCACCAATAAAAATGTCAGCTATCAAGTACGCGAGCAGCTATTAGCCAAAATTGCTGAATTAGGCGAGACGGAAGAAGAATACTATATTACTGGCTTACCCGTTGCTCAAGATACCTTTGGTGTCGAAATGTTCAAGCAAATGGCTATTTCTGCACCTTTAGCTATGTTGGTGATTTTTTTACTGCTTTGGTGGTTTTTTAAACGCTTGATTTTTGTCACCTCACCAATGATCGTGGCGATGGTCTGTGCATTATCGACTATGGGCGTATTGATTATTACCGGCAATACTATCCATATTATGAGCTCGATGATTCCTATCTTCATTATGCCCATTGCGATTTTGGACGCGGTACATATTTTATCGGACTTTTTCGACCGCTATAATACCATTCGTGATAAACGCAAGACTATCATTCACGTAATGAACGAACTGTTTACACCCATGTTAATTACCACTTTAACGACCATTGCAGGTTTTGCTTCATTAGCCTTAACACCGATTCCACCTGTACAAGTCTTTGGTATTTATATTGCTATCGGGGTATTTTTAGCTTGGATCTGGTCGGTAACCTTTATTCCTGCTTTTATTGTATCGATTTCTGATGAAAAGCTAGAAAGTTTTATTACCACAGAAGATACTAAAGCCGAAGAAACTAAAACACCGATGGCGAAGTTATTGGCTAAAACTGGGCAATTCACTTATAACCATGCCTTATTTATCTTACTATTTACCTTAACCTCAATAGGTATAGCCGGCTACGGTATTAGTAAAATTAACGTCAACGATAATCCGATTAAATGGTTTGCACCTTCACATATTATTCGTGTCGCTGATCGTGTTTTAAACGAACATTTTGGCGGCACCTATATGGCTTACCTTGCTTTGGAAGTGAATCCAGACGCGATGATTAATACAGATTTTAAAACACCGTTATTAACGCGCTTAGCACAAGCACAACAAGAGTCTATTAATGATGAGTATGTAAATAGTGAGCATATTTTTACCATCGTACAAACACTCATAACAAATCATGCCGGTGATAAAGCCAGTCTTGATCTTGCTTTAAATGAAACCATTAATCAAGGCTTAGATAATGCTACCGATGACGAGTTTGATACCTGGGATCAAATCCAGCTATTTATTGATGGAGAGCGTCAACTTAACGAAATTTTCAAACAACCTGACGCCTTAATGTATTTAGCGGATTTACAAAGCTTTATAAACAGCCTGGAGGTCGTTGGAAAATCTAACAGCCTTTCTGA
>Ga0209081_1000509_pt1 | contig 23279 bp, 23 predicted proteins | sample GOMGulsemesocosm_4_FD_184636 | JGI IMG/M metagenome (GOLD analysis project Ga0209081, IMG submission 184636) | Methane-oxidizing microbial communities from mesocosms in the Gulf of Mexico - GOM15B Gulf of Mexico (SPAdes) (version 2) | ecosystem: Environmental > Aquatic > Marine > Cold seeps... | reverse complement strand
TACCATTTCTGATGGACATAATATGGATGAGTATCATCAAGATTATTCAATATCAGGAGTTAAAATTACTTTTTGTACAACCTCTTTAATGGATTTAAAAAAACACGCTAGCACTTACAATAATATCGATATTGCTAGTATTGATTCCATTGTAGCTATGAAAATGTATACTGTGTTAAAATATAGAATTAAGTCGAGAGATTTTTATGATTTAAAGTTTTTAATGGAAAATCAAGAATATAGTTTTGATATGTTGCTAACTAGTCTGAAAAAACATATTCCAAAATATACTGCAACGGCTCAATCTATAGAAAGTCGTTTTTTAAAAATAAAATTAAATAGTGATGATGAAGGTTTTGAGAGCCTTGTATTAAAAAAACAAGAGACATTTAAATCTTTAAGAAAATACTTTGAAGAAGTTTTTCAAGAAAAATCTAGAATTGACACTAGCATTATGGATCAAGTATTGAAGGGTGATTCTACTTTTTTAAAAAAATATAATAAAACTAAATTTACTTTACAAAATATTTCTTTGGGCATGAATCTGTTGTCTTTTGGTGAAATTAAAAAGTTTAAAGAGTTAAAGGATTATTCTTTTTACAATGCACTAGAAACAGATCTTTTGGATAAAACAGTTTTTGATTATATTGTAGATATTGATGATATTAAATTATTTGATGAAACGATGATGACTATAAAAGTAATACCTACTAATCTACCAGAAAAAATAACACTTCTAGGAGATAGAGATAATTATCTGAATGTTATAAATGAACATAAATTAATAAATAGGTGTTTAGGTAAAGATGAAGATACAATTAAAAATATTTTAAAAGATAAAGATATTAATCCTGAGAATATAAAAGAGAAAGTGTTTATTAAAACTAATTTTCTAAAAAAATAATAAAATCTCTTCCTTGTCCTATGCTTATAGGGGTATATTCAAAAATCTAATTTTCTTTATAAGACAATTCCCAATAAACTTTTTAGGGTTTTATTGTCCTAATCCTACTTCTAAACTTTGCCGTTCAACAATCTTATTTTTTATGACAGCTAAAATTCTAGCTAAATTGAATGAGATCAAAAACATTTTATTATGAACAATTAGATATAATCCTACAAATTATGATGTAAGGCAATACATTTATGAATGAAGAAAATATCGTTAAAAGAGTTTGTAGTGAACTTAATATTACTCAAAAAGAACTAGCAAATAGACTTGGAACACATCTAACAACTGTACAAAAATGGGTTGCTTCAAATGAACTTCCGAATATGGCACTAAAGTCTCTTGACCTATTGGTTGAAAATGAAAAGAATAAAGAAATAATCAAAACATATAAAAAGTTTCAAGAACTGCTCAAAGAATCAGAAAACAAATAAATACAGAAATATTCTGTAATGTTTATCTATAAATACATTATATTTATGTACTATCTATTGACTTATATATAAATTTTCTATATAATTACTCATGAAATATATAATGAAACAAACACTTTTACAAGTATTTAATACCTATTCATATCTTACAGATGAAAATATTCTGAAAAACCTACTTGAAAAAACAAATGACAAATCACTTGAAAATATAAAAAGCATAGATGACTTGTCAAAGTTCTTTTATCAACTAAATCAAAAGATTGATATAAAAGACGTTCTATCCCATCTTTTTGTCATGGAGTCAAATCTAAATATAATTGATATGTCATTAGCTGATTGCAATGAAGACTACGCTAGTGATGTAAAAACAGTAAATCAGCATAATTTAAAACTCTTAAAAGAGATATTGGTTATGCTTGAATCGAGGGAGTTGAATGCAGTTTGATAAGATTTTGTGATAGGGATGTGGAGAATTGAACTCCAGTCTTAAAACAGTTACTACTAGCGTCTACATGTTTAGTAAAAGATTGATCGATTTCACTTTAAGATAGCTCAACCTGCAAGGCTATTCAAAAAGCTAAGATTCTAAATGTCTCTTTTATAGTCAAATCAACTCTACAAAGATAATCTATCTAGGGTGAACTTCCATAAATCTGCATAGATAGAATGCACAGTGGAAGCCTCCAAGTCTCAAGCCGTTAGGCGAGTCTGGTAAACTTATGCTATTTTAGCGTAAGCTGGAGCGTAATTTGTATTATTTGCGTCTAAAAAAAATGAACCGTGTAACGGCATGTTCAGGCCGACATGCAACTAATCCTCACTGCTCTAATCGAAACCAAATCATCCCCATTAGAAGTAAGATTAAAAAAGTAAAAACAGCTACAAAAGCAGTCGTTCAACACTTCTTTATTTAATCAACCGAAGTTGAACCAATTTTATCTAAAAGAAATCATAAATCAAAGAAAGAAATAAAAACAATTTGATTATAATTACAAATATGATTAAATGAACGATTTAAAGGCAGATAAATGAAACAAGGTATTTTAATAATAGGCGCAGGTGGAGTAAGTCGAGTGGCTACTGTAAAATGTGCTATGAATATTGATACATTTGAGAAAATCACACTAGCTAGTAGAACACTTAGTAAGTGTGAGCTGATTCAAAATGAGATCAAAGAAAATCAAAAAGTTCAGATCGATGTAGCACAAGTAGATGCAGATGATGTTCCTGCAGTAATTGAGCTTATCAAAAAAGTCAATCCAAAACAAGTACTAAATGTAGCTTTGCCATACCAAGATTTGACAATCATGGATGCATGTACAGCTTGTGGTGTTGACTATGTGGATACTGCAAACTATGAGCATCCTGATGAAGCCAAGTTTGAGTACAAAGAACAGTGGGCTAAAGATGATCAGTTTAAAGAAGCGGGTGTAAATGCACTTTTAGGAAGTGGTTTTGACCCAGGTGTTACAGGTGTATTTTGTGCTTATGCAGCGAAGCATTACTTTGATGAGATTCATACTATTGATATCATGGATTGTAACGCAGGAGACCATGGCTATCCCTTTGCAACCAACTTCAACCCTGAGATAAACTTACGAGAAGTAAGTGCAAACGGTAGATACTGGCAAAGAAACGCACAAGGTGAGGGTGAGTGGATAGAAACCAAACCATTAGAGATAAAAATGGATTGGGATTATCCTGAAGTTGGTGTAAAACCTTCTTATTTACTTTATCATGAAGAGTTAGAATCTTTAAGTAAAAACATCAAAGGGATTCAACGAATCAGATTTTTCATGACTTTTGGAGATTCATATATCCAACACATGAACTGCTTACAAAATGTAGGGATGTTAGGAATAGAGCCTGTGATGCATAAGGGTCAAGAGATTATTCCTATTGAACTTCTTGCTACGCTTTTACCTGATCCTGCAAGCTTAGGGCCACGAACAGTTGGTAAGACAAATATCGGATGTGTCTTTGAAGGTATCAAAGATGGTGTCAAAAAGAAAATCTATATTTACAATATCTGTGACCATCAAGAGTGTTATAAAGAGACAGGTGGACAAGCTGTTTCTTATACCACAGGAGTTCCTGCAATGATTGGATCAAAACTTTTATACAATGGAACTTGGAGTGCAAAAGGTGTTTATAACATCGAAGAGTTTGACCCAGATCCTTTTATGGAAGAGTTAACGACCCAAGGTTTGCCTTGGAAAATTCTTGAGATGGATTAATTGGTTTTTCTAATAAAAACTTTAGAAAAACTATTTTAATCTTAAGCTATATAAAGGAACAAGGAACTATGATGAAAAAATGTGAATGTACAGTATGTGGATACATCTATGATAGTGAAGTAGGTGATGTTGAAAATGGAATTGCAGCTGGTGTTGCTTTTGAAGACTTACCTGATGATTGGACCTGTCCTGATTGTGGTGTAGATAAAGAGGATTTTGAAGTACTTGAAGACTAAATTCACCCCTGAAACAGTAGCTACTATGAGTGAGCTTCCAAGTCCCAGCTTTGTTTGCGAAGAGACTTTGTTGGAGAAAAACCTTCAATTATTGGCTCATGTACAAAAAAGTGCTGATGTAAAAATACTTTTAGCTTTAAAGGGATTTGCTCTTTGGTCTACTTTTGATTTGTGTAGAAAGTATCTTCATGGCTGTTGTGCCAGTGGTTTAAACGAAGCCTTATTGGCAAAAGATGAGTTTAAAAAAGAAGTACATACTTACTCTCCTGCTTTTAAAGATGGTGAAATTGATGAGATTATTGATCTATCCAATCACGTAGTATTTAACTCCTTTAATCAATGGAATGCTTTCAAAGACAAGGCTATTAGAAAAACTTCTTGTGGTCTTAGAATCAATCCTGAAGTAAGTTCTGTTGATGTTGACTTGTACAATCCTTGTGGAACACACTCAAGACTAGGCATCACTAAAAATGAGTTTGATAAACACAAAACATCTATCAATTTTCTAGAAGGGATTGAGGGCTTTCACTTTCATGCTTTATGTGAACAAAACGTTGATGTATTAGAGCAAGTATTATTAAGCTTTGAGTCAAACTTTTCTTCCTATTTTGCAGAACTTAAGTGGGTGAATTTTGGAGGTGGACATCATATCACCAGAGCTGATTATGATGTGGAGCGTTTGATTATCGTACTCAAAGAGTTTAAAGCCAGATATCCCCACTTAGAAGTGTATCTGGAGCCTGGTGAAGCTGTTGGCTGGCAAACGGGGTATTTACTCACAACCGTACTTGATATTGTACACAATGAAGTGGACATTGCTATTTTAGATACTTCAGCTGAAGCACATATGCCCGATACTCTGGCTATGCCATACAGAGCTGATATTAGAGGTGCTGGTTTAAAAGATGAGAAAAATCATACTTATAAGTTGACAGGAAATACTTGTTTAGCAGGGGATGTTATTGGGGATTATTCGTTTGATAAAAAGCTTCAAGTTGGTGATAAAATCATACTTGAAGATATGATTCATTATACCATGGTAAAAACAACAACCTTCAATGGGGTAGGGCTTCCTAGTATTGTGATCCACAAAAAAGATAGATGTTACCAAATTGTAAACAAGTATGGATACCATGACTACAAATACAGGTTATCATAAGAATAAATACTTTAATCAAGCAAGCTTAACTCTTTTTTTTAAAGCATTAATATGCTATTTTAAAGTATAGATGAAAACCAATACTAAAACATATGTGTAAAGGCGAAATAAATGAATTTGAGTGATTTTGAGAAGACGAGTTATATAGGTTTATATTTGTCAAAAGTAATACATCCCACTTTTGGAAGAAAATATATCGCAAGATTTCAGCACAACAAAAAAAGATATGTAAAAGTACTTGGATATTCAAAAAAGAATAATCTCACTCAACACTCTGCAATTGGTTTATTTCAAAATTTTAAAGACAGTGTTGTTGAACAACAAGATGCAGTCTTAGAAGATGAAAAGCACATCATGGCACAAATCGATACCAGAACTTCACACATTAGAAGTCAATCATCAGATGAAAAAACTATAAATGAAATGGCAGAACTCAAAGACCATATCAAGTATTTAGAAGAGCTTTTAGGTAAATATAAATCAGTTGATCGATCTACTTTAAAAGCAGGTGTTCAAAAGGTATATGACTTAGAAGAGATCAAAGACTATCAAATTGAGCTGATTAAGTTACAAACTTATTTAGAAACAAGTAATAAAAAGATGATTATATTATTTGAAGGAAGAGATGCTTCTGGAAAAGGTGGTGCTATACGGCGAATCACCAGATATATGAACAACAAACATTATAGAATAGTAGCCTTAGGTAAACCAAATGATACCCAGCGAAATCAATGGTTTTTTCAAAGATATATTGAACACTTTCCAACAGGTGGGGAAGTGGTACTATTTGATAGATCTTGGTATAACAGAGCTATGGTTGAACCTATTTTTGGATTTTGTACCCAAGAAGAGCATGAAATCTTCATGGAAGATGTTGTGAATTTTGAGCATGATTTGGTACGGCAAAATATGATTTTGGTTAAGTTGTATTTCTCTGTATCTAAAGATGAACAAAAAGAAAGATTTGCAAACAGAACAAACAATCCTTTAAAGCAATGGAAGTTTTCGGAAGTAGATATGCAAGCGCAAGATTTATGGGAAGACTTTTCAGTAAAAAAATATGAGATGTTAAAACGAACCAGTTCAAGAAGTGCACCGTGGCATGTTATCAGAAGTGATGACAAACACAAAGCAAGACTTGAAGCTATTAAAATCATTTTAAATTCTGTTGATTACGATGGGCGAAACTATTCATTAAATTTTGAGGCAAATGAAAAAATCAATATTTCAGTTCAAAAAGAATTGGCCCACATGAGAAAAAACAAAGACTACTAATATCTTTGTTAACAGATATAAAAAATCCTACCAGGGATTTTTTATATTGTCATCGCTACTATCACTTTTGTATCTTCGTAAAAATGTTCTATTGGTTTGATTTTTTAGTTGGTCAAGCCACTTTTTTTCTTCCAAGTCTGATATGAGATCTTGTTTCTTTTGCTTGGCTTCTTGCTGTTTATCTTGCGCTTCTTTTTCTTCTTTACTTTTTTTGCTCTCTTTTTCTTTGTCTTTTTTTAGCTGTTCTTTTTGTTTTTTATCTTTTTTTGCATCTTTATCATCTTTTTTGTTTTTGTCATTTTCTTGGTCTTTATTGTCTTTTTTCTGATCTTTCTTTTGGTCTTTTTTGTTGTCTTTATTATCTTTCTTGTCTTGTTTCTTCTTTTGCTCTTTGAGAGCCTTATTTACTGTCTCCAAGTTTTCTTTACTTTGCGTATCGTCTTGTATTTTCAAAGCGTCCTCATAAGCTTTTTTTGCTTTTTCAAGTTTATTTTGTTTGACATAACTATTACCAAGATTATGTAAAGACTTATATTGTAAGTCTTTGTCTTGGCTTTTTATGTTTTCATAGTATTCTTGTGCTTCTTTGTATTTTTTTTGATTGTATAAAGAATTGGCGATGTTATATTTTGTTTGTTCATTTTTATCAACTTCCTTGTACAGCTCTTCAGCTTTTTTATAGTCTTTGTTTATGTAAGCTTCTTTTGCCTCTTTTAAACCAATAAAATCCAGTAAATCAGCTTTGGCATTTTGAGATGTAAACAAGAAGGCAAGTGAAAATATAAGTGCTGTTGAGTTTCTCTTTAGTGATAAAGATGAGAAAGATAGAAAAAGAAATAAAACAGCAAGTCCCAGTGGATAATAAAACAGCTCTGTATAGGTTTTTATTTTAGTGTTATTCATGAACTCTTTTTTTGCTTCATTATTGATGTCTATTAGCACTGCTGAGATGTCATTTGAATTTAAAGAAAAATCAATATATCCCCCTTTACTCTGCTTTGCAAGCTTTGAAATATTTTTATTTAGACCCACTGTTACAATTTGACCAGAAGAATCAGTCATATATCCATCTTTATCTGGAATTGGTGAGCGTTTATCTGAGGCAATCCCAATGGCATATATTTTGATGTCATTGTCTTTTGCAAATTCTATTTCTTTGTCATAGTTACTTTTGTTTCCACCATCACTGAGTAAGATGATATTTTTACTGCTGTAGTCTTCTAGTAAATCATTACTGGCTTCTAACATGGCAAGTACATTTGAACCATTGTCAAAGTTTAGACCAGTATCAAGGTTGTTAACCAAAAAGGTTAGAGAAGTAAAGTCTTGGGTCACAGGGGATAAAACAAAGGCTGATTTAGCAAATAAGACGACACCAACGGCACTTTGTTTTACATCCTGCAAAATTTGTAATAGTTTTTGCTTCGCTAGGGAGAGTCTATTTGGATAAATATCGTTGGCTAACATAGATTTTGAAACATCAATGGCCACTATTATAGGAATCAAATCTTCCTTTATCTTGTGTTCTTTCATTTGCGAAACTGGCCTGGCAATAGAGATAATAAATAAAACCAAAGCCGAAATCATCAGAATATTTTTTATGCTACGACCAAATACTTGATTTGAGATGGTGAGCTTTTCCAAGATCTCAGGGCTAAAATAGTTTGAAAATGAATTTTGTTTATACATCAACAAATATACAGATAACATTAGAGGAAACAGAAGTAAAAAAAACGCATTAAGTTGTAAAAATTGCAAACTAAAACCTTTGTAAAAACGATATTTTATTAAAGCTTTAGTAAATCTTAGATAAAATCACCTAAATTAATATATATGGAGTGAAATTTCTATGGAATTTAACGCAAAAAAAGTAGACGAAGCAAACGCTATTGTAACAAGTACAATCGCAGTAGAAGATATCAATAAAAACTATGACAAGATCGCAAAAGCAGCATCTAAACAAATGAACATTTCTGGTTTTAGAAAAGGTAAAGTTCCTGTTGCAGTTGTTAAACAAATGCATGGTGAAAAACTTATGCAAGACGCTGAAAGTGACTCTTTAAGAGATTTATTTCAAGCATCTTTAAAAGAATTAACTTTAAGTACTGAAGACATCATTGGTGAACCAGCTATTACTAAGTTTGACAAAAAAGAAGATGGTTCTATTGAAGTAGAAGTAAAATTTGCTGTTAAACCAAGTATTGAACTAGGTGATTACAAAGCATTATTACCAGAAGTTAAAGCTAAAAAAGTAATGGCTAAAGATATTGATGAGAGATTAGACACTATGGCTAAACAATCAGCACCTTTAGAAAAGTTAAAAAGAAAAAGAGCTGCTAAAGACGGTGATTTTACTCTTATTGACTTTGAAGGTTTTGTTGATGAAGTTGCATTTGACGGTGGAAAAGCTGAAAAATACTCTTTACAAATCGGTTCAGGTTCATTTATCCCAGGATTTGAAGAACAAATCATTGGTATGAAATATGAAGAAGAAAAAAATGTTGTTGTAACTTTCCCTGCTGAATACCAATCTGCTGATTTAGCTGGTAAAGAAGCTACATTCAAAGTAACATTACATGAAATCCAAGAAAAAACTGCAGCTACTTTAGATGACGAATTCGCTAAGAAAATGCTTCAAGGTGAAGAAGATGCAACTATGGATTCTTTAAAAGAAAAAATCAAAGAACAAATCAAAACAGAAAAAACTTCAACTTATTATAGAGATGAATTAAAACCTGCTTACTTAGATACTTTAGTAAAAGAATTAACTTTTGCTCTTCCTCAATCAGTGGTTGATCAAGAAGTTAACATGGCACTTAATAATAAAGTAAAAGAATATTCTGAAGACGATATCAAAAAACTTCAAGAAAATCCTGACGAAGTTGAAAAATTAAGAGACGAATTAAAAGGTGATGCTTCTGATTCAGTTAAAGCTACTTTTATTGTTGATGCACTTGCTAAAGCTGAAGGTGTAGACGTAACAGATCAAGAAGTTTCACAAGTAATTTACTATGAAGCAATGCAAATGGGTCAAAATCCTCAAGATGCTCTTAAAACGTATCAAGAAAAAGGATACTTACCTGCAATCAAAATGTCAATGATTGAAGATAAAGTTATGACAAAACTATTAGACGAGAAGTCAGGGAAATAATAACATGAGCTATATTCCATATGTAGTAGAAAAAACAGGAAGAGGAGAGAGAAGTTACGACATCTACTCTCGTCTTTTAAAAGATAGAATTATTATGTTAAGTGGAGAGGTAAATGATCAAGTAGCATCAACAGTTGTTGCGCAACTTCTTTTTCTTGAAGCTGAAGATCCAGATAAAGATATCTACCTTTACATTAACTCTCCAGGTGGAGTAATTACTAGTGGTATGGCTATGTACGATACTATGAACTACATCAAACCTGATGTTTGTACTATATGTATTGGTCAAGCTGCTTCTATGGGTGCGTTTTTATTAAGTTCTGGGGCTAAAGGTAAAAGATATTCTTTACCTCATTCACGAATCATGATTCACCAACCTTTAGGTGGTGCTCAAGGTCAAGCAACTGATATTGCTATTCAAGCCAAAGAAATTTTAAGAATGAAAGAATTATTAAACGAACTGATTGCAAGTCAAACAGGTCAAGAGATTAAAACTATTGAAGCAGATACTGATAGAGATAACTTTATGAGTGCTGATGAAGCTTGTAAATATGGTCTTATTGACGAAGTAATTGTTAATCACAAGTAAAGTTAAATGATAAAAGAAATAATTACCTATCCAAATAAATTATTAAGAATGAAGTCTAAAGATGTGGAGAAGTTCGATACTGAACTTCACACACTTTTAGATGATCTATATGAAACAATGGTTGCAAAAGATGGCGTTGGTCTTGCTGCTATTCAAATATCTATTCCTCTTAATGTATTAATTATATGTATTCCTGATGAAAACAGTCAACAATTACATGAAAATGCTTTAGAAGCAATCAATCCTGTTATTACTCATAAAGATGGAGTGATAGTATTTACTGAAGGCTGCTTAAGTGTGCCTGATGTTCATGAAGAGATTAAGCGTTCTCAAAACATAATTGTAGAGTACTATGATAGACATGGCGAAAAACATACTATGGAAGCTGAAGAGTTTTTAGCAGTAGTTTGGCAACATGAATTAGATCACTTAGAAGGACACCTTTTCATTGAAAAATTGTCAGTTCTAAAAAGAAAAAAATTTGAAAAAGAATGGAAGAAGAAGTTAAAAGAAGCCAAAAATAATAAATAAGGGTTTACGATGAAGCAATTAAAATGTGCTTGTCTGGATGGTTTAGATGCTACAGGTGTTGACGTAGAAGCTAGTTTCACCAAAGGACTACCCAGTTTTTCTATTGTTGGACTTGCAAGCTCTTCTATTCAAGAATCTAAAGACCGAGTTAAATCTGCTTTATTAACCAATGAGTTTAAATTTCCTCCTTTAAAAATCACTATAAATTTATCCCCTTCTGATCTTGCAAAATCTGGTACGCATTTTGATTTACCAATTGCATTATTACTTGCTTTGCAAAATGAGAAGAGTGTAAAGTTTGACGACTTCTTTGTGTTTGGTGAACTTGGACTTGATGGAAAACTAAAAGATACCAAATCAATCTTTGTATTGATTTTATCTCTGGCTCAACGTGGTTTGATTACAAATGTGTTGGTACCAAAACAATCTGTTGAAAAAGTTTCAAAGATTCCCAATATCAATGTATACAGTGTACAAACATTAAGTGAAGCCATAGAGTTTTTTAAGTTTTCCAATAAAGAAAACTCAAAAAATGTATCAGATACTTTTGATTATAATTGCGTATCAGTAAATGAAAAGAATTATTTTTATGATACCAAATATACCTTGGATTTTAAGGATGTAAAAGGCCAAGTACTTGCTAAAAAAGCTGCCTTAATTGCAAGTGCTGGAAATCACAATATATTATTTGAGGGAAGTCCTGGGTGTGGTAAGTCTATGATTACCAAATGTTTGCAGTATATCTTACCTCCTATGAGTTTAGAAGAGATTTTGGAAAAAGCAAAGTTAGATTCACTGGATATTGTAGAGCCTGACTTTTCTCCTTTGAGGGTATTTAGAAGTCCTCATCACAGTTCAACCAAAGCTTCTATCTTTGGTGGGGGAAGTACAACAGCAAAAGTTGGTGAAGTTGCCTTAAGCCATAATGGGATGTTGTTTTTTGATGAGTTGCCTCATTTTGGAAAGCCTATTTTAGAAGCACTTAGAGAACCGTTAGAGGATCATAAGATTTTAATATCAAGGGTGAATTCAAAGGTAAATTATCCCACAAGATTTATGTTTGTGGGTGCATTAAACCCGTGTCCTTGTGGAAATTTATTAAGTACAAAAAAAGAATGTCGATGCAATGAAGTAGAAGTTAAGCGTTATAAAAAATGGCAACTCTCAGATCCCTTCTTAGATAGAATGGATCTGTTTGTAACGATGACTGAAGTAAATAAAGATGACAAAGCAGATATGTTTTCAGACAAACTTCATGAAAAAGTCTTAGATGCTTTTGTGATGCAAAAACAAAGAGGGCAGGCACAGTTAAACGGTAAGTTAAATGATGAAGAGATAAACAAATATTGCATTCTAAAAAATGACTCCCAGGAGATTTTAGACAAGGCAATTGAAAATTTCTCTTTATCATTTAGAGGTATTAATAAAATACTAAAAGTATCAAGAACAATTGCAGATTTAAATATGAGTGAATTAATAGATAAATCTCATTTACTTGAAGCTTTAAGTTATAGAAAAAGATAAAAAATAAACAAATAGAAATATTAAATGGTATAATGCCATCGTATAATAATTAAAGGAAAAAATTAATGACAAAATGTGGATATGTTTCAGTAGTAGGTCGACCAAATGCTGGAAAAAGCTCACTATTAAATTGGCTTGTAGATGAAAAAATTGCTATGGTTTCCCATAAAGCAAATGCTACAAGAAAACGATCAAATATAATAGTAATGAATGGCGATGACCAAATCATCTTTGTAGACACTCCAGGACTTCACCAAACAGAAAAATTGTTAAATCAATATATGTTAGAAGAAGCATTAAAAGCAATGGGTGATTGTGATGTGATTTTATTTTTAGCTCCTGTTACAGATAAAGTATCTCACTATGAAGATTTTTTAGTGAAAAATACTAAAAATACCAAACATATTTTACTTTTGACAAAAATTGATTTTGTATCAAACGAAGAGTTATTGGCAAAAATGGATGAATATAAAAAGTTTGAAGATAAGTATCAAGCTGTTATTCCTGTGTCAATAAAGCGATCTACTGAACGAACAGACATATTAAATGTTGTGACACAGTACTTGCCAGAACATCCTCCATTATACGATACTGAGATTATGACCACTGAGCATTTAAGAGATATCTTTAAAGAGTTTATCCGAGAAGCAATTTTTGATAATATTTCAGATGAAATTCCTTATGAAACAGATGTTTTAATCAATAAAGTAGAAGAAAAGCCACATATTGATGTAATCAAAGCTACTATCATTGTACAAAAAAGTACTCAAAAAGGTATGATAATAGGTAAAGGCGCAGTTGCAATTAAAAGAGTAGGAAAAACAGCCCGTGAAAAAATCGAGAAACTTACGGGTAAAAAAGCTTATTTAGAATTATTTGTTTCTGTTAAAAAAGGCTGGACAAAAAGTAAAGACGGATTAAAAGACTTAGGGTATGACGTCGACTAATTTTATTCAACTTAAAAATGTCCAATCATTTTTAATCAAAGTAGATGAAGAAATTGATAAAAAACATATCAAAAAATTCATCTATACTCAAATCCAGAGTCAAAATATGGCTTTGGATAATCACTCACAAATACATTACAACTATATCCCTAAAATCAACTCTTATCAAATCTCTGTTATAGATACTAACAAAAAGAATATTTTACTGGAACCATTTGTTTTGGATGTTTTATATTTAAACGAAAAAAAACACACGCTTGATTTGTATCTTTGTGAGGATTTTTTTGCTTTTTATGAACATGGAAGTTTGGTTTTTTTTAAAGAAATAGATTCACAAAGTGATAAAGCTGATATCGTCAAATATGTGAATCAAACTTTTAATGTTGCAGTGAATAATATTATCAAAGTTGATAATATGACTCTTGAAAATTACAAAAAGGAATATGAACTTAAAGGGGATACTTTCCCAAAGTATAAATATCTTAGTAAACATAGCAATAGAAGTGCTATTTATTATTTATCTTATCTGGCTGTTGTAATTAGTGCTTTCTTATTTTATTTTTTTAATGTTTTCACACAAAATAGTATTGAAATTAGCAAAAATATTAAAAATATAAAATTGGAGCAGGTGAAAAAAGATTATTTAAATCTACTGGAAAAATATGAAGACAATCAAAAGGTTACACCCAGTTTGATTACTTTGTTTAATCTACTGGATAAAAATGCCATAAAATTAATTGCTTTGAAAATAGTTGACGATAAAGGTAGTATTAAAATAAAATCTCAAAATAAAGATGTACTGTTGGATTTCTTAGATTTCTATGATGAAGACTCAATTATCAATAATATGCAGTTTATTAAAGAAGAAAATTGTTATGAATTATATGCAACTATTAAATTACATAAATAACTATTTCGACAAACTAAAACCATTTCAAAAAATTGAAATGGTTTTAATACCTATTATTATAGGGTTATTACTGGTATATAACTTCCCCAATCTTCAAGAAAAAGTTATGACCAACATCGGAAATGTTGATCAAGATGTGTATTATTATGAAGTAGAAAAACAAAAAATATTAAAAAAACTAAATAATGTACATAGTATTAAAGTTGTGAAAGATATGCAGCTTTATTCAAAAAAAATAAATATAAAAATGACCTTATTAAAAGCCAAGAAAAACAATCTATCCCTAGAAATATATGGTGAGCTAAAACCACTGTTAAAGTTCATAAACTATAGTGAAAACTATAATAATTACACAAAAATAGAAGATTTTATTCTTTCTAAAACTCAAAATGGCAAAGAAATTAAAATTTATTTAGACCTCTCATTTGCGCAAGTTATTAGAACAGATAAACACAGTTCTTTTGATCTTGAAATAAGTAACATTAAAAACCCACTAATATTAAAAGTAACAACTCCACTACCTAAACTTTACGCTATAGTCAACGATCATGTTTTAATAAATAACAAATGGTTAAAGGAAAATGATTCTTTTGACGGATATAAAATCCTAAAGATTTACTTAGATTATGTTGAGCTTGAAAGTAACGACAATGTATTTAAATTACGATTATTTGAGGAAGATAAATTGTAAGAAATTTGAAACTTTGTGATATACTCATCAAAAATTTCTAGGTGGGTATAATGAGTGTTTTAAATGAATATGTGATTGATTATAAGTTAATTGATGATTTTAATAGATTGGATTTGGTTAAGTATAAAATCCTACCACTAAAGAAGCTCGATTTTTATACTTTAATTGCTGTGTGTGAAGAATCAGAACTATCAGCCTTAGACTATATTTATTCAACGCCAATTAAAACTATTTTAGTGAATCAATGTGATATCTTATTACATCTGAATGAATTCGATGAAAGATATAAAATCTTCGAATTCGCAAAAAGCTCCCTTACAAGTACTATAGATCAAAGTTATATTGACAAATTTTTTGAGCACCTTCTTGAGTTTGCTATTTTTAAAAATGCAAGTGATATTCACTTTGAGACTTTAGATGATGCTTTGGTTATAAAGTACAGAATTGATGGGGTTCTTCTTCACTTTTTTAAATTTGATTTGGATTTTTATCCCATAGTAAGTTCGGTTATAAAATTGTTTTCAAAATTAGATATTACGCAAAAAAGAAATCCCATGAATGGGAGATTTTCAAAAACAATCAACAAACACAAATATGATTTTAGAGTATCTGTTATGCCTACAATTTGTGGAGAATCAATTGTTCTTAGAATTTTAAATAAAAAGAATGTTGAAAAAAATATAAGTGATTTAGGACTAGATGCCCAAACACTTGAAACCATAAAGAAAAAAGTTGCCTATTCACAAGGAATGATTTTAGTAACAGGTCCAACAGGCTCTGGAAAAACAACAACCCTTTACTCTTTGTTAAAACTTTTGTCTTCTCAATCAAAAAAAATCATTACCATCGAAGACCCAGTTGAGTATAAGTTGCCACATATTCAGCAAGTAGCCATTAACAACGAGATTGGTTTAACTTTTAGTGAAATATTAAAAAATATTTTAAGACAAGACCCTGATATTTTAATGATAGGTGAAATAAGAGATAAAGAATCTCTAGATGTTGCAATTCAAGCTTCACTTACGGGTCATCTCGTACTGGCTACCTTGCATACGAACGATGCGGTTTCTACTATTAATCGATTATTAGACTTACAAGCTGAACCGTATTTAATCGCTTCAACACTTAAAACAATTATTTCTCAACGATTGGTTCTTAAATTATGCAATGAATGTAAGGTGAAAAATGATGATGCTTCTTTTGAGAGTTACGGATGCCCAAATTGTAATTTAACTGGTTATAAAGACAGAGAAGTTATTTCTGAGTTATTCGTTGTTGATGAAGTTATATCCTCAATGATTTCAAAGCATAGTGATATTAATGAAATAATCTCTTATTCTAAAAGTAAAGGTTTTAAAAGCCTTCTTGAAAATGGTTTACAAAAAGTAAAAGAAGGATTAACGACTAAAAAGGAAATTTACAGAGTCAGCACTTATTAATGAAAAAATACAAAGTTACCTTTCAAAAACAGGGGAAACTACAAAATAAAATTATTCATACTTTAGATATATCAAAAGAAGATTTACCTTCCAATATTATTGAGATTAAGCAATTAGATGAATCATGGTTTAAATATGAGAAGAAAAAATCTTTAACTAAAGTAGAAGTCTCAAATTTTTTCTTTGAATTAAACATTATTATTAAAGCAAAAATACCCATATATGAAGCCTTAGAAATTGTAGAAAAGGGTGTCAAAAACGAACTTCTAAAAGAAATCATTTATAAAATGAAGGACTCTCTTCAAAATGGGTTTGCGCTTCACCTTACATTAAAACCATATGAAAAATACTTGGGAAATATTGCGATTTCTTTTTTTAAGATAGCACAAGAAAATGGTAACCTGGAAGATTCAATTTATTCATTGTTAGTTCTTTTAAAAGATATCAATGAAAATAAAAAACTCATATCACAAAAACTTAGATATCCAATTGTATTACTGGTTTCCTTGGTATTATCACTTTTTTCAATATTTAATTTTGTCATTCCTCAATTCGAATTTATTTTTGAACAATACCATAGTACATTACCCTTTGCTACTATTTCTCTTTTGTGGATAAAGGATTTTATTGTCAATTACTTTATTTACATGCTGTTTATGCTGTTTATGTTTTCATTTATACTTTTTAGACACTACACAAAATCACATACTTTTAGACATAAAATTGACATGTTTTTAATTAAGAAAGTACCTTTTATTGGAGATATTCTTTTCTTAATGTATTTTCATAGGTTCTTTTTGTCCTTGAAGATATTATTAGAAGCAAAATATAAATTTCAAAGTTGTTTGATAAACTCATCTATTTTACTTAAAAACAAATATTTATTTGATAGAATAGCGCACATTAATAAAGCAATTCAAAGTGGGGAATCAATTTATGAAGCCTTCACTCAATCGACTTTGTTTAATGAATTAACATTAAGACTTATAAGTACTGGTGAAAAAAGTAATGCATTACTTTTAAGTGTTAATGAAATAGAAAAAATTTACAAACAAAAACTGGATGAAAAGATTAAATTATTTTCATCGTTAATTGAGCCCATATTTATATTTACAATCATGTTGTTAATAGTTTGGGTTATATTAGCTGTTCTTGTTCCTTTGTGGAGTATGGGCGAAGTTATACGTGTATGAGAGGTTATAAAGATGGAAGAAAAATTTGAGAATGCTGTAAGAGATATGTTAGAGGCTATTGGCGAAGATGTAAACAGAGAAGGTTTAGAAAAAACTCCTTCTAGAGTGCGAAAAGCATATGAGTTTATGTGTAGTGGATATAAACAAGATCCAAAAGAGATTATCCAAAAAGCGCTTTTTACCAGTACAAATGAAGAGATGGTTGTACTTAAAGATATAGAGTTTTATTCTCAATGTGAACATCACATGTTGCCAATTATTGGGAAAGCTCATATCGCCTATATTCCAAATGGTAAAGTGGTTGGATTATCTAAAATCCCAAGAGTTGTTGATGTATTTGCTCGAAGACTACAAATACAAGAACAAATGACAGAGCAAATCGCTGATGCTTTAAATGAGTATTTACAACCAAAAGGTGTCGCAGTGGTACTTGATGCAAGACACATGTGTATGGAAATGAGAGGGGTTGAAAAAATTTGTTCAACTACGGTTACTTCTGCTTTAAGAGGAATCTTTAAAAAAGAGAAAAAAACAAAAGATGAGTTTTTATCAATAATCTCTTCTTCTTTTAATAAATAAAAGATACTAAGGCTTCTTCTAAATTTAGGAGAAGTCTTTCTTACTTCACTTCAAACAATAATCTATTCTTTTTAATATCAAAATATCATTTCTTTGTCACAAAATTTAAATAATATTCATTTTCTGTACTCAAACAATAATCATATATTAACTTCAGCTTAAGCTCTGTTTCTTAATGATAACTTCAGCTATTATTTTTTGATTTGGAATAAAATTATAAAAATGGTTTAGGATAAGAATATGAAATCCTTTTTTACTCTAATGCAAATCTGTCTCATAATCGCAATTATAAGCTCAAATCTTTTTTCCAAAGAGCAAGGTACTGCAAAATTTAGATTATTAATAATTGATTCTTTAAAAGGTGAACCTTATAACACAGTGCGAGAGTCAATGATTAAGGAGCTTTCCCGTTTAGGGTATTCTCAAAATAAAAATTTAATCATACAATATTATTCTTTGGGTAATTATGTAGGTGCAGGTATAAATATCTGGAAACATGAAGAAAAGAGTAAAAATAACGATGTAGTTTTTTTAAATGGAACCATTGCTACCAAAGCATTTAAGGAAATTGCTCTAGATGATAGCCATAAATTTGTATTTGCTAACGTTACAGATCCTGTAGGTGTTGGTGTCATTGATGATTTTGTTCAGCCTCCCAAGCACAATTTCACAGGAGTGAGTTATCCTGTACGTATTGAAGACAGACTGCGATTTATTCTAAAAGTATTTCCCAAAGCTAAGAAAATCGGACTCATTTATGGAAACCTCCCACAATCACAAAGCTACAAAAGATGGCTAGAAAACGCGTTGTTATTGGAAGAATTTAAAAACCTAGAAATCATTTTTAGAAAAGTCGAATTTGTCAAAAGTGAAAGTGGTCACAAAAGAATGGCCAGAATTGCTAAAAAACATGTTCTAGAATTGGATAAAAAAGTCGATTTATTTATAAGCCCCAATGATACTATGGGGGCACAAGCTCCTTTTGCAAAGATGCTTTATGAAAACTCCACAAAACCCTTAATTGGTCTGGGAAGAAAAGATGTGATGGATAATTGGGGTGCTACTATGTCAATATACCCTTCCTTACAAGAAGCTGGAATAACAGCTGCAAAAATGATTGATAAATTGCTAAGGGGCTCAACAGTAAAAGATATCATTCCCCAGTGGCCAAATACAGGTGTAACCTTTGATTTAACAAAAGCAAAAGAGTTTGGAATAATGATTCCCAAAGAATTAATAGAAGAAGCAGGTGCGAATATAAAATATTAGCAGTATTTTATATTCATAATAATATTGATACTAAAAGGAGTATGTAATGTTAAATATAATTGCTAAGTTATTTGTCTCTTTGACAATTTGTATGAGTACAGTTTTTGCACTCTCAGTTGATGATGTAAAAATGTTTGTTGAAAAAGGAGCAGCTTTATGTGAAGAAAAAGGAAATAAAGTCTGTTTTGATGCTTTTAATAATCCCAATGGCGGATTTATCGACGGGGAACTATATATGTTTGCCTATAAGTTTGATGGTGTTGCCCAATCCCACGGTGCCAATCCTTCAATAGCAGGACGTAACTTGTTTAAACTAAAAGATGCAAGTGGTGTACTACTCATACAGGCATTAATCAATGTTGCCAAAGAAAAAGGAAATGGCTGGCTAGATTATAAATGGTCTCATCCTCAAACAAAAAAAATCACTCCAAAAACTTCATATATTATGAAACTTAAAGGTGATTATTTTATTGGCGCAGGGATGTATAAGTAAAAATATATTTTGTTTCCAAGTTAATTGTCTAACAAAAGTGACGAGAAATATCATTTTATTGTCATAAATTTTGATTAAAGTTATTTACTTATAAATAAGGAGTAAGTGATGTTATCAAGATTGTCTAAAATTTGTGTTTCTATTGGCTTGGGGTTTAGTGTATCATATGGAGCAAGTATTGAAGAGGTTAAACCTTTTGTGGATCGTGGTGTCGCTTTGTGTGAAACGAAGGGAAATCAGGCTTGTTTTGATGCTTTTAATAATCCTCACGGTGGATTTATCAAAGGTGAGTTATATATGTTTGCATACAACTTTAAAGGTGTAAACCAAGCTTTGGGTTCAAATCCAAAACTCGTTGGGAAAAACTTATATAAACTAAAAGATGCAGGTGGGCTTATGTTATTACAAGAGTTGATTAAAATCGCTCAAACTAAAGGTGAGGGATGGTTAGATTATAAATGGTCACATCCTCAAAGTAAAAAAATTCAGCCTAAAACTTCATATATTAAAAAAATCGATGGTGATTTTTTTATTGGTGCAGGAATTTATAAATAAAAGAGAGGTCATAATATTCTGATATTTAAATTATTGGGATGAATTTAATAAAATGTAAATAAAATTTAACAAAATAAACACAAAATGTGATATAATTATAACAAAGTATTCACTTACAAATAAGGAGTAAGAAATGTTATTAAGACTATCTAAAATTTGTGTTGCGCTAAGTTTATGTTTTTGTGTCTCATACGGGGCAAGTATTGCAGAAGTGAAACCTTTTGTTGAAAAGGGTGTTGCTTTATGTAAAGCAGAAGGGAACAAAGTTTGTTTTGATGCTTTTAATAATCCCAAGGGAGGATTTATTAAAGGTGAATTATATGTATTTGCATATAATTTTGCAGGTGTTGTCCAAGCTCATGGCATTAACCCTTCTCTTTCAGGAAAAAATTTGAGTAAACTTAAAGATGCTGGTGGACTTATGTTAATTCAAGAGCTAATTAAAATCGCACGAACTAAAGGTGATGGATGGTTAGATTATAAATGGTCACATCCTCAAACAAAAAAGATTGCATCTAAAACTTCATATATTAAAAAAATCGATGGTGATTTTTTTATTGGTGCAGGAATTTATAAATAATTGTTTGATAGTTAAAATGTTTTGCATTTTAACTATCAAAAACCACATAAATCTAAAATAAAACTACCCAACAAAACACATCTTTATTCAATAAGCTCTTTATATAGACATTATTTATACATTTTTTGTAATAAAAAATAATCAAAATGTAATATTTGTCATATTCTTGTCATCTAAACCATGTAATATTATGATGTTATTATGTAAATAGATGTATTATTACGAACAAAAAAACACTAAAGGCACTTAATGAAAAAGGTTATAATCGTAGGGGCTAGTTATGCTGGACTTTATGCGGCAAAAAAATTGGCACTGGGCAATGATGTTGAAGTATTATTATTTGATAAAAATGCTTATCACTATATACAAGTAGAATCATACGGATTTGTAGCAACAAAATATAAAGCATCTGACGTTACAGTAAACACAAGTGACTATATTAAAAACTTGAATGCAAACGTAAAATTTTTTAAAAATGAAGTTTTATCTTTTGATTCAGAAGCAAAAACAATTACAACAGGTGATAATGAGACACATTCATATGATGAACTAATTATTGCAACAGGTTCATTAACGAACTTTCCTCCACAAGTTCCTAATATTGAAAAATACTCACGAGGTATTAAGACACTTCAAAGAGCAAGTGAAGTTGAGCAAACTTTTGATAAAGTTATCAATGACGCTAATTGGCAAGAAAAAAGTGATGCTAAAAAATCATATAATATGGTAATAGGTGGAGCAGGGCTTTCTGGTGTTGAAATTGCAGCAGAAATGGCAAACTTACTTAAAAAACACAAATCAAGAACAAATACTGAAGCATATGCTATAAATATCATCATCGTTGATGGTATGGCAACGGTACTTCCTGGTATGGATGAGAGATTGGTTACTTCTTGTCATGAAAGATTAGAAGACTTAGGAATTCAAGTTCACTTAGGGTCTTTTATCAAAGATGTAGATGAGAATAAAATTTATCTAATGAACGAAGTTGAAATAGAATACGACTACTTTGTGTTTACAGGTGGTGTTAAAGCAATCACATTAAACTCTAACAAAGAATATGAAGTGAACAAGATAAACCAATATGTAGTAAATGATAAACTTCAACTACTTGGAGAAGATAATATTCACGTTATTGGTGATGCTGCTCAAATAATGATAAATGACAAATATTACCCACCAACTGCACAAATTGCAATAAAGGCTGGTGAATATGTGGCAAATGCAATTACTTCAAACAGTACTGAAAGCTTTGCCTTTAAATCAAGTGGAGTATTAGTATCACTTGGTGGATGCTATGCTGTAGGGCTTGCTAATGATAAATATTTCATTAAAGGACTATTTGCACACGTCCTAAAAAAAGTAGTAACAACTATGCATAAAAGAAAATTTATTTAAAAAATTATGACATTATGACAATTTTGTCATAATTTTGTCATATCTTACATATATACTAAAAATGTAAAAAAGGTGTAGATAAAGTGTACGTCATTTATAAATGACCAGCACTTGTTTACATACATTAGGAGTATATATGTCAAAAGTTGCATTTATTGGTTTAGGTAATATGGGTGAGCCAATGGCAGCTAACCTAATCAAAGCAGGACATGATCTTGTTGTATTTGATTTGGTAGCAGCACCTCAGGAACGATTAAAAAAACAAGGCGCGAAAGTTGCAAGTAGTGCTTTAAATTCTATTGCCGATGTAGACTTCGTAATAAGTATGTTACCAGCTGGGAAACATGTAGAAGGTTTATATCTAGGACAATCCGCTCTCTTTGATAACATCTCAAAAAACACTATTATAATTGACTGTAGCACTATAGATGTGGCTACTACTAAAAAACTCTCAACCCAAGCACAAAAAGCAGGACTAAATATAGTTGATGCTCCCGTATCTGGTGGCGTTGCAGGAGCAACTGCTGGAACACTTAGTTTTATGGTAGGTGCAACAGAAGAAAACTTTTTCAATGTAAAAGCACTTTTAGAAAATATGGGTAAAAATATTTTTCATGCAGGTGATGCTGGCGCTGGTCAAATGGCAAAAGCTTGTAATAATATGTTACTTGGAATTATGATGGCAGGAACATCAGAAGCTTTACAACTTGGAATTGCCAATGGCTTAGATCCAAAAAAACTTTCAGAAATCATGTTAAATAGTAGTGGGCGAAATTGGACACTTGAAGTGTACAACCCTTGTCCAGATGTGCAAGAAAATGTACCATCTAGCAATGATTATGAAGGTGGGTTTGCACTGGATCTTATGTTAAAAGACATGAATCTGGCTTTACAAGCAAGCTTAGAGAGTAAATCTTCAACACCTCTTGGATCACTGTCAAGAAGTTTGTATGCACAACACTCAAATATTGGAAATGGTCACAAAGATTTTTCTAATATCTTTAATCAATTTTCAAAAAATTAAATTAGCAAAAATTTTGTAAAAGGAGGGAGTTTACTTAGTTGTCGAAAAAAACATTGTACGAAAAGAAGTTACTAGAAATTAATTACAAAAACAAAAACACAAATAAAAGGAAAGTT
>Ga0209081_1000508_pt1 | contig 23294 bp, 17 predicted proteins | sample GOMGulsemesocosm_4_FD_184636 | JGI IMG/M metagenome (GOLD analysis project Ga0209081, IMG submission 184636) | Methane-oxidizing microbial communities from mesocosms in the Gulf of Mexico - GOM15B Gulf of Mexico (SPAdes) (version 2) | ecosystem: Environmental > Aquatic > Marine > Cold seeps... | reverse complement strand
GATCAGTGAGGACATTAAGCGTTACAACAGTGTGACACGTGAAGATGTTATGCGGGTTTATAATAAATATATAAAATCCAAGTACGCGGTTGTCATGAGTGTGGTGCCGCCGGGAGCGGAGGCTTTGATAGCAAAGGCCGATTCTTTTGAACGTCCTAAGCGTGTTTTCTCGGAAGTATCAAAAACATCTTCAGAAGATTTAGTCTATCGCACAACGCACGACTCATTAGACAGAAGCAAGGCGCCAACAGTATCGGCCTCGCCGAGTGTGCCAGTTCCGGATTTCTGGCGTGAATCTCTGCCGAGCGGTATTCAAGTGTTGGGAGCCAACAGTACCGAAACACCTACAACTTCATTACTCATCAATATTCCTGGCGGCCACTTCTATGAGTCAAAGAAGCAGACAGGCTTAGCTGATTTAACCGCCGCTATGTTGAATGAATCAACTAAAACTTATTCGACGGAAGAGATGAGCAAGGCGCTGCAGATTCTGGGTAGCTCAATTACCTTCAATTCTAGTGATCGTTATACTTCGGTTTTTGTGAGTGCCTTATCTAAAAACTTAGCCCCCACTCTCGCGCTATTACAAGAGAAGATGTTTAGTCCGGCGTTTGATGAAGCTGATTTTGAACGACTAAAGCAACAGTCTATTCAGGGGCTGATCAATAATAAAAAAGACGCGTCTTACTTGGGGCGTCGCGCGTATACACAGTTATTGTTTGGCGACACAATCGCGGGCGCGCCGGGAGGCGGGACAGTTGAATCGCTGAGTCAATTAACCCGAGAAGATCTCGTGCAGTTTTATGCGGCACATTTTAAACCCCAAGATGCGCAAATTATTGTGGTGTCAGATCAACAGCAGAAGACTTTGCTCGCGTCCTTGAAGCCAGTGCTAGACACATGGCAGGGCCTCGCTCCAGAACTGTCAATATCGTTGCCGCGTCCGGAGATCGATAAAACTACTATTTACTTGGTCAATAAGGACAAGGCGGCGCAGTCCTATATTCGTATCGGCAAGCGCGGCTTAACTCGAGATTTCACCGGTGAATTCTATCGTCTGGGTTTGATGAATTACCCATTGGGTGGGGCGTTTAACAGCCGTATTAATTTGAACCTTCGAGAAGACAAAGGTTATACCTACGGTGCCAGAAGTGGATTTTCTGGTGGCAAGCTAAGCGGTACATTTACCGCCAGCGCTTCGGTTCGAGCAGATGCGACCATCGCGTCAATTAAAGAATTTATTGCTGAGCTTGATACTTATCAGTCTGATGGCATGCGCGAAGATGAACTTCTTTTTATGCGCAAAGCCATCAACCAAAAAGATGCTTTGAAATACGAAACACCCAATGCAAAATTAGGTTTTCTAAGCAAAATTCTTGAATATAACTTGTCAAAAGATTTTGTGAAGCAGCAGGCAAGTATTGTAGACCAGATCTCTCTGAACGAAATCAATGCTTTAGCCGAGCAACACCTGAAGTTGGAGGAGATGATCATTGTGGTGGTTGGCGATGCAGAAACCTTGCGCCCCCAGTTGGAAGCGCTTGCCTACCCCGTTGTGGACCTGGCTATCTAGTTTTACAAGCCTAACTCTTCGCGCAGGGCTTTGAGCCTTGCGCGATTCTCTTCGCTCGACAGCGGTACTTCAATTGTCTCTGGCAGCAAGGGTGTTGCGGGTGGCGAAAGAACCTCTCCGCCAATTACCCTCTCTACATATTGTTTGTAGTGACGTTGAAACACCGGGAAGGCAATATTTTCCGTATTCCTGCTGAGAAAAAACCAATCACTATCGCGGCCAGCATAGTACACTGCTGGATGTTGCCACTTGGCACTGGCCTTTGGGCTGGGCGCCCTGCAGGCTTGAATGTAGGCGCTGTGCGCGTCAGGCAAGCCTTCGCTCGACTCTGATTCACAGTGGTGAATCATAGTGTGGAGAGTAGGTAAAAATTCACTGTTCTCAATCACTCGCTTAACGCCACGCAGCAAAGTTTCCGCTGAGAAACGAGCTAAGCTTTCCAGCCACAAACGTTTAATTTGGTTGAGTACCTGAGTGTCACTATAGGCTTTGTAATATTGATTGTGATAGTTGATGCGCAGTAGAGCAAAGACCTCATTCAAAGCATCAATGTGTGCGTCCGTTGGTTTGGCGCGCTCAGCGCTAGCCGGCCCAGCTTCTGTCGGTGAGGTCGTCGACGAGCGAGCGATCTCTTGTGCGGCTTGGTTGATGAGTGTTTTGCTGTCCTGCATGCTGAGAACCCTGTAGTGATTGTGAGCCAGTCATTGGCAGTTCGTGGCGTCGCGCCCAATGGTATTTCGCGTGTTGCAAAAACTTGGTATTCCAAGACGTGTGCACTTGATTGCTGTCACGCCAAAATAGAATAAATTCCGGAACAAGAGAGCGAGCAAAGGCGATATCAATGTTGGCCAGCTTCAGCACGTCAAACACATCGCTGTTTGGTTGCCAAGTTTCAGGAATGCGGCGTGGTTCAGTGTCGTGTTCTATGGCCGAATTATAACGTGCCCATTGACGGCGCACATGTTGAATAAATTTACTGTTCCAGGCGCGGGATTTTTCGCCGCGTTCCTGCCAGTAGAGCACAAACTCTGGCACGGCATCGTCAATAAAAGCCGGATTAACTTGTGCCTGACGCGTCATTATTTCCAGTGCATCTGGGCTTGGGCGCCAGCCTGAGTGCATACCAATTTCTTGATCACGACGCCCGAAGTCGCTTTGACGCTCTCGCCACTTACGCAGTACCTGCTTTAAGAACTTCGAGCCCCAGGAGTGATGAGGCTCATCCCGTTCACTCCAGTAAGTGACGAATTCTGGAATTTGCTCGTAAATGAACTCCACCGAAATATTGTGCTGGCAAATTTGTTTTACAAGCTCTGCACTGGGCTGCCAGTTGGGAGCGATACGGTTTGCGCCAGAGCGGGCATGTGGCTGGGTTTGTGCAGCCAAGGGCGCTGCACGAAAACCAGCAGAGGGCAGAGTGGGGCTTCCGCCTTGTTGGTTTACTTGCTCATTGAAGGCGAAGTGAAACTCACGACTGCGGCTATAAGGGGCCGAATTTAGGAGAAGAATTCCCGTATCTACCAAGTTTTTGGCAATGCGTTGAATATCGTGCTCACTCCAAAACGGCATATAGCGTTGCAGACTTTCCTCATTTAGGCGCAGCCATTCGTAGCCGCGCGAGCGCTCTGGTTCGCGGTGCTCCAGAAGGTCTGAAAGCACAGAGAGCATAGTGGCTTCCTCCAGGCCAATAGTAGCGGCCAGAGAAGGTGAAACCTGGAGAGTTTTTTCGGGAATAAGCGACATAGACATAGATCGCCATTTTAGCACAAGTGTGTCGCCATTGGCATGCCAGCAAGCGCTCTGGTACGGTAGGCGAAAATTGATGAATCGAACTGTTGCAGACAGTTGAGTAGAGGGTGAGTGGCAAAGCAAAAATCAGCGTATGTGTGTAGCGACTGCGGGTCAGATTACACCAAGTGGCAGGGCCAGTGCAGTGACTGCAATGCCTGGAACACTCTATCGGAAGTGCGCCTTGGGCCCACCCCCACAAATCGTGGCGCAAAATTTGAAAGTTATGCGGGCAATGCCACCGCATCTGCAACAGAGCTGCAAACTCTCGCTGACATCGACCTAAACGCTGTTCCTCGATTTTCTAGCGGGACTCATGAATTTGATCGAGTGTTGGGCGGTGGCTTCGTTCCAGGGTCTGTTGTCTTGATTGGTGGTAACCCTGGGGCGGGTAAAAGCACTGTGCTCCTACAGACCCTCTGCTATCTAGCTCAGCAAATGCCGGCGCTCTACGTCACCGGTGAAGAGTCATTACAGCAAGTCGCTATGCGCGCTCAGCGTCTCAAGTTACCGACCGACAATCTAAAAATGCTCAGTGAGACCAGCGCCGAAAGCATCTGCGCCACCGCTCAAAAAATGCAACCTAAAGTCATGGTGGTGGACTCCATACAGGTTATGCACATGGCTGACATTGCCTCAGCCCCAGGTTCAGTGTCTCAGGTGCGAGAGAGCGCGGCCTTCCTCACGCGCTTTGCCAAGCAGACCGGTACCGTTCTAATACTCGTCGGCCATGTTACCAAAGACGGCAGTCTGGCAGGCCCCAAGGTGCTTGAGCACATGATAGATTGTTCCATACTCCTTGAAGGTTCCGACGACTCCCGCTTCCGCACCCTGCGCGGCAGTAAAAATCGCTTTGGCGCGGTCAACGAGCTTGGTGTTTTTGCCATGACGGAGCAAGGCTTAAAAGAGGTTAAAAACCCTTCGGCCATTTTCCTTCAGCGCAGCGAAAAAGTGGCCTCAGGCTCCGTAGTCATGGTCATGTGGGAAGGTACTCGTCCTCTGCTCGTAGAAATTCAGGCCCTTGTAGACGACAGCCACATGGGCAATCCCCGTCGAGTTGCCGTAGGCTTGGACCAAAACAGACTCAGCATGTTATTGGCAGTACTGCACCGTCACGGTGGCATCATGGTCGGAGATCAAGACGTATTTGTTAATGTAGTGGGGGGCGTAAAAATAATAGAAACCAGTGCTGACTTGTCTCTATTGCTCGCCATTGTGTCCAGCTTCCGCGACCGGCCATTGCCTCAAGATCTCATGGTATTTGGGGAGGTGGGTTTGTCCGGGGAAATACGCCCAGTGCCCAGTGGGCAAGAGCGTTTAAGAGAAGCGGCCAAGCACGGCTTCAAGAGAGCCATAGTGCCCGCGGCCAACGCCACTAAAAGTGGCGTTGCGGGCATGGAGGTGGTTGCCGTAAAGACCTTGGCCGACGCCTTAAATGCAATAGACTAAGGGCGAGTATTTTAGCCAAGCGCCAATTTGCCTCTCTCCTCTTGAATGCGTTTATAGATTTCTTCCCGGTGAATTTCAACATCATCGGGCGCCTTAATGCCCAGGCGTATTTGATTGCCCTTGGTCCCAAAGACAATCACCTCAATATCATCTCCAATTTTAATGGTTTCACCGCTGCGTCGAGATAGAATTAACATGCCAATTTCCCTATTGATCGAGCACTGAAAAGTAGTGCTCAGTAAGGAAAATAATAAGTCTATCTCTTCCATTCAACTATCGGTAACCCACCGGTAAATTCCACAGGAAATACCCAAAACACGGAAACCAATGGCAAAATAAACACCGTAAACATGGAGTAACAGAAGAAGGTGCGCATTGCGCAGTTTGAGTTTAGCGGGGCTCTAAAGTTCTATTGCGGCGATTCACGGCTTGCCAAGGCCGCTGCATCAATCAAAGATTATGATCATCTACCATGCTCTCAATGCTTCGCTCTGCATCCGAAATTTTATATTTCTCCAGCAGCTCTCGAAGTCGAGATTGGTTATCGATTCCAGTTGCCCGGGATTCAATACCTAGATAATGGGAGTTTTGATGAGCTAGGCGGCCTTGCATCTTAATCGTAGAGCCGTCATCTGTTTCAATTGTAAGCACCAACTCATCGCCTGCCTTGAGTGTATGCTTATTAATCACAGCCGCCAGTGCGCCATTAAAAGAAAGGTCCAGAATATGAACTTCCAGCTTCTGCTCCAGCGTGATTAAACTGGCGTAGGCTCGGTAACTTACGCGGGGGAAATATCGTCGATTGCGCCCTTCTTTAGTGCTAATAGTCAAGACTGATGTCCTTATTAATCGTTGGCGGCTAACTCAGACAACTCGCGTTCTGCGGCCTGAGCATCCCCTAAATTCAGCTCTACCAGTCGACGTAAATGACTGATGCTTTCGACGTCAATCATCTCACATTTAAAGCCCAGCTGAGTAGCTTCTTGATGGCTTAAACGGACCGTCATCGAGATACACGCTTCCCCTTCAAGACTAATTCTTGCTTCCAGAGCTTCATTCTCGTTCAGCCTTAGGGAGTCTGGGGCTTCCACTAAAAGCCCTTTCAGCGATACGTCCAGCAAACGCACCTCAGTTTCTATCTCGGCTTGAATCAGCTGTGTAGACGCATTGAAGCGAATCCGCTGAAATCGGCGTTGATTGTTTTCAGTGTTCATACTGCTCTCAACCCTAAATGATTGGTCATCTTTAAATTGTAGGTGTTTGTGGGCCAATCGGCTAGGGACCCCAAAACACCTGCAATGTTATAGCCTAGGTTTTTAAGCGCTTGTATTTCTTGCGCTGAGGGGTGGCATTAGCACCTTTGCGCTTAACAAAGTCTTCATGGTATTCCGTGTAGTTGCCCTCGTGGAAAACAATTGATGAGTCGTCTTCATACGCCAGAATATGGGTTGCTACACGGTCCAGAAACCAACGGTCGTGAGAAATCACCATCGCACAGCCAGGGAACGCTAAAATTCCTTCCTCTAACGCTCGCAGAGTTTCCACATCCAGGTCATTGGATGGTTCATCCAGCAGTAGCACATTGGCACCCTGCTTGAGTGTATTGGCGAGGTGTAAGCGACCTCGCTCACCACCCGAGAGATCACCAACACGTTTCTGCTGATCAGAGCCCTTAAAATTAAATCGGCCTAAATAAGCTCGTGAACTCACCTCGTAATTGCCAATGCGCAGCATGTCGTGCCCGCCTGAGACCGCCTCCCATACCGTTTGTTTGTCGTCTAGGCTTTCACGGCCTTGCTCAACAACCGCCAGTTGCACTGAATCACCTAGGCTAATGCTGCCGCTGTCCGGGGTTTCACGACCGCTAATCATGCGGAATAGCGTTGATTTACCCGCGCCGTTACCGCCAATAATACCCACAATCGCGCCCTTTGGGACGGCGAAGCTGAGGTTCTCAATCAGTAGGTCATCGCCATAGCCCTTACTTACCCCGTCAAATTCAATCACCTTATCGCCCAGGCGCTGGCCAGGTGGAATGTAGATTTCGTTTGTTTCATTGCGCGCTTGGAATTCTTGAGATTGCATCTCTTCAAAGCGAGAGAGGCGCGCTTTGTTTTTTGCGTGGCGGCCTTTAGGGTTCTGACGTACCCATTCGAGCTCGGATTTCATCGCTTTGTTGTGAGAGGTTTCGGCTCGGGCCTCCTGCTCCAGTCGTGCCTGCTTGGTCTCAAGCCAGGTGCTGTAGTTGCCTTCGTAGGGAATGCCGTGACCTCTGTCTAGTTCCAGAATCCAGCCTGCGGCGTTGTCGAGGAAGTACCGATCGTGGGTGATGGCGACCACAGTGCCATTAAACTCGACCAGGAAACGTTCTAGCCAGTGCACACTTTCGGCGTCTAAGTGGTTCGTAGGCTCGTCGAGTAACAGCATGTCGGGTTTGGACAGTAGCAGGCGGCACAGCGCCACACGGCGACGTTCACCTCCAGACAGCTTACTCACATCGGCGTCCCAAGGCGGCAGGCGTAGTGCGTCGGCGGCAACTTCCAAGGTGTGGTTGAGATTGTGCGCGTCCCAAGTTTCAATAATGTTTTCAAGTTGGGCTTGGCGTTTGGCGAGTGCGTCAAAATCGGCATCGGCTTCTGCGTAGTCGGCATAGACCTTGTCCAGCGACGCTAAGGCATCAACGGCTTCCCTAACACCGTCCTCAACATTTCCCCTTACGTCTTTTTCAGGGTCTAGCTGAGGCTCCTGCGGTAAGTACCCAACCTTAATGTCCGGCATGGGGCGGGCTTCGCCATTAAAGTCTTTATCAACACCGGCCATGATACGCAGCAAGGTAGATTTACCTGAGCCGTTGAGTCCCAGCACGCCAATTTTGGCGCCGGGGAAAAAGGACAGGGAGATATCTTTCAGAATTTCGCGTTTTGGCGGGACAATTTTGCCCACGCGATTCATTGAATAAACAAACTGAGCCATGAACTTGCAGCCTTTAGTGATGAATTCCAGGGCCTATATCGTGTGGAAGCGCCGTTGGGTGAAGGTCGTTATTGTAAACTAGGGTTAGGGAAATAAGAACTTTGTAATCCTTTTATACGAGCTCAGCTATACTTCTTTCAAAATTTCAATGCTAATTGAAGAGATCTTATGGATTCTGAGAATAGGCCGGATGCTGAGAGCAATGCCGTGGGGAGCGCTAAATTTGAGCTGGCGGAAGGGTTTGAACCAGAATTCAAAAGGTTCTTTGTACATACCCCAGCCCTGTTGGCTGTGGCAGATTTTGAAGCCCGTTTAGTCTGGGTGAACGAGAGTTGGGAAGAGGTGCTGGGCTATGGTGCTGAGCAGCTTCTTAGTCAGTCCTATGAGGACCTAGTTCATCCCGACGACAAAGACCCTTCTCAAAATGTACTGCTTAAGAAAGGCGCGGGCGGTGAAGACACGATTAAAACCAACAATCGATATCGTCACGCTGACGGTCACTGGGTTCATTTAGAGTGGTATATCAACGTAGATTCCAAAAACAAGCTCTTGTATGGCATCGCTAACGACGTCACTAATATTATTTCTCGTAATGCTCTTCTCAAAGAATCTCAGTTACGTTTTAACTTGGCGCTGGACGCTTCCAATGAAGGAATTTGGGATTGGGATATTGACAAGGATGAATTCTTTTTTTCTGATCGCTGTAAAACTATGCTGGGTTATGAAGCCGGTGAAGTGGGGAATTCTTACCAAGAGTGGGGCCAGTGGATCAGTGCAGAAGACGCTGATCATAATAGGCTTCAAGTACTCGCCCATTTGAAAGAAAAAACACCCTATGAAGTTGAATGTCGATTTAAAACTAAGCAGGGAGAGTTTCGTTGGTTTTTGATGCGTGGACAAGCGGTTTGGAATGAGAGTGGAAAAGCCCTGCGAATGGTTGGTTCATTTTCAGCAATTCACGAGCGGAAATTACATGAACAGCAATTGCAAGAAGCACGAAAAAATGCCGAAGATGCGAGCAATGCCAAAAGTATATTTTTGGCGAATATGTCCCATGAGCTGCGAACACCATTGAATTCCATTATAGGATTTTCTAATCGTATTTTAAGACGCTCTGGTGATATTTCACCGGCAAAGTTTATGGATAGCGTCGACGCAATTTTTCGCAACGGAAAATATTTATTAGAATTGGTGAATTCGCTGTTAGATTTGGCAAAAATCGAAGCTGGCATGATGGTGTTGGATAAGCAGTCTTCCTCTGTAGAGGGCTTGTTGGAAGATGTTTCAACGCAAATGTTGCCTCTCGCGGAAGAGAAAGGTTTGATGCTAACGGTCGCCTGTACTAGCGAGCGATCTGTTTATAATTTTGACTTTATAAAAGTTAAGCAGATCTTAGTAAACCTTTTGTCAAACGCCGTTCGTTTTACTCAGAACGGATACATTGATGTGACGATGTCTCCGCTAGCGGGTGACGACAATTTCTTGGAAATTATTGTGGTCGATACGGGTGTGGGATTGTCAGAAGATGAGCAGCAGCAAATATTCAAAAAGTTCATTCAGCTGGACAGCGCAAATGACAGTGTGCGGGGCGCGGGTAGTGGTATTGGTTTAGCTCTCGTTCAAGAGCTTAGTAAATTGCATGGAGGTTGGGTGAGTGTCAGTAGTGAAAAAGGCACAGGTTCAGTTTTCACTGTTGTTCTAGATGTGAGTGAGAGCTCCTAGCGGTGCCGGCTTTTTCGATATTGTTGCGGGGATAAACCAATCACTTTTTTGAACAGTCGAGAAAAATAATAGGCGTCTTCATATCCCATCTCGGCGCTTACCTGTTTTACCGAACGGCTATTGCTATCGAGCAAGTAGCAAGCGCGTTGCATTTTCATGTTAATAAAATACTGAATGGGTGAGTGTCCGGTGAGTTGCTTGAATTTCTTTGAAAAATGGTACTTGGACACCTGGGCTTCTGCTGCCAATGTGTCTAGATTAAGTTGACCGTGAACGTGTTCTTGCATGGTTGCGCGCAGGCGTTCCCAGTCAAGAAGTTTGCCACTTTGCGGATCGTGTTGCCGGGCCAGCAGCGCTAAGTAGCTCATTAGGGCTTGGAGCTGATGGCAACCTTGCACAAATTCTGCGAGTTGATAACCGCTGTGTCGCAGTTCTGCCAGAGCATCAAAAATGCGCACCACCCGTGCCTGAATTCCAATACTCAAACGGGGCGAGCTCAAGTTTAAATGTTCGTAGAAGTCTTTTGCTGCCAGACCTTCGAAATGCAGCCAATAGATAGTCCATGGTGAATGCTCTGAAGCTTCATAAGTGTGGGCAGTTCCTTTAGGTAGGAAAAAGCAATCTCCCGCGTTAATGGCGAATGTTTTTTGATTTACCGTGAGAGTGCCACTGCCGGCGGTGCAATAAATAAGCAGGTAGTTGTCGTGTTGATGCCTTTCCATCTTGTGCCCGCGTGCGGAAGGGTAATAACCCATGGCCAGAGGGTATAAATTTCGAGTGAGGGGGTCTTGCGCCAATTGTGCGACGATAAAATACGGACTCAAAAAGCGAATTCCGTCATGGTGGAGCGGCCATTCCGATGTTATTTTATTCATATCTATTTGATATATATGAAGTTATTTTGATTTTCTTCACCCTTCTAATTCAAAAGTACAACGCAATATAATCCATCAAATAAACAAGATCGTCAATCCTCTGCAAACGTCGTCTATGGTTATATACTAGCCAAGTCCACAGGCTCCCGAGTATTGCTCAAAAGCAATGACAAGAGCGCTGTTATAGTCCCCATTAAATTCAGGAGAATAAGCATGGGCGTTGAATCCCCCGTAGAAATGAGCGCAGCCGCACTGAAGGTTCAGGCGCTGATTGAGCGTTCGCGCAAGGCTCAGGCCCAAATTGAGCATTACACTCAAGCTCAAGTTGACGAGTTGATCTCCACCATGGTGTGGTCGGTTGCCCGCCCAGAAGTGGCTGACAAAATTGCTCGCTTTACCGTAGAAGAAACGGCATTGGGTAATTATGAAGGCAAATATTTGAAAATTTTCCGAAAAACTCGCGCCACACTATTCGATATTATTCACGATAAGTCTGTGGGTGTTATCGAAGAGGATGCGGAACGCAATCTAGTTAAGATTGCCAAGCCTATTGGCGTTATCGGTGCTTTGTCGCCTACAACGAACCCAGAAGCCACGCCGGTGATTAAGGCGATCTCGGCAGTTAAAGGTCGCAATTCAATCATTGTTGCGCCTCATCCACGAGCAAAACAAACCAATAAAATGATCTGTGATTATATGCGCGAAGCTATTGTGGCGTGTGGCGCACCTGCAGATTTGGTCATCAGCATTGATACCCCTGAGTTAGACACTACCGCGGAACTTATGCGTCAGTGCGATCGAGTGCTGGCCACCGGTGGTGGTGCTATGGTGTCGGCGGCATACTCCAGTGGTACACCGGCCCTAGGCGTTGGGGTTGGCAACGCTGTGATCACGGTTGATGATACGGCTGACTTAGATGAAGCGGCTGAGAAAATTCGCATTTCAAAAACCTTAGATCTGGCGGCGTCTTGCTCTTCTGATAATTCGGTATTGGCATTCGAATCAGTAAAGGACGCACTGCTTGAAAAATTACAGGCTGAGGGTGGATATATTGTTTCGCCGGAAGAGAAGGCCTTGCTACAAGCAACCATGTGGGAAGACGGCCATTTCAATACACGTATTGTTGCTCAGCCGGCCGCGACCATTGCTGGTATGGCGGGCTTTACTCTTCCTGAAAATGTCAGCTTTTTAATTGTGCCTGAAACCGGCGTTGGCTCAGACAGCCCATTCTCAGGAGAAAAACTGTCGATTGTTATGGCGTTCTACACCGTGAAGGACATCGATGGCGCTATTGCGCTCACCAACGCTATTCAAAGCTACCAGGGAGAAGGCCACTCTTGTGGTATATATTCCTATAATGACGAACACATTATGAAGTTTGCGATGAACACTAAAACTTCTCGAGTGATGGTGAATCAACCTCAGGCGGCCTCAAATAGCGGCAACTTATGGAACGGCATGCGTCAAACTTTCTCCTTGGGCTGTGGTTCTTGGGGGGGTAACAGTACGAATAACAATATTACCTGGCGCGATTTGATTAACGAAACGTGGGTGTCGAGACCGCTGGCCGTTAGTAAGCAATTGCCGCCTGATGAAGAGCTATTTGCCTTGGCCCTAGACAAGAAGTTGGCCTAAGCAAAAAACCGTAAAACGGACATTCCTTCCGGGAGTGTCCATTTTTTTTAGGCGAGTCGAAAAATCACTCGCTTTGCGTACCATCGAAAACCTTATTAGCGGGCGTTCTGTTCGTTAAATCACGGAGAAACCATCGCAATGAATTTCGACCTTTCTGACGAGCAGCTGGCCTTCCAGGATGCGGCACGCGCATTTGCTTTGGGTGAGATGGCGCCACACGCGGCCGAGTGGGACGAGCAGGCTATTTTTCCTCGCGAACTCATTGGGGCGGCCGGAGAAATGGGTTTTTGTGGAATGTATTCTCCTGAAAAGAATGGTGGCATGGGTTTATCCCGGATGGACACCATGGTAATTGTTGAAGAGCTAGCGGCCGCCTGCCCATCAACGGCCGCCTTCATCACTATTCACAACATGGCCACCTGGATGATTGCGAATTGGGGGCAAGAAAGCCTTCAAAGCGAATGGGGTGAGGCGCTAACCAGCGGCCAGAAGCTGGCATCCTACTGCTTAACCGAGCCGGGAGCAGGCAGTGACGCGGCGTCTTTAAGTACCTCGGCCAAAGTGGACGGTAATGACTACATTGTGAATGGTAGTAAGGCGTTTATTTCTGGAGCGGGTGCCACTGATATTTTGGTGGTAATGACTCGCACTGGAACGGTGGCTGAGGGCGCAAGAGGTATCACTGCGATTGCCATCCCCGCTGACACTGCGGGTATACACTATGGGAAAAAAGAAGTGAAGATGGGTTGGAATAGCCAGCCTACTCGCACTATCACCTTTGACAATGTTCGTGTGCCCATTACTCATCAATTGGGAGATGTTGGCGAGGGCTTTAAGATAGCCATGCGAGGTTTAGACGGAGGGCGCATCAATATAGCTACCTGCTCCTTGGGCGCGGCACAAGCTGCGCTGAATGCGACACAAAGCTATATGCTAGAACGCAAACAGTTTGGCAAGACTTTGGCGAGCTTTCAGGCATTGCAGTTTAAGTTGGCCGATATGGCCACCAAGCTAGTCACCGCTCGACAAATGGTAAGGCTTGCCGCATTTAAGCTGGACCAGAATCACCCTGATAAAACTACTTATTGTGCTATGGCAAAACAACTAGCAACAGACTTAGGTTTTGAAGTATGTAACGAAGCCCTGCAGTTGCACGGCGGCTATGGCTATATTCGCGAGTACCCTCTAGAGCGCTTAATGCGCGACGCCAGGGTACACCAAATTCTTGAAGGCAGTAATGAAATTATGCGTGTAATTATTGCGCGACGAATGTTAGAAGAAAATGCAACGGAGACCCTGCGATGAGCGATTTACTCAAACTAGAAAAGCGTGGCCATACGGCTATTATCACACTTAATAATCCTCCTGCGAATACCTGGACTCCAGAGAGTTTGAACTATTTACAGCAAATTGTGGGCGAGCTAAATGCAGACCCAGAAAACTACGCGCTGATCATCGCGAGTGAGAGCGAAAAATTCTTCAGTGCCGGTGCCGATCTGTCGCGCTTTAATCACGATGATAAAGCTCAAGCTTTTGAATTTATTGGTGCCTTCGGCGCGGCGAATGAGAGCTTAACTCAATATCAGGGAGTTTCAATTGCGGCCATAACCGGCTTTGCAATGGGGGGCGGATTAGAGACGGCCCTAGCGTGTGATATTCGCATTGCAGAAGAGCAGGCCCAGATGGCATTGCCGGAATGTACTGTTGGATTATTGCCCGGCGGCCTCGGAACTCAATTGCTGCCTTGGCTTGTAGGTGAAGGTTGGGCAAAACGAATGATATTGTTGGGCGAGCGTATTAAAGCCCCAAAAGCGGAACAAATTGGTTTGGTTCAGGAAGTTGTGCCCACTGGACAGGCTCTGACAAAAGCATTGGAATTGGCGGCTAAAGTTGAAGGCCAATCACCCACGTCGGTACGAGTGTGCAAAGAGCTGATTATGTCGGCACGAGAACGCCCTCTCAATAGCGGCTTTTCAATTGAGCGCGAGGTGTTTGTTAAATTGTGGGACACGCAAGATCAAAAAGAGGGTGTCGGTGCTTTTATGGAAAAACGCAAACCTAATTGGAAGAACTGTTAATGGCTACTGAAAATAAGGGTATATAAATACATGGCTAATGATGCCCCAGTAATTTTTGAAGAGCGAGCGGCTGGCGATACACATAAAGTAGGTATTGCTACACTGAACGCTGAGAAATCTCTCAATTCCCTCACCCTGGAAATGATCGACTTGTTGCAGGAGAAATTCACAGCCTGGGAAAATGATGAGTCTCTCGTCTGTGTATTCTTACAAGGTGCCGGTGACAAAGCGTTTTGCGCTGGAGGTGACGTAGTCGCCATGCATCGGACGTCGGCTGCCTACGGTGAGAAGTTGACCGACACAGCGACGCAGGATTTCTTCAGCCGCGAATATCGCTTGGATCATCACATTCATACCTATTCCAAACCTATTATTGTTTGGGGTAACGGTATTGTAATGGGGGGCGGTTTAGGTCTGATGAGTGGCGCGAGCCATAGAGTGTTGACTGAGAGTACCAGAATGGCCATGCCCGAAGTCACCATTGGTTTATATCCAGACGTGGGAGGCACCTACTTTCTAAATCACGCCCCAGGTAAAACTGGATTATTTTTGGGCCTGACAGGTGCCTCAATAAATGCCGCTGACGCTAAGTTTGTAGGCTTGGGTGATCGATTTGTATGCCACCGCGAAAAAAACCAGGTACTAGATGCGCTTGCTCGGGCTAACTGGTCGGTCGCGAGCTCGAGCAGTATCGTTAGCCATTTGCTTCGCGAATTTGAAGCGGCTTGCATCGACGAGCAACTTGAGGGGCAGGTGCAGTCTCACTTAGATTGGATAAACGACGTCTGCGACGCTGACAGTACATCTGCCTTAGTAGAAAAAATTCTGAGTTATGATGGCGATGATGCCTGGCTGAGTCGCGCTAGGGGTGGCCTTGCAAAAGGTTGTCCTGTTACGCCATATTTGGTGAAAGAACAAATGGAGCGCGGTAAACATCTATCGCTGGCTGATATTTTCAGAATGGAGTTAGTGATGTCAGCCAATTGCGCATTGCGTGGGCATTTTAAGGAGGGTGTTCGCGCACTTCTTATCGACAAAGATCGCAATCCGCAGTGGCTCCCCGCTAAGGTGGCGGATGTTAGCGATAAAGAAATAGAAGCATTTTTTACCGCCCCATGGCCTGAAAATGAACATCCATTGAAAGACCTGTAGCATCTGAGGACGTATTACAATGAGTCAGAAAAACAGTAATAAAAAAATCGTAGCCTTTATTGGTCTTGGCAACATGGGCGGCGGCATGGCCCCAAATTTGGTGAAGGCTGGCTTTCAGGTTCATGCCTTTGATTTGTCGGCGCCAGCATTAGCGCTGGCAGAATCTCTGGGATGTTCTCCGTATTCTTCAGCAAAAGAGGCAGTTCAGGGAGCAGATTTCATTATCAGCATGCTGCCTAACGGCGATATTGTTGAGGCAGTATACATCGACGGACCGGAAGCTCTGTTGAACAGTATCTCGCCTTCCGCGCTCATCATAGATTGCTCAACGGTAGCGTCTGCGAGTTCAATACGATTGGCGGAATCGGCCTTGGGAAAAGGTATTAAGGCCATCGACGCACCAGTGTCGGGGGGCGTGGCCGCGGCGGCGGCAGGCACCCTAGCGTTCATGTGCGGCGGTGAAGAAGATGCCTATCAGTCTGCTCTGCCGGTGCTGAATGCTATGGGTAAGAACATATTTCTAGCAGGTGCCGCAGGTGCGGGTCAAATTGCCAAAATCTGTAATAACATGTTGTTAGCCGTGCATATGACAGGTACCGCAGAAGCGCTTCAGCTGGGTGTGGACAACGGCTTAGATCCCAAGACACTCTCTGACATTATGATTAAAAGTTCAGGTTGTAATTGGACGGTTGAAAAATACAATCCCTACCCAGGTGTGATGGAAGGTGTTCCGGCCAGCAATAATTATGAAGGTGGTTTTATGGTGGACCTAATGCTCAAAGATTTGGGTTTGGCGCAGCAGGCCGCGTTGGCGAGTCAGTCGGCAACCCCTATGGGGGCTGCGGCGAGGAACTTATTTAATTTGCATAAGCACAGTGGTGGTGAAGACAAAGGCGGCAAAGATTTCTCGTCTATCTTGGACTTGTATCGCCGCGATTAGCCGGACAATTTTCTTTCTTTTCTGACCGCATCGGCGAGCTTTTCACTGAAAAGCTCTTCGGGCCGCGCAAGTAAAAATCCTTGCGCATAAGAAACCCCCATCTCTATCGTTTTTGCGAGCACCTCAGGCGTTTCGATATATTCGGCGACCGTCTTAATTCCCATTACTGAGGCGATGTCGATAATGGATTGCACGAATACTGTATTCACTGGGTCGTCAATCATTCCTCGCACGAACATACCATCGATTTTAATGTAATCGACGGGCAGCTCTTTCAGATAACCGAAAGACGACATGCCGCTGCCGAAATCGTCAAGAGAAAATTGGCAGCCAAGGGCCTTTAATCGCAGTATGCTTTCTTTTGCATCCCTTAAGTTGCGAATAATGGCGGTTTCGGTTATTTCAAAGTTGATCATTTTAGCCGGAAGATTTGCGGCAGAAATTGTTTCTTCAAGGTAGTTCAAGAATTGTGGGTCGCTTATGCTTGCGCCTGATATATTGATCCAATAGCTCCGCTTGTCACCGAAGGCTTCGCGATATTGTGGTAAATTAGAGATTAGATGATTAATGACCCACTGATCTAGCTTTACGCTTAAGCCATAGCGTTCCGCTGCGGGGAAAAAAGCGCCTGGTGGTGTAAACGTAAACCCGTCTGCATTTCGCAAGCGCAGTAAAATTTCCACATATTCGTTTCTATCCTCAGCACCCAGAGAAAACATAGGCTGCGCAAATAACACGAAATGATCTTCGGCCATTGCTTTATGTAAACGATGCGCCCACTGCATTTCGTTTTGCGTTGCGGTAATTTCCGCATCTTGAGGATCGATGAGATGAACGCGGTTGCGGCCAGATTCTTTTGCCAAGAAACAAGCGGAGTCCACCTGCTGCAGAACTTTGGACACATCTTGATCTGACAAGTAGCTGGCCATTGCGCCAATGCTAGCACTGATCCGAAAAGTATCGCCCTGCCAGTTGAAATGGATTGATTCTATGGCGAGGCGAATGTCTTCAGTTATGCGCTGGGCTTCATTTTTATCACAGTGGTAGAGCAATAGGGCAAATTCGTCACCTCCCAGCCTGACAACCAAATCGCCCTGGCGAACTTTCTCGCGTATTTTGTCGGCTACTTGACACAGTAATTCATCACCCGCCATATGGCCGCAAGTATCATTAACGGTTTTAAACTGATCCAAATCTAGGATGCTTAGAGTATGTTCCCGATTGGCGTTTCTCGGATCTTTCTTTACTTCCAGTAGGGCTTGATTGAGCACCCGTCGATTGGCGAGCCCCGTTAAAGAATCATGCTGCGCCTGAAAAGCCAGTTCAAGTGACAGTCGTCTTGATTCGGTAATATCTTGAAGTTGTACAACGGCATAGCTAAAACGTTTTTTGTTGTCCAATACAGATGATACGCTCATGGCAACTGTTAGGGTATTATCCGTTTTTCCTTGGCAGCGGATTTCCACGCTAAATTTATCAATTTCATTGGTTACTAGTTGCGTAAATAAACATCTAACTTCGCTTTGGTCAACGGGCGAAATTATATCTTGCACCTGCTTTGGACCTAAATTTTCCAAACCTAAAAGTGCTTCAGAGATCTTATTGTGACGAATAATGTTGAGGTTGGAGTCGATCAAAACCATACCGATTGGGGCATTAAGGAAGGCCTGTTCAAATCTAGATTCTAGGTCTTTGTCGCGCACTTCAATAATTTCTAGCATCGCATTAAAATTATTACTGAGCTCGCCAACCTCGTCGGGGAAATAAGAGTGACTTCGTAGAGAGTAGTTTTTGGTTTCTGTGACCTCTTTAGATATCTTAGATAGCGCAATTATGGGCTTGGTGATTGAGCGCAGAAATAAGTTGGCAAAAAGGGTGCCGGAAATTACGGCAATAATGGCCGTAATCAGTAAAGTGTATGCTGATCGATTAGTTTTTTCATGAAGTTCTGAATCGTCAAAAACAATGGATAGCTCGCCTATAGTTTCGCCAGATTCTTGGACTGGAATAACAAGGCTGCCAATGTGTGTATAGTCTACGCCTGGCAAAACTTCGACATGTCTTCGTGGTTGCGATTGTTCAAAATTTTGGGTGATCACACGGTCAAGCTTGTCGCTGGACAAGCTGGCTGATACGAGTGCTGAATCTGAGTGCAGCGCTGAAAGAATCTCATGGATAGCCTCCTCGTCGTTGAATAGAACTGCAGCGCTAATATTGCTGGCGACTAAGCTGCCTTGATTGCTTATGCGTTGTTGAAAGTAATCTCGGTCAGAGTGGTAGTTGTTGTATGCCCAGTAGCTTCCGGCAATCGCAAATACCAGCACGGTGGTGACGGAATATACAACAAGTAATTTTTTTCGAATGCTCAATGTATGGATCATGGCTTACGCCCATTTTTTGATAGTCTTAGGAGCTTTGAGCTAATTCTGAAATTGGAAGATCTCATTTTAGGCTGTGCGATCGAGAAGGACATTTTGTTCTCAATAATTTTAAGCTGTATGTCCATCCCTAGGATAAGTGCGTTTGGCATATCTGAAATTTCTAGAACGCTAGGGTGATGGGGCATATTTCGATGTTGTATTGAGCGCGAGTCCCAATACACCAAGTTGCAGAAGGTGTAATCTTTGGGGTTGGAAATAACCTTAAGGCGGCGATTTCCTCCTATCGGCAGATTCATCAGTGACGCAGATTGCGTGTGTATATTAGAATTTGAATAGAGGCAGAATTTTATGTATTTCGCCCCTGAAGGCCATGTCACAAATTTCACAATATTTGCGATGTATGCGGTTTTTAATTTCCCACTTAGATCTGTAGCTTGAGCCATTTCCGGTGAAAGCAGGCTGCATATGACTAAAAAAATCCATCTGAATGAACTCGGCCAGGTGTTCGGCTGGTGCAATGGCGGCGTATGCTTGTGCCTGATCACAATAGGCTTCACATCGGCCAGTCATAGGAAAAGCGAATGAAAAATTCTCTTCCAGGGCTTCGCCCGCCCAGACCAGAGAGCGTTTCGTAGGGTCTTTCATTGCTTAGGTTTTTCGCGACAAAACTAATGGTAAGCGGAGTTCTGTTTGCATCAAACATAACTTTTGGCTTGTAGTCTATACGTGCATTTAAATAGAGATAGTCGTCTAAGGGGCGAGGTCCGTCACCATCGAATACAATGGGGTACCAGAAGCTGGGAGCGGTGTATTCATCTCGCCAGCTAGCTTCCAGATTAATTGAAATGTTGTCGCGAGGCGTGTAGTAGGCGCCTGCATTGAATTTATATTTTGGAGAGTACGTGAATTCTAGTGGGTTTTCACCGGAATCTGTTTGCTCATTACTGGCTTTGTTTTTTTGGTAAGACACGTTCGCAAATAGCGATAGCGCTTCAGTAGGATTAGATTTCACTTCAATGTCGACACCTTGAATATGGGCGTCACTAGGGTGATTTTCAAAGCGAAATCTGGGGTATGCGATGACAATAGAGCGCTCGGTAGTGTTGTCGTAGGCGTCAATTTTTACCTGAGCTGTATTTGAAATTTGGTAAGAGAGTCCAAATTCAAAACTTCGAATTGTTTCCGGCTTGAGTTCTTGGTTAGGTGTGAAGCTTACCAGTGGAATCACTTCGTTTGGCGCCTCGACTGACAAGAAGCCCGTACTTTGGTTGAGTTCGGTAAATGAAGGGTAGCGCGTGGCTTTACTCCAATTGAAACGCAGCGTTGTTTTGGGCGTTAGCGAACCTACCAGTGCCACTCTTGGGAACAGGTCACTGTCAAACAATTTGGTGGAGGTTGCACTGTCATAGCGCAGGCCAGCAATTAATGTCCATGGCGTAGTTGTAGGCAGCTGCCAAGAGTCTTGAATAAATAAAGCCGATTTATTATAGGAGGTAACAGAGCCGGTGTGCTGTTCGTTATGGTCGCTGCCCTCCTCAGTTCGATGGAATTCATGGTCATGATCACCGGCGGAAATTTTGCGGTATTCGGCGCCTATGATGATATTGTGATTGTCAAAGTGATGCAGGCCAATTTGACTGTTGGCAAAAAATTGGTAGCCGTGGTCTTCTGATTTATGAAAGCGCGTATCCTCGCTGGGGGCATGGCAAGCGGCGCAATGGCTGCCGTTGCGGTTGGAGTACGAAGTGTTGGCCTGAACTGACCAGCGGTCGTCCTTACTTTGAGTATTAAATTGCGCAGCAAGGATGTTAACGGTTTGCTTAATATTCTCAGCGCTTTTAAATACACTGCCAGTGGGAAATCGCGGGCTATCGGTTGGTACATTGAAACCTTCAAAGTTGTCTTGTCGGCGGTAGTAAGACATTTGAAGGTCGTTTAGCTTGGCTTTCAGAAATAGGTCATAGGCCTCAGCCCTTGCGTTTTGTTTGCGCCATATCTCCCCAGGCAGTTGGCCTCGACTGGCCCGAAATGACGCAAATATTGATTTGTCATCGCCAATACGTTGACCGGTAGTGATGCTGAGTTCCGTGGCCTCGCTTGCACCGGCCGAAAGTTTTGTTCGGGTGGCTTCAAATTCTTCACCGGAGAAGGTAACGATGTTGATCACGCCGTTCAGTGCATTTTCTCCATAAAGAGCGGAGCCTGCGCCACGTATCACTTCAATGTGCTTAACATTGCTGAGGTTGAAAAAGTCGAAGCCAGGGTGCTGAGGGAACCCACCTTTGTTCCATGAGTTGTAAGGCACACCATCAATCATCAAAAGAATTTTACTGGTGAAGGGGTTTGAACCGAAGCTGCGAGCGTCAATGGTTTGCACCATTGGGTTCCAGCGAACATTTATGCCGGGCACTAGACGCAGAAGTTCTGGGATTGTAGAGGCTGCCGAGCGCTGGATATCTTTATAAGTAATCACCGATACCGAGCCTGGAATTTTCGATAGAGGCATCCCCGACTTTGTCGGCGTCACTACTTCGTAATTGATAATATCTTCAAAGCTCAGTTGCAGCAGTTGATCGAGGGTGGTCTCGTTCTGGGCATGACTTGGTAGATGTAGCAAGATGGCAAATATTAAGCAGAATTTTTTTGCCACATAGAATTTATTATTTATCATATTGTGGTTGCTCAGCAATACCCTAAATCTGTTGAGTTAGATGCTGCTGAGTTTCTGGGCACGTAGGTGAGGTCAGAAAGTAATGCACATCGCTAACAAAACATCGTTACACGCATTGAGACTCAATAAGGAGAGTCTGCCTAGTCCTTTGGCACGCATTATCTCTTGTTAATCAGCGTTAGTCCAGAAAGTGACTAATCGGTCATTTTTACCACTGAAATGTGCCCATATTCCGGAGTGTTCTTCTGTGAGAACAATGTTTCCCATAGGAAAAATATATTTCTTATGAGAAACTCCCGATACAGAGGATGCGGCAGAGCCTAAACAAGGTATAATCTGCGCTCCCAAATTTTCATCAACGTTTGCTAGGGCAATAACATGTTTGACAAAAACCAAACTATTGAGTCTTTTGACCCAGAATTGTGGGCCTCCATCCAAAATGAAGAGCGCCGTCAGGAAGAGCACATTGAGCTGATCGCCTCTGAGAACTACACCAGTCCTATGGTATTGGCGGCTCAAGGTAGCGGCTTAACCAACAAATACGCTGAGGGTTACCCCGGCAAACGTTACTACGGTGGTTGTGAATACGTGGATGTGGCTGAGAGCTTGGCCATTGATCGCGCCAAAGAGCTGTTTGGCGCCGATTACGCCAATGTTCAGCCGCACTCTGGTTCACAGGCTAATTCCGCGGTATACGCTGCCTTATGTGCGCCGGGCGATACGGTTTTGGGCATGAGCTTGGCCCATGGTGGGCACCTGACACACGGTGCCAGCGTTAGCTTTTCGGGTAAAGTTTACAATGCCATTCAATACGGCCTGAACGCTGAAACGGGCGAAGTGGACTATGAAGAGGTGGAGCGTTTAGCGCTTGAACACAAGCCAACTATGATTGTTGCAGGCTTTTCGGCCTACTCACAAATCATGGATTGGCAGCGCTTCCGTAATATCGCCGATAAGGTGGGTGCCTACCTTATGGTTGATATGGCCCACGTTGCAGGTTTAGTGGCCGCAGGGGTATATCCTAACCCTGTGGGCATTGCTGACGTGACGACTTCGACCACCCACAAAACTTTGCGCGGCCCTCGCGGCGGCTTGATCTTGGCTCGCGCCAATGAAGCCATTGAGAAGAAACTGAACTCAGCGGTATTCCCTGGTGGTCAGGGTGGCCCATTGATGCATGTAATCGCTGCAAAAGCCGTTTCTTTTAAAGAGGCAATGAGCGAAGAGTACGTTGAGTATCAAAAGCAGGTAGTGGTGAATGCCAAAGCTATGGCCGCGACCTTTATGGCGCGCGGAATTAACATTGTTTCAGGCGGTACGGAAAACCATTTGATGCTGGTTGATTTGATCGGCAAAGACTACACCGGTAAAGATGCTGATGCGGCGCTGGGCTCGGCGAACATCACAGTAAATAAAAATGCTGTGCCAAACGATCCGCGCTCACCGTTTGTAACCTCTGGTTTGCGCGTGGGTACGCCTGCGATCACTACTCGTGGTTTTGGTGAAGAGGAAACTGTGCAGCTCACAAATTGGATTTGTGACGTTTTAGAGTCTCTTGAAAACGGCACATCCGAGGCTGTAATTGAAGCTGTGAAGGGCAAGGTGTTGGAAATTTGTACTCGCTTCCCCGTTTATGGCTAAGCAATTGTCTTGAAGGGCATTGCTGAATAAAAAAACCACCCTCATTGGGTGGTTTTTTTATGTCTAAAAGGCAACGTTGACGACTTAAGTCAAGAAATCCTACAGGCCTTATAGATAATATTTATGGTAAGATGCACGCGATTTTCCCCATAAACCGTGAGATTCAAAGCCATGCATTGCCCCTTCTGTAGTGCAGACGACACCAAAGTAATCGATTCAAGGTTAGTGGCCGAGGGTGGCCAGGTGCGCCGTCGGCGTGAGTGTTTGTCTTGCCACGAGCGTTTCACCAGCTACGAAATTGCCGAATTGCTGATGCCGCGTATTATCAAACAAGATGGTACTCGCGAGCCTTTTGATGAAAGTAAGCTCCGCTCAGGTTTTCTCCGTGCCTTGGAAAAGCGTCCGGTCAGCACCGA
>Ga0209081_1000507_pt1 | contig 23311 bp, 21 predicted proteins | sample GOMGulsemesocosm_4_FD_184636 | JGI IMG/M metagenome (GOLD analysis project Ga0209081, IMG submission 184636) | Methane-oxidizing microbial communities from mesocosms in the Gulf of Mexico - GOM15B Gulf of Mexico (SPAdes) (version 2) | ecosystem: Environmental > Aquatic > Marine > Cold seeps... | reverse complement strand
TGATACTATTTCGCGGTTCAGCCTCAAACATGCTTCCCTCGCTAACCTATTTGGGGTGACCATCAATCCTCTAACCAATAGGTGAGATTTCAAGGTGATGGCTAGCCTAAGCGGCTAGTGCGAACGTTTCGTCGTTAGCAATTATAGTTTTGCGGCTTTTTACCAGGCCAACCGCCCCTGGGCATGCACCTTGGGTTTCGTGAATCTTGTCGAATCCTGAATCAGCCCCAAAGTTTTAACAATTATTGAAGCTAAATACTCTATTTTGCTTCAATATCGTAATTATATCGTGCTTTAGTGGATAATACCAAGCTAAATAAGGCTTATTCTAAGGTTCTTTTTGATTCAGTGATTCACTGTTTTAATGGTTTAATATAATGTCATCGCTTTAGTTATTGATTTGAAAATAAAAAAATAGGGACAGCACCCATTTTTTTACTGTGCGGGCTCTAGAAATTTAAAGGATTTACTGTTTTGTTAGCTTGTCATTTTGTTATAATGCGATGTGTTGTTATTAAAGAATTTATTTTTGGAGAGTAATTATGATGAAAGGCGGAATGGGCAATTTAATGAAGCAAGCCCAGCAAATGCAGGCGAAAATGCAAAAAGCACAAGAAGAATTAGCCAAGATGGAAGTTATTGGTGAAGCCGGTGCAGGCATGGTTAAAGTAACTATGACAGGTAGTCATAGCGTGCGCAAAGTAGAGCTTGATGATAGCTTGATGGAAGATGACAAAGACATGATTGAAGATTTATTAGCTGCTGCAGTTAACGATGCAGTACGTCGTGTTGAAGAGCAAAATAAAGATAAAATGGGTGCCTTGACGGGTGGAATGCAACTTCCGCCTGGCATGAAAATGCCATTTTAAATTACTATCTTCCCCAGTTTAAGATAGAAGGTTACATTTGTTTGTGTGCAGTTAAGAGCTATCTTTTATTTTAATTCAAGACACATTTAATATTATTTATTAAATGTGTCTTCATATCTAAAAGTAAATCATAGAGTTATTTTTTAGAATTCAATCTTGATTGATATTCTTCAGGGTGTTTACAAACTGGACAAACCTTTAACGCTTTTTTACCATAATGTACATGACCACATACTTCACAAATCCAAGCTTCTGTTGGGTTGTCACTTACAAACTCAGTACCATTTTCAAGTCTTTCTAAAAGCATTTTAAACATATTTTCATGTTCAACTTCTATTTTACCAATACCAGTAAATAATTTAGCGGCTTCCGTGTGACCTTCATCTTTTGCTATTTGAGCAAAGTCAGGATACATCGTTAGATTTTCATAAGATTCTCCATCTATTGCCATTTGTAGATTTTCTAACGTACTACCAAAACTATCTTCACTATTATTTATCATTCTATTATTCAAAGATAATTCAAGTTGAGCGTGAACTTTTTCATTATTTGCAGCTCTTTGAAAATGTTCAGCTATATCTCTATATCCCTCTTTTTGAGCAACTTTTGCAAAATATTCATATTTATTTCTTGCTTGTGATTCACCAGCAAAAGCTTTCATTAGATTTACAGAAGTTAAGTTTTCAGTACACATTTCCATTGCTTCACCACAACAATGTAATGTTCCACCACCTACCTTTTGTACTTCAATTTCATTTCCACACTTGTTACATTTGTATGATTCATATTGTCTCATTTTACTTCCTTTTTTTATTGGGTAATTATTACAATATAAGGCGCATATTGGCCTCATAAAGGTCTACTAAATAAAGAAGAGCTGTTTACCTGGTTATGCCACTTCACTACCCATAAAGCTCAGCTATATTCAATTGAAGTGATAGGGTATTAATCTCTAGGCATTATCACTGAATTGTTATTAAAACAATTTAACCTTGCCTGAATGTAGCTGTCAAACGATTAATTGCATCGTCGGTTTCAATTAGTATGGTTTATTTGTCGAGATAGCTTCATCTGAACGGTGCCTTTTATGATGATTTTATTTGCGAAGCTATGGTACTTAACAGTTATTACTACTCGATTAAAAAAGATATTTAACTTGACTTTTTTACCACTTTAGCACAACTTTAGCCTTTAATTTTTTTATCAAAAATACTAGGAGAACACCGTGGTAAATCAAGCTTTTGTAGTAAACAAAACGGAAGAGGGTACATTTACGTCAGGCATTGAAGAATTATCGATACCAACCATTGAGGATAAAGAGGTATTAATAAAAGTGTCTTACTCTAGTTTGAACTTTAAAGATGCACTTAGCTCTGTTGGAAACCCAGGCGTTACACGAAAATTCCCTCATGTTACTGGTATAGATGTTGCGGGCATCATAGAAGAAAGTAACTCTGATAATTTTCAAAAAGGTGATGAAGTTTTAGTGACGGGCTATGACCTAGGAATGAATACGGATGGAGGACATCAGTCCTTTGTTAAAGTGCCAGAAGCTTGGGTTATAAAGAAACCTGAAAATATATCAGATAAAGAGATTATGACTTATGGTACAGCAGGGTTAACGGCGGGTTTAAGTGTAAACGAGCTATTAAGTAATGGCGTAACACCTGAATCGGGTGAAATATTAGTTACGGGTGCCACGGGTGGTGTTGGTTCTTTAAGTGTTGCTATTTTAAGTAAGCTTGGATTTGACATTGTAGCGGTTAGTGGAAAAGAGGATATGATTCCTTTTCTTAAAGAGCTTGGTGCGAAAGAAGTCATTTTAAGAAAGGATTTTGATATTGAAAATAAAAAGCCTATGATGAAAGAGAGATTTGCAGGTGTTATAGATACCGTAGGTGGAAATATATTAGCCGAATCTTTAAAGCTAATGAAATATGACGGTGTTGCTACTTGTTGTGGATTAACCTCTTCTTTCTTATTAAGTACGAATGTGTTTCCTTTTATATTAAGAGGCGTTAGGCTGATAGGAATAGACTCTGTTGAATGTAAACTGGACAAAAAAGTTACTATTTGGAAAAAGTTAGCTGCTGAGTTTAATGTAGACAGCTTAACTAATATTGTAAATGAGATTACATTAGAAGATTTACCAACAGCATATACAGCATTACTTGAAGGTAAAGCTGTAGGAAGGTATTTAGTAAAAATTTAATTTAACATAATGATAAATAAAGTGGTTAAGTGAAACTAACTTAGCTACTTTAATTATCACTAAATAACTTATCCTGTCATTGGATTTTTTTAGCACTTAGTTACTAAAATATCACCATAGACTGAGCACTAACAATATTAGTTATTTAACTAACCTTGTGTTTCATCATTCTGCCTTGTTCTACCTTCCATTCTCTGTCTTTTATGTCAGCACGTTTATCGTGATCTTTTTTACCTTTACCTAAGCAAAATTCAAGTTTTACCCAACATTTTTTCCAATACATAGCCGTAGCAATTAAAGAAAAACCATTGCGCTCTACTGCGCCAATTAATTTATCTAATTCTCGGCGATTAAGTAGTAATTTTCGAGGGCGAACTGGATCACAAACGACGTGGGAAGAGGCAGATATTAGCGGGTGTATTTCAGCGCCAACAAGGTAAGCTTCTCTGTCTTTTATGTGAATATAACAGTCAGAAATATTTACTTTTCCATCGCGAATACTTTTTATTTCCCAACCTTGTAAACTCATACCCGCTTCAAATTTATCAGTTAGGGCGTAGTTGTGCCTCGCTTTTTTATTCAAGGCGATAGTATTACTGTTCGATTTGTTCTTTGATTTTTTTTTAGCCATTGTCTTTTCCATTATTAAGCGCTGTTATTATACGGGTAAAAACAGGCTTTGAAATGAGAAATTTATATTTTATTGGATAATGCGCTTTTAACCATGCTTTGTTATCATAGAAATTACTGAATATAGGTTAATTGTGGAAAAATAATGCCAACGATAAATCGCAGCGCACTCGTTATGTATAGCGTGGAACAAATGTTTAAACTGATTAATGATGTATTAGCCTATCCAAGTTTTTTACCTGATTGTAGCGATAGTAAAATTATTAATAAGGACGGTGATTCGATAACAGCCGCACTATTAGTCTCTAAAGCTGGCTTTAAAAAGTGGTTTACCACTAAAAACACCTTGATATCAAATGAAGAGATCCAACTAATGCTTGTCGATGGGCCGTTTAAACAATTACAAGGTAGTTGGCAATTAACGCCTTTGTCTGAGGATGCGTGCAAGGTTAGCTTGTCGCTTGAATATGAGTTTTCTAATAAGGTGTTTGATATTGCTTTTGGTCGGGCATTTAATCATTTAACGAATAATATGGTGCAAGCGTTTACCCAAAGAGCGAAAGATGTTTACGGAACGGAAGGCTGATATGGATACTGTTGAAAGCGATAAAGATAAGCTAGAAATTGAAGTGTCTTATGGTTTGTCAGATAGGCAAAAGCTGTTATCACTAACCGTTGATGATGGTATAACGGTTGAGCAAGCGATTACTGAATCAGGCATTATGTTACTTTTTCCAGATATTGATTTAAAGGTGAATAAAGTAGGTGTTTGGAATAAAGCGGTGAAATTAAGTGAGTTAGTGCAGAATCTTGATAGAATTGAAGTTTATCGTCCGCTCATTGCTGATCCTAAAGAAGTAAGAAAACGTCGTGCAGAAAAAGCTAAATTAGAAGGTCGTGCTGATAAAACAACGGGTGGGCGGGTTAATCCTTTAGCCAAGAAAGATTAATTCTTTTGTATAATTTAAAATAAAGAAATGCCCTAGATGGCATATCTTTATTTTTGATTTTGTACTTCGAAATAGAAGTTAAGCGCTACTCACTTTCTATGGTTTAATGTTCTTATTCATTTTAACTTTTGTATTGGTTTTTTTAATAGGCGCGTTAAACGGCGTATTAAAATTTTCAGATAACTTGAAATCACCATCAGCAGCTATCAGTTTGTTATTTTTAAATTTAATTGTGAAATGTTTTTTTACATCTAATTGTTTGCTGCGCCCAGATTTAAATTGATAAGCATAATTCCAAGTGTCTTTGTCAAAGGTATCAACAAGCACGGGACTACCCAGTACAAATTTCACTTGCTCTTTTGTCATCCCTATTTGTATTTTATCTATATTTTTTTGTTCGAGATAATTCCCTTGTGGAATATCAATGCGGTAAACCCAGCTTGAACAAGATGAAACGGATAGGGTAAGCGTAATTATGAGAACACGAAGCAACATGAAATTAAATTTTCCTTTAAATAGCTAAAACTGCCTAATCAGGCAATAAAGGATAATAACTAAGCATGGCTGCAGATACAAAGCAATTTTTCATAAACTTTATTTTTTTATCCGTTTTATGTCTAACTTGCTAGTAGTTCTTGAGCATTCGCTAAACTGTGCTCTGATATTTTATCCCCAGCCAATAGACGGGCTATTTCTTGAACGCGTCTTCGTTCAGTGAGCTCTATAACCTTTGTTTCTGTATGCTTTCCATTGGTTGATTTACTAACAAAAAGTTGTTGATGTCCTTTACAGGCTACTTGCGGTAAATGAGTTACACAAATAACTTGCGTATTGTTCGCGAGTTGTTTTAATTTACTGGCAACCATTGCCGCTGTTGGCCCACTAATTCCTACGTCTACTTCATCAAAAATCAAACAAGGGGTAATAATTTTATCCGCTAAAATCACTTGTATTGCTAAACTTATTCTTGATAACTCACCGCCAGAAGCTACCTTATTCATTGCGGCTAATGATTGCCCTGGGTTAATACTTACCTGAAAGTCTATTTTATCTAAACCGTTAGCAGAAATATTTATTAAGCTATCGTCTGTTAAATTTACTGCGATATGAAATTTACCATGCGGCATATTTAGCTCTTGCATACTTGCACTGATGAGCTTACTTAAAATATTAGCTGCCTGAATTCTTGATGATGATAGTGCCTTAGCTGCATTTTGGTAGTATTGTTGTGTTTTTGTTATTTCTTCAAACACTATTTCAATACGAGATTTATCATTGGATATTTCGGTAAGCTCTTGTTTGATTTGTTGGTGAAAGAGCACTAAATTTTCAGGTGATAAACTGTGTTTTTTAGCGAGCTGCAATGCCGCTGAATATCGTGCTTCGATAAGAGAATATGCTTGTGGGTCTAAATCAAGTTGTTGGTAATACTGTTTTAAATCGCAGCCAGCCTCTTCAAGTTGAAGTAACGAATTATTTAATATGCTTGTAACATCATTTAGCCTATTATCAATTTTTGCCAGTGACGCAACATTGTCATAACACTCTCTTAATGAATCCAACACATTGAAATTTTTATTTTCGGTTAATGTTTGTAACGTTTGCAGTGTGGAATCAAGCGAATCTTGCGCATTTGCGTAGCGTTTATAATCACACTCTAATGTTTCAAATTCATTTGGCTGTAATGAAAAATCATCGAGTTCATTTACTTGGTATTGTAATAGTTGTCGTTTTGCTTCTCGCTGCTGCTGAGTTTGTTGTAAAAGTATTAATTCTTTATTGAGTTTTTGTAACTGGTAATAATAGTGTTTCACTTCATCAAGCAATGGCTTATGGTCGGCATAGTTATCAAGTAATTTACATTGTTGGCTTGATTTTACGATAAGTTGATGATCATGCTGACCGTGAATATTTAAGAGTAATTGACCTACCTCTTTCAATTGCACTAAGGGTACTTGACTGCCATTGATATAGGCTTTAGAGCGGCCTTCATTTGATATTACACGGCGTAGTATACACTCTTGACTTGTTTCTTGTGTTAAATCACGTTGTGATAACCACTGTTGAGCACTAGTATTGGCCTTGATGTTAAAAGTAGCAGATAGTTCTGCCTTTTTACTTTTAGGCCGAACAACATTTGTTGTTGCACGCTCACCTAAGCATAAACCTAGTGCATCAATGGCAATCGATTTTCCTGCGCCTGTTTCACCCGTTATGGTGGTCATCCCCTGTTGCCAGTCGATATCTAATGATTTAACAATGGCAAAATTTTGAATGTTTAATTGTAAAAGCATAATATCCAGCCTTAAATTTACTGTATAAATTATCAGTTGTTAATTTATACAGTAAAAGTGGTTTTTGCAAGTATTAATATGGATTTTTTGCTATACTATTTTTAACAATTTACATAAATGGCGTTTGATATATGGGCTCAATTATTTTAATCAGTTTAGCGATTGGTGTTATCTTAGGCGGAATTTTAGTACTGAGAAAATCAGCGAGGAAGTTTGATTTAACACCTGAACAATTAATAAAAATAGAACAACGTAATACGCAATTAACAAAAGAAGATAGGGGTGACCATTATTGATTTTTTATCAATAAATAGATATTAACTGCGATACAACGTTTTAATTAAGTGGTAACCAAATTTTGTTTTTATTGGGCCATGTACTATTAATAACGATTTTTTAAAAACAACATCATCAAATGCTTTAACCATTTGACCTTTACGAAATTCACCTAAATCACCACCTTTTTTTTTCGATGGACAAATTGAAAATTTCCGTGCAAGTTGAGTAAAGTCAGCACCCTTGTCGAGTTTAGTTTTTAATTCAATCGCTTGTTTTTGTGTTTTAACTAAAATATGAATTGCACAGGCACTTGCCATCATAAACTTTTTTTAATTGATTTTAATAGACTGTATTATAAATGTTTAGACACCATTAATACCATGTTTAATGCTGTGTTAATGGCATATTTTACTTTTACTTATTTAATTATTGGCATAATATATTGCTATTCTTTCTTGATATAGAAATTCTGTTCTGATGAGCACGATAAAACACTTATTTGAAAAAAACAGACAATGGGCTGATAAAGTTAATAGAGAAGATCCTACTTTTTTTAAATCTTTATCAAACCAACAGTCACCTAAGTACTTATGGATTGGTTGCTCAGACTCCCGTGTGCCTGCAAATGAATTACTTGGAATGCAACCAGGGGAAGTGTTTGTTCATCGTAATATTGCTAATCAAGTGATTTATACCGATCTCAACTGTTTATCTGTAATACAGTTTGCTGTTGAAGTTTTAAATGTTGAAGATATTATTGTGTGTGGACACTATGGTTGCGGAGGAATAAAAGCGGCTCTTGATGATAAAAGTCATGGTTTAATTGATAACTGGCTGCATCATATTGAAGACGTTTATCGTTTTCATAAAGAAGCCATGGATAAGCTTACCGATGAAGAAGATAGAATCAATTTATTATGTGAGTTGAATATTATTGAACAAGTAGCGAATGTATGCAAAACAACGACGCTACAAAATGCATGGCAGGCTAAGAAAAATGTAACGGTACATGGTTTAGTTTACAATTTGCATGATGGTATTTTAAAAGATTTGAATGTATCTGTTAGTAGTAACGAGCATTAATTAATGGCTATGTAGATAAAACGTAGTAATCCCTATTTCACTCATTAGACGATCTGTTTTATAAGCGGCAAAGATAAGGCATTTATTTTATTAGCGAATTATGCATTGCTTTATCTTGATGCTTTTCTAAATTTTATCCAGAATTGACAAACCAATGAAAAAAAGATTATTGTACGGTTATTAAGTTAACGAACGTTAATTAACGTTTGTTGTAATATTTTTAATGATTGGAATTTACAGTGAATGATACGCGCCAAGCTATTCTTAAAGTAGCGATTATTTTATTTTCAGAAAAAGGCTTTGATGCGGTTTCAATGCGTGATATTGCCGATAAAGTGAATATTAGCCCTCCCGCACTTTACAATCACTTTAAGGGCAAGCAAGCATTGTATATGTCTGTCATTGAAGAATCGTTTAGTAATAAATCATTGCAGTTAATAAGTGCATTAACAATTGATGCTGAACCGATAACACGTTTGGAAGCGTTTGTTTTGACGTTAAGTCAAATTTTAGTAGATGAGCCTGAATTTAAACGTTTAATACAACGTGAACAGCTAGATGCGGATCAGCAACGGTTACAGTATGTAGCAAAAGAATTTTTTAACCCCTTTTTTATCGCATTAATTTCTTTAATTAAAGAAATAAAGCCTGATAGTGATGCGCATGGTATTGCGGTTGCTATTATTGGGATGGTGCAAAAACACCTTGAGATAGAGTTGTTAGCACAGTTTCTCCCAGGCTATAGAAAAGAACAGCATACGCCTGTTTATGTAACACAATTAACCATGTCAATGTTGACAGTATTTTTTGGAACTAAATCATGATAAAGCCGTTATTACTTAGATCATTATTCTGTCAGTTATTACTCTTAAGCAACTTTAGTGTCGTTTACCTTAATTCTGCACAAGCAGCTGACTCACCAAATAAAAAAGAGACACGAAAGCAAATCACGCCTGTTACCGTAGTGCAAGTTACTACACAAACATTGTTATCTACCACCAATATAAGAGGGCAAATAGAAACAGCAACTAGCCCTAATATAGCAGCCAAAGTAGCGGCTGAAATAAGTAATATTTATTTAATTGAGGGTGATAGTGTTAAACGCGGACAAGTGTTAGCCACGCTTGATGCGGAGGCTTTTCTTATTGATAAGGAATCAGCCGAAGCGGATATTACTTACCTAAAGGTGTTAATTGAAAATCAAAAAAGATTATTAAAAAGAAACCAAGACTTGTTTCATAAAAAAATGATTTCTCAATCGATTTTAGATGATAGTGAAACATCATTAAAACAATCTAACGCACAACTATTAAGCGCTAAGGCCAAATTAAAAAAAGCACTTTATAAGTTATCTCATACTAACATTATCAGTCCGATCAATGGCATTGTGCAAACAAGGTTTGTATCAAAGGGTGATTATGTAAAAACAGGCGACGATCTCTATTTTATTATTTCAACAGATGATATTTATGCTCGTTTGTATTTTCCTGAAACGGTTGCCGATCAAATTGAATTAAAGATGCTGACAATATTAATGCATCAACAAAATGGCCAAGTTGAGACAGTAAATGGCACTATTGAACGAATTCGTCCTATGTTAGCAATAGGTAATAGATCGTTGCTCACTATAGTTAAGTTTACTAACCGGCACCACTGGAGGGTAGGCGCAAGTATTCAAGCGAAAGTGGTCTTAACTCAGCATGAAAACGCAATTACTGTGCCTAAACAGGCGTTGGTTCGCCGCCCCAACGGACTAGTTGTTTATAAGGTAATCGCTAGCACGAATACAGTTACTGAGCAGCTAGTTACTACGGGTTTAACAACAGATGACACCATTGAAATACTTTCAGGGTTAGCACTTAATGATGTCATTGTGTTACATGGTGCAGCTTGGTTAACCGATGGTTCAAACATTGATATTGTGGAGCCTTAAATATGAGTAACAGTCATTTACCTGTCAGTTCTATACCTGAAGAAACGTCTTCGCCCAAAATGAATTTACCCGCATTTGCTATTAAAAATCATGTGTTAACGTATATGCTAAGCTTAGTGCTGATTTTATTTGGTTTGATCAGCTACCAGCGTATTGGTGTTGATAGAATGCCCGAAATAGAATTTCCCATGTTATCAGTGTCAACTGTCTTATCTGGCGGTGACCCCTCGATTATTGATGCTTCTATTACCAATGTTGTTGAATCTGCGGTTAATGGTATTTCTGGTATTGACGATATTCAATCCTCATCATTGCCGGGTGTTTCCGTCGTGATGGTTCGGTTTGATTTAACTAAAAATATTGATATTGCTTTTAATGAAATGCAGGCCAAAGTTAATGAAATTATTCGCTTGTTACCTCAAGGTGTTGAAACACCTATTGTTAAAAAAGTAGAAATAGGTGGTGCGCCTATCATGTGGCTGTCACTTGAAGGTGACAGAACATTACAGCAATTAAATTTGTATGCTAAAAATGTAATAAAAAAACGTTTAGAAACGATCAGTGGTGTTGGCAACGTGCTTATTGCTGGAGAGCGAGAACGTACCCTAAGAGTTAACCTTAATATTCAGCCAATGGCTGGGCTGGGCATTACCGTAGAAGATGTTATTAATGCGTTCAACCGAGAGCACATCAAAATGCCTGGTGGCTTTACTATAGCAAAAAATCAAGAGCAGCAGCTAAAGCTTGATCTTGAATTTCATAATGTTGATGACCTTAAAAAACTCATTGTGGGCTATCAAGGCAATTTACCTGTTTTTTTACAAGAAATTGCCGATGTTGACGATGGTTTAGAAGATTTTAGACGCTTTGCCAGTTATAACGGTCAGGAAAGTGTTGGCTTAGGCTTAGTTAAAATATCTGGCGCCAATACTGTTGCCATCATTGAAGAAGCTAAAAAAAGGCTTAACGAAGAAATATTACCGCAGTTACCTGACGGTATAAAACTTAATATTGTTGTTGACGATGGTGATTTAATCACGGCGATTATTGATGGTTTAAAAGAACATTTGTTTGAAGGTACTCTCTTAGCAGGAGCCGTTGTTTTATTCTTTTTAATGAACCTGCGTTCAACGTTGATTGTTATTACCGCTATTCCTGTATCCTTATTAGGTGCGATTGCGGCTATTTATTTTGCAGGATTTACCTTTAATACGATGACGATGTTGGGCTTGTTATTGCTTATTGGTGTCGTGGTTGATGATGCGATTGTTGTATTAGAAAATATTTTTCAAAAAATGGAACAAGACCCTAGTGCCGATCATACGGTGGTTGCCATCGAAGGCACTTCACAAGTGATGTTCTCTGTTTTGGCTGCAACATTTACGCTCGTCGCATTATTTGGTGCAGTGATTTTTATGGACGGTATTATTGGTCGTTTTATTGCCTCCTTTGCCGTGGTGGTCGTTTGTGGTGTGGTCATCTCATTATTTGTATCGGTTACGCTAACCCCTATGCTGTGTGCTAAATACTTACGCGTGCAAAAAAAGCATGGTCGTGTTTATCAAATATTTAATAACTTTTTCAACAATGTAGAGCATTTTTATGTCTCTATTTTAAAATTTTCAATTAACCATAGATTACTCATTGTTGCAGTAACCGTTGCCATGGTTTATTCAAGTGGTTGGTTTTTAGGGCAGTTAGGGAAAGGTTTTTTACCTGAAGAAGACCAAGGTCGCTTTATTGTTTCGCTTAAAACACCGCTTGGTTCAAATATAAATTACACCTTAAACAGATTAAAAAAAATTGAATCCATTTTACAAAACCATGAAGAAATTCATGGTTTATTCTCAACTATAGGTACAGGAGACAAAGGGCAAGTTAGCAAAGGTGAAATTTATGTTAGCTTAATTTCTCGGGAGAAAAGGGATCTGCACCAAACTGACATTATAGAAAAAGTACGCGCAGATTTAACTAGAATACCTGGTGTTAAAGTGTTTGCCGCACCGGTACCTACCGTGGGCGGTCAGCGAGGCGAACCATTACAGTTTGTGCTTAAAGGACCTAATCTTGAAAAAGTTGCTGAATTATCAACGTTATTAAGTAATCGTTTAGAAAAAATAGCAGTTATAGGTACAGTAGACAGTAACTTACAATTAGATATGCCTGAACTTGAAGTAGTACCATTAAGAGAAAGAGCCCGTGAAGTTGGTCTTGATTCAGCAACTATAAGCAATGCGCTAAGGGTACTTGTTGGCGGTTTTGATGTCGCTAAATATAATGACATCCCTGGTGATGGTGAGCGTTATGATATACGTTTAAAAATGTCTGATAATGATTTTAGCAGCAATAAATTACAACAAATATACCTACGAAATAATCAAGGCCAATTAGTACGTTTAGACAGTGTTACTGAATTTAAGATGGGTACTGGTCCTGCTACCATTGGACGGTATAACCTACAATACGCAACAACATTTTATGCTACACCCACCATTCCAGAAGGTGATGCGTCAGTCATTGTATTAGAAGAAGCGAGCAAAATCTTACCCAATGGCTATCAAATTGAACTTATCGGCAGGGCGAAAGAGTTTAGTAAAACAGCTAAGCACATTATGTTTGCTTTCGGTACTGGGCTTATTCTTATTTATATGACGTTAGCGAGCCAGTTTAACTCTTTTATTCAACCGCTTATAGTTATGGTAGCACAACCACTTGCTATTATTGGTGGCATAGGAGGTCTTTGGATAGGAGGGCATTCGCTTAATATTTATTCGATGATTGGGCTTGTACTCTTAGTGGGTTTAGTCGCTAAAAACTCTATATTACTGATTGATTTAACCAATCAAATGCGTGCAAATGGAAAACCGATTAATCAAGCGTTGCTTGATGCCTGCCCTAAGCGGTTAAGACCTGTATTAATGACTTCTCTTACGGTTATTTTTTCAATGCTTCCTGCTGCATTAGGTTTAGGTGCAGGCGCTGATATTAATGCACCATTAGCGGTGGCCGTTATTGGTGGAATGATCAGCTCTACATTACTTACTTTAGTGGTGGTACCAGCGGTTTATTCATTAGTGGAAAATGGCTTAACGAAATTATCAACAGTGAATTTTTTAACGCTCAACCTTAAGATAAATAAATAAAACAACTTATCTGATTACTTTAATCGTTACCATGATAACTGAAAATACTTTAGCTATTACTTTTCTTAAATAGGATATTTAAATGTACAAAAAGATTACTTGCTTACTCATCACCGTGTTTTTGATAGTAGGCTGTCAAGATAAAAAAATTGAAGCGATTCAAGCATCCAAACAAAAAATTTGGACACTGAGCACCTTATCTGTTCAAGAAAAACGATTACCCATTAATTTAAAATCTATAGGTAGTGTAGTCTCAGACCAGCGTATTGATGTTTCATCTAGAGCCACAGGTTACATTAAAAATATTCTAGTATTAGAGGGGGATAATGTTGCTAAAGGTCAAATTTTAATAGCGCTTGATGGCTTTGATGTGGAAGGAGCCATTCAACAGGCTAAAGCGTCAGTAAATACAGCTAAGTTGGCTGTTCATGACGCCGATATTGATGTAGAAAGATATCAGGATCTATTTAAAAAAGGCAGTATTTCAGAGAATAATATGCGTAAAACGCAATTATATAGGGATAGTGCTAACGATGCCTTAGTTGCGGCTAATACGGCTCTGTCTATTGCTAAATCACAGCGACAATATATACAAATATTAAGTGAAGTAGATGGTGTTGTTGTTGATCGATATTTAAGAAAAGGCGCACTCGCAACGCCAGGAAAACCAATACTTACTATTGAATCAAGCCAAGGACTTTTCTTTGACACTTATGTTGCTGAAAGTCAGATAAGTCGTATAAAAAAGGGATCGCGTGTTGCCGTATTTATTGATGCTTTGAATGAAAAAATAGAAGGTACTATTGCAAGGGTTGTACCTGCGGGTGATTCAACTACCCGAAGGTACAAAGTTAAAATAGCGTTACAAAATAGAGAGGGCCTTTTATCGGGTATGTTCGGTCGGGTTAATTTTATACTAGGCACAAAGCCTACTATTGTCATCCCCTCTTCTGCATTGGTTGAACGAGGAGGATTACGCGGTGTCTTTGTGATTAATAGCCAACAACAAGCTTATTTTAGATGGCTTAATTTAGGTGTTGAAACAACAGAGGGTATTGAAGTTAGAGCTGGGTTAGCGGTGAATGAAAAAATAGTATTGCAAGGTAATAAACAAATTCGTGAAGGAGATATTTTAAAAAAGTCACCCTTAACGGAGACTGGCAATGAGTGAATTAACGTTAAATGCAGCAGGTAAATTAGCAAATATTTTTGTTAAATCAAAATTAACCACATTAGTGATGATGACTTGTCTCTTATTAGGTTTCATGGCTATTGCATTAACACCCAGAGAAGAAAACCCGCAAATAGTAGTTCCTGGCGCTGAAATATTTGTTGCATTACCTGGTGCAACAGCCGAAGAAGTTGAACAATTAATTGTTAACCCATTAGAAGGAATTATTAGAGAAATAAAGGGCGTTGATCACACCTATGCGGTGGCATTTAACTCCTTAGCGGTGATTACAGTTCAGTTTGAAGTAGGTGAAGATTCAGAAGAGTCTTTAGTTAAACTGTATGATCGTGTTCTTGGAAAAATAAATTTTTTACCTAAAGATGCTTCAACGCCTTTAATAAAAAGTGTTGATGTTGACGATGTTCCGATTGTTACTATTACTTTGTCTTCTGATAAATATAATGACTACGCATTAAAACGTTTGGCTGATCGCATGGTAGAGCGTTTACATTCATTGGAAGATGTTTCCGTAACGGCAGTCAGAGGGGGTAGAGATCTAGAAGTACGAATTGAACTTGATCCAGAACGTTTATTAGCCTTCGATTTAACCTTAAACCAAATAACTCAAAGCTTACAGCTGGCCAATATTTCTGTTCCCATGAATACACAAGTGCGAGATGGTCAAAATAGCCGTATTCATTTAGATTCTTTTTTATCATCAGAAGACGATGTTAACCAGTTAATTGTGGGTGTTCATGATCATAAACCTATCTATTTAAAGGATATTGCTAATATTGTTATCGCGCCAAATGAAGATCGAGAAACACTTTCTCGTTTTTCTTTCGGTTTAGCTGATCCTCGGTTTACCCAAAATACTGATTTTGAAATGCCAGCCGTCACTATTTCGGTTGCCAAAAAGCCAGGGTCTAATGCGGTCTTTGTGGCTAAAGATGTTATTGAGCGTATTGAACGTCTTAAAAATAACATAGTGCCAAAAGATGTTAATGTCATTATTACTCGCAATGATGGTGAAAAAGCTAATGCGTCAGTGAATAACTTAATTGAGCATTTAGCCATTTCTATTCTTTCTGTTTTTATCGTGTGTATTTTCTTTTTGGGCATTAAAGAAGCATTAATTGTGGGCATAACGGTTCCCTTAATTTTAGGTCTAACGTTAGGTATTTCTTATTTATCGGGCTTAACGATTAATCGTATTAGTTTATTTGGTTTGATTTTATCACTGGGTTTATTGGTTGATTCTGCAATAGTCGTTATTGAAAATATACATCGGCGATATAAAAATTTATCAGGCAAAAGTAAAAGTGAGGTAACGATATTAGCAACGAACGAAATAGGTAACCCGACTAACTTAGCGACTTTTGCCATTATGTTGGTATTTATGTCGCTATTATTGATAACAGGCATGTCGGGAGAGTTTTTCTACCCCATTGCATTTAATGTACCTGTAGCCATGTTTTCTTCACTGGTTGTTGCCTATATTGTAACGCCTTGGGCTGCTAACCGTTGGTTAAAACCGAATGAAGGGCATGATCTTGAAGATCATAATGCAACTGATAAGTTACATAAGTTTTATCATTGGATCATAACCCCCTTACTTAATCATAGAAAAGTTCGCTATATCACAATACTATTGATTATCTGTTCAATTTTATTATCTTTATTACAGCCAGCGTGGCAATTTATTCGCCCTGAGGGTATTTCTGGACCACTTTCTTCAGGTGGGGTATCCCTTGCTTTATTACCTAAAGATAATAGTAATACCTTTAATATAACTATTGATATGCCTGAATATACTCCGGTTGAAGTAACGGATCAGGTAACTCGTGAGGTAGGAAGCTTATTACGTAAAAATCAGCATGTTATTAATTATCAAAGTTGGGTTGGGCAATCAGGGGTGGTTGATTTTAATGGCTTACTTAAGGGAAGTAGTAATAAATTAGGTCCACATATTGCTGAAATAAGAGTTAATCTAGTGAATAAAAAAGCACGTGATATCAGTTCTATTTTATTAGTTAGATTACTTAGGAATGATATTTTAACTATTGAAAATCGCTTTCCTGGTAGTGTTATTCAAGTGGTTGAAGAGCCCGCTGGACCACCTGTACGTGCAACGTTACTGGCTGAAATTTATGGCCAAGATCTAGCCGTAATGCGAGAAATTTCAGCGCATGTTGTTGAAGAGTTTAAAAATACCTTTGATGTTGTTGAGGTGAAGGGTAGTGAAGTCAAAGATATTCGTCAATATAGAATAGTTGTTGATAAAGAAAAGGCCGCATTATCGGGTGTGTCAGCGGCCGATGTTGCTCAAGCAATACGTCGACTTGTTAATGGCGAAAGCTATGGTCGATTACATTTGAGTAAAGAAAAACATATTGTGCCTATTCGGTTACATATACCTAGAAAATATCAAATAGATCCCACACTATTATCTCGTGTTTTTGTCACGAATAAAGCCAATGTTAAAATACCGCTTTCGGAGTTAACCTATGTTATTAATGCATGGCAAGATAGGCCTATCATGCATAAAGATTATGAGCGTGTTACTTATGTGGGGGCGCAATTAAATAAAACAGCACCTGTATATGCGGTGATTGATTTGGATAATCGTTTAGATAACATGGAAATAGATCAAACGAAGCTTCGCACTGGAAATTTACAGCTTGAATCTATTGTGCCAGATACGATTGATGGCTATCAATTACTATGGGATGGAGAAATTAGATTAACACTTGATACTTTTCGAGATATGTCGTTGGCATTAGGTATTGCGCTCGTGTTTATTTATTTATTACTTGTCGGTTATTATCGTTCATTTATTATTCCGCTGATAGCTATGTCAGCTATACCCCTAGGCTTGATTGGTGTATTTCCGGGTCACTGGTTAATGGATCAATACTTTAGTGCACCTTCGATGATTGGTGTTATTGCTTTGTCAGGCGTGGTTGTACGAAACTCTTTACTTATCATTGATTTTGTCTTTGATTATATGAAACTTGGTATGCCTTTGTATGAAGCGGTAAGTGAAGCTGGTGCTGTACGCCTAAGGCCAATATTACTGACTGCGTTGGCCATAATACTTGGATCTGCCGTTATGCTGAGTGATCCTGTTTTTGGTGGTTTAGCGATATCACTTATATTTGGCACCATTGCCTCAACAATACTTACGTTAGTGATAGTACCTGTTTTGTTGTATTCTTTTTTACGCCGAGTTCAATGAGGTTTTACATAAAGTGATGAATAATCAAGTATCTAAAAAAATAAAAGTGGGTATAGCCTTAGGCAGTGGCTCTGCAAGAGGTTGGGCACATATAGGCGTATTACATGCGTTAAAAGATATGGGCATAGAGCCTGATATTGTCGCAGGGTGCTCTATTGGTGCTTTTGTTGGAGCGGCGTATGCTAACGGCCAGCTTGATACGTTAGACGAATGGAGCCGAACATTAACATGGAAAGAAATTATTGGTTTTTTTGATTTATCCTTATCAAAAGGTGGTTTAATTCAAGGTGAAAAATTATTTAAATTTATTCGAGAAAAAGCAGGTGATCCTGATATCGGTAGCCTTTCACGGCAATTTGGTGCCGTTGCTACCGAGTTAAATACAGGCAGAGAAGTCTGGTTAAGAGACGGCTCTTTATTTGATAGTGTTCGAGCTTCGTTAGCTTTCCCTGGGTTAATCTCGCCTTTAAAACTGAATAATAAATGGTTAATTGATGGCGGTTTAATAAACCCCGTGCCTGTTTCGCTGTGCCGTGCGATGGGCGCTGATATTGTTATTGCAGTTAATCTTAATGGCGATCTGTTGAAAAGCTCACCTAAAGCAAACGTATTGGATATAGAAAATTCAGAACCAATGCAGGAAAATGAAACGAGTTTTTTTGAACGGCTATCAACGCCACTTAAGTTAGAAATTAATAAACAAAAAAACTTTTTAGCATCAAAAATTTTTAATCAAAACGATAAAAATCCAGGCACGTTTGAAGTCATGGCAAGTTCTATTAATATCATGCAAGATCGCATAACACGTAGCCGTATGGCTGGCGATGTACCTGAAATAATCATATCACCTAAGCTATCACAACTTGGTTTACTTGAATTTGATAAAGCTGAAATAGCCATTGAAGAAGGGCGTAAAAGTGTAGAAAGAGTACGAGCTGTGATTGAAGATGAATTAGCACAACTTATGTGAAAATAGCGGATAAACATTAAGGGACTGTATGCACAAAACATCAACTCATTATAAGCATTGTTTTGATACATTAAAAAAATCAGCCTTATTTTCTAACCTTGATGATGAAATGTTAGAAAATATGCTTAGTGTATGTCAATACGAAACGATAAATAAAGGTGCTACAGCTGTTTCACAGCATCAACCTAATGATTCTTTTTACATTGTGATAAGCGGGCGAGCTAAAGTTTCTGTTTACAATCATGACAATGGTAGAGAGCATATTATTTTTTTACTTGATGCTGGCGACACCTTTGATTTGGTTGGTCTACTTTACGGTAAATGCAATGATGCCTTTGCCACAGCGCTTGAAAATATGGAAATCCTTTCAACCTCTACGGCAAAAGCTAGGATATGGGTTAAGCAGCATCCTGAATTTAATAAAACACTCTTACCCTATTTAGGTAAACAACTTCATGAACTTGCTGAAAAAACTACTGACTTAGCACTTTATGATACTGAAATAAGGCTTTCAAGACTTATATTACGCAGCATTGCTGCTAATAAATTCACAACTGATATTCAGCTTCTTAATGATTTATCTCAAGAAACACTTGCTTCTATGGTTGGCTCAGTAAGAGTTGTTATTACAAGGCACTTACAACGCTGGAAAAAAGAAGGAATTGTATCAGGAAAGCGTGGTAACTGGTCTTTACTTGATTTAAAAAAGCTGCTTGATAGATCAAAAAGTAAGTAAATTGTCAACCTGACACCAAGTAAACAAGTCATTCTTTCAATTGGTAACTTAAGTCACATACAAGCATATTTTTAACGTTCATTATAATATTGAAATTGATTCATATCTTTTTAAAGTGTAATCAACATAAATTTTATTTTAATCATAAACGGAGAAAAATTATGTTAGCAGAGATGAATAAAAAATTAATAAAAGAGATTAAGCAGGCTAAAGCACAAGGAGAGTTAACGGCACATAAAATTTATGATATTACGCATCAAGCGGCGCTTGAATCAACAAATGAGCTTAAAAGTAACCTTGAACATATCAAAGAAACAAGTAAAGAAATAATAGCTCAAGCGACCAGTACACTAGAGGAAAGTGGTGAGGCTAGTAGTGAAAAAATTTCAGCAGCAGTGCATGGCGCTATTGATGGCATTAAAATATCTGAAGCCAAATTTGTAGACAAGGCAAAAAAAGATTTAGTACTTGCTAAGAAAAAATTAAGTCAAGAAGAAGCAAATTTAGCGGAAAGCTTAACCGAAGCTTTTTTAGGTGCAAAACAAGCAGTAGGTGATTGTAGCTCTACTCTTAAGCAAGACCTTGATAAAGCATTACATGATGCAAAATTAAATAGTATAGATTTATTAGGGTTAACGAAACAAACCGTAAAAGAAGCAATAAATTTAGTTATTGAAGCAGGCAAAGACGTTGAGAATATTGTTGAAAACACAACACGTGAAGCTGTTTCTAACGCGATGAAAGAAGCGAGCTTTTCAGCTAATCGAGCAAGGAGAATATCTGAAACTGTTTTATTAGCGGCAATTGAATCCGCTCAAGAATCTAATAAATACATTAAGGAAGTAACAAACGCTGCAGTAGAGGGAGTAAGAAAAGGATTAGCAGATAGTGTTGAGTTTACTCAGCATGAATTAATTAACACGGAAGTATCTGTAGAAGAATATATACAAGAAGATATTGAACAGACAAAAGTCGATATTGAAAACGTTAGCGAATTGTTTGTTGGCGTATTGCGTAAGGTTGCAGATAAATCTGACCAATTAGCTAAAAACATTTTACATGACGCTGCAGATGATGCACAAAAAATAGGTTGTGTTTTACAAGAAAAAGCACACTCTGCGTCGCAGGTTGCCGCTAAAAAGCTTACTGAGCTAGGACATGAAGCCGTTAAAAAAACAGAAGTTGTAGCACAAAAAATATCAGAAGAAACTAAAGAGTTAGCAGAAAGAATGTTTGCTGTTGCTAAAGGAGCTACAACAGGTATGTGGGCTGGTGCTAAAGCAGCATTTTATAAAAAAAAGGCTAAAAATGATAAAAGTGGAGATGCATAATGGAATTTAATTTGAAAAAAAACATGATTACTACCTGCTTGATCTTTAGTTTAGGTTTGAGTGTAAACGCTCTTCAAGTTTTTGCTCAAGAGACTGCTTCCCAAGATGTTTTATACAAAAAGGAAAAAGAGAACTGGCAAGGCGCAATTAAATCGCAACTTGAATTAGCAAAAGCCAAGTTATCTTTACTTAAAGCTGAAAATGAACTTTGGCTAACTAAGAATAAAGTAAAAACACAGCTGTTATTAGATCAGTCAATAAAAAATTTAGAGGATGCTTGGAAAGCGTCAGATTCAGAAACGCGTGTTCAAATTAAAAAGCTTACACAGCAAGTTAATAACACTAAAACGTTATTAACGGAAAAAAATGATGATGTAATACTTCAAATAGATTCTTTAATAAAGAGTAGTCAATCAATTTTAAATACTGCGCGGGCAAAAACAGAAGCTAACAGTGAAGAGGTTAAAAATAAAATATCAACGCGTTATGCTTTAGTTACGGCCAAAAGTCATGAGCTAAAAGCTATTATTGCACTAGAAATTGATAAGTCTCCAGAAGAGGCGCATCAAGAAATGATAAAAGCTGAACAGGCATACCATCAAGCAGGTAAAACAGCGAGCAAAGCAATAGCAGAACAAGTGATGAAGCTTAAGCAACAGGCAGCGAATGTTAAAAGCAATATTCTCACAAACTCAAGTGTGTCTAAAGCACAGATAGAGTCATTAATTTCTGCTACAGAATTACAGATTAATAGGTATCAGGAAACGGTTGAACAAAGTAATGAAGCACGTTTATTGAGAAAGCATTATGCACAACTTGAAGCTCAATCAGCTTTACTAAAGGCAAAGTTAGCCCTTTATTCAAATGAAGCTAATGATACTGTGCTTTCATATTTAAATGAATCAAAAAGTTGGTATAGTAATTTAAAATCAAAATCATCAGATGAATTAGATGATAAATTAACTGAAATATCAGCTAATATTGATGAAGCTAAGCAATTTGTGCATCGTAAAGATAAAGAAGCTCGTGCAAAAATATCATCGTTACTTGAACAAGCTGCAGAAATGGTGAAATAAAGAGTAACTATTAACCCATAGTTAGGGTGGTGTTTTAATCTAAATTTCCTATGTTGGAATATAGGTTGAAACACCATGGGGTGATGACTGAGTTACCTACTCAAGTGTGCTAATCTAATAATAAACAAGGGTTAACTATTAAGTTACCCACCTTATCCAAGGTGATAAAATAAGAATGAATAGGAAAAACATGCACTATGCTAGTGGTAAGCATATGAAAAAAATCTTATTCACTAACTTTGTTATGCTATCCCTACTTTTACCTATTGCAAGTGAAGCATCAACTGATAAATTTGATAATTGTATATTAAAAAAATCATCTTCTATCGATCAAAATATAACATTACAAGTGTTAAATGAAATTTGTAATGAAGAATCGTTAGAGAAAAAGATACAACCTTCAGCAGTAGAGAAAAGGTTCAAGTCAGAAAGAAAGTTAGCTGGTGAACCTTTTGTCATTATCCCTCATAAAAAAAATTATATACTACCTATTTCTTATACTGACAATATTAATAAACCTGTTTATGTTATTGATAATAGTAGATCAAAAGCATTGAAAAATAGTGAAGCTAAATTACAAATAAGCTTTAAAGTACCCCTACTTACGAATGATTTATTTATAAAGGGTGATAGTATTTCTTTTGGTTTTACTCTCCAGTCTTGGTGGCAAGTGTATACTCAAGAGTTATCCCGACCTTTTAGAGAAACAAACTATCAACCTGAATTTTTTTATTTTGCGCCCTTGAATCTTGATATTTTAGGTGGTAAAACTGGATTTTTTCTAGGGATAGAACATCAATCAAATGGGCAGTCACAGAAATTATCAAGAAGTTGGAACCGGGTATATGCAAACTTTATTTTTGCAAAAGATAATTTTGCTTTATCTATGCGTCCTTGGGTTAGAATACCAGAAGGGAATAAGATAACGACAGCTGAAGACTCAGGAAATGATAACCCTGATATAAGTGATTACATGGGAAATTTTGAACTTATGACGGTTTATAAGTGGGAAAATATTGAATTTTCAGCCAAAGGGCGAGAAAACTTTAAAAAGCATAAAGGAGCTATTGAAGTAGGCATTACATTCCCTTTATCTGGTAAGTTACGAGGGTATTTTCAATATTTTAATGGGTATGGAGAAAGTTTAATAGATTATAATCACTCGCAAGAGCGTTTTGGTTTAGGTGTGGCATTAAATGATTATTTTTAAACAAGGTAGGCATTAATAATGGGGTTTATTACAAGAGAATCAAAAGCAAAAATGCCCGATGGTTATTTATACATTAAAGAATGGATTCCTGAACAACCGTTGTCAGAAATCCCTCTTATTATGCTGCATGATTCTTTAGGTTGTATAGGATTATGGCGGTCTTTTCCTGAATTGTTAGCACGTAAG
>Ga0209081_1000505_pt1 | contig 23333 bp, 20 predicted proteins | sample GOMGulsemesocosm_4_FD_184636 | JGI IMG/M metagenome (GOLD analysis project Ga0209081, IMG submission 184636) | Methane-oxidizing microbial communities from mesocosms in the Gulf of Mexico - GOM15B Gulf of Mexico (SPAdes) (version 2) | ecosystem: Environmental > Aquatic > Marine > Cold seeps... | reverse complement strand
AATATTATCATTTAATAATACCGTTGAAGATATGTTTGGCTATCGTAGCGCTGAACTGATAGGAAAAAACATTAAAATGCTGATGCCTTCTCCCTATACGGAAATGCATGATAGTTATTTGGCTAATTATCTAAAAACCGGTCAAGCACATATCATTGGCAAAACGCGTGAAATTGAAGGTTTACGTAAAAATGGTGAAGCTTTTGAAGCTGAATTATGGGTCTATGAATTAAATTTTAATGGCGAACCTCAATTTATGGGCGTTATTCGTGATATTTCTGAGCGCAAACATCTCGATAAAATTAAAACTGAATTCATTTCTACCGTAAGCCATGAATTAAGAACACCTCTCACCTCCATTAGAGGTTCACTAGGTATGCTTAAAAGTGGCGTATTAGGTGAGGTGCCAGAAAAAGCCAATCGCATGATCGAATTGGCACACAATAATACTGAACGCTTAATCAATTTAGTCAATGACATATTAGACGTAGAAAAAATTCAAGCGGGAAAAATGGAGTTGAAACTTACCGAGCTCAATATCACTGAACTCGTTAAACAGAGCATTGCGGCTAATGACGCTTATGCAAGCAGTTGCAACGTTTCCTTAAAGTTAAACGCTGACACTCCAAATTTCCAAGTTTATGCAGACGAGCTTCGCTTACAGCAAGTCATGGCTAATCTAATTTCTAATGCCGCTAAGTTTTCGCCTAAAGAGGGTATTGTTACCATTAGTATAGACAAGCGAGACGCCTTAATTCGTATTTCCGTCACCGATCATGGCGCTGGTATCCCTGAAAAATACCGCAGTAAGATATTTCAAAAATTTTCTCAGGTGGATAGCTCGGATACACGCAAAAAAGGAGGGACTGGGCTAGGCTTGAATATTACTAAAGCGATTATTGAGCATCATGGTGGACATGTAGATTACCTATCAACAGAAGGACAAGGAAGCTGCTTTTTTTTTGAGCTGGTAGAATTTCATAAATCAATAGCTGAAGCCTCACCGGCTATTATTGAATCAATATCCAATCTCGATAAAAAGATTAAACATAATGGCCATATTTTAGTTTTGGAAGACGAGCAAGATATTGCTACCTTATTATCTCTAATATTAGAGCGGCAGGGGTTTAAAGTCACTACTTGCAATGATACTACGGCCGCGAAAGAGCAGCTCAAAACAAGAAAATTTGATGCTATTACTGTCGACATTCGGTTGCCAGGACAAGATGGACTATCGTTTATTCAAGATTTTCGGGACACTGAAACGGGCAGCTGCATTCCTATTATCATTATCTCTGCTGAAGCTGAACTCAACAAAACACCGTCTGCTTCTGCATTGCGAATTATTGATTGGATTGATAAACCGATTGATACCGAACGCTTACATAAAGCGCTGCACAAAGCATTAAAGAAGACAGAGAAATCTAATATTATTCTGCATGTCGAGGACAATACAGACCTTATAGAAATGATGTCTAACCTTCTAGGTGGTAAAGCACAGCTAATCAATGCGCAAACATTACAGTCTGCAAAAGAAATCATTAAAACAACAGATTTTGACTTACTCATTTTAGATGTGGGTTTACCTGACGGCAGTGGGCTAGATCTAATTCCTTTAATGAACCAACAGAACCCATTGATTCCAGTTATTATTTTTTCTGCTCAATCGGTTGAACAAGACATTATCAACAAAGTTGATGCGGTTTTAGTAAAATCTAAAGTCAGCAATGAACTGCTGGTTGAAACCATCAAAAAACTCATTTCTCCTTTAGGTAACAGCCATGACTGATCTTACTAAAATTTTATACGCTGAAGATGAAGCTGATATCCGTGAAATTGCAACCTTAGCACTAGAAAGCATCGGCCTACTTGAAACAGCAACCTGCGAATCAGGGGCTTTTGTTATTGATTTAGCATTAAGTTTTCAGCCTCAGTTAATACTACTAGATGTTATGATGCCAGATATGGATGGCCCGACGACACTTGCAGCACTCAAAAAGCATGAGGTCCTCAAAGATATTCCTGTGATTTTTCTAACCGCTAAAATACTATCCGACGAAATAGCACGTTTCAAAAACTTAGGGGCTATTGACGTTATTAGCAAACCCTTCGACCCGATGACTTTAGCGGATCAAATTAGAGATATTTGGAAAAATCACCATGAACAGTAAAACAGAAAATGCAATCACCCGCATACAAGAACTGCAGCTTGCCTTCTCTGACAACTTAAAATCTCGTATCGATGAATTATGCCTATCGACGCTTGACCTTGATGCGCACCTGCCTTCTAATTCAATTCATAATGCAGAGCATTTAAAAAACACTCATGATTTAGCACACAAACTGGCAGGTTCCGCAGGTACATTCCAATTTAACGAAGTTTATGCTGCATCGAAAAAATTAGAGCAGTTTTGCCACACTTTACTAGAAGACAAAACGTCCTCCATTGAGGACTGGCGTACTCAGATTGAACAATTACTTAGCAGCACAAAAAGTGCGTCCAAGCATACTTCCCAATCTTTATATGAAAACCAAACCAGTCAACAGACGGATACCGGCTCATTAGCACCTAGTGACACACTATCTACTACTAATAAGATCCTTCTCGTTGATGATGATGAGTTGCTGACCGCACTTATTCAAGAACAAGCCAAACATTTTGGCTATCAAATAACCTGCATCAATAATCCTGAGCAGCTACCACTTTTCTTAGAGGAAAATAATCCGGAAGTTATTTTGATGGATATAGTCTTTCCTCATTACGGCTTCACCGGCATAGACTTAATCAAACGATTAAAAGCTGAAAACAAAATTGCCTGCCCTGTCATTTTTCTCTCTAATCGTGAAGATTTCAGCGCCCGATTAGAAGCAGTACGTTCAGGGGGCAAGGGTTATATTGTTAAGCCCATTAAAACTCTAGAGCTTGTTGAGGTACTCAACCAATACACACACAAAAGCATCAATGACAGTCATCGCGTATTAATCATAGATAATGACCCTACTATTAGTGACTACTACAAAAAACTTCTGACAAGTCATAACTTCATCACCCAAACTATCAGCAACCCTTTGGTGGCTACAGAGGCGCTCAGCACATTTTTACCCGATCTAATACTGCTCGATATTCATATGCCGGATTGCAGTGGGTTTGAAGTTGCCGAAGTCATTCGTCAAGATATCCGCTTTACTCATATCCCAATTTTATTTTTAACCGCCGACACAAATAATTTACCTCAATACGAACTAGACTCTTTCAAGTCAGGCGGTGATAGTTTTATGTCTAAAAATACCAGTCAAGAATCACTGTTGGCTAATATTATCAGTCATAGCCAGCGCTCTAGAGAACTGTATACGGTTATGCACCGCTTGAAACAAGATGAATTACGTTTTCAGGCTGTCAGCCATTCTTCCTCTGACGCCATTATCACGCTAAATACAGAGGGTAATATCATTCTATGGAACGAAGGTGCAGAAAATATTTTTGGTTATCGCTCACTCGAAGTCATTGGGCAATCAATAGAAATTATTATTCCTCCAAAACATAGACATAAACATCGAAACGGCTTCCTTAATCTACTGCATAACACAGAGAAACTCTCTAAACAGTCAATTGAGAGCGAAGCAATCACTAAAAACAAAGGACTAATTGCCATAGAACTCACTTATACTGAGTGGATTTCAGGTAGCGAGCGTTTTTTTACCAGCATTATTAGGGATATATCACACCGCAAGACCGTTGAAAACGAGCTTAAGAGCCAACAGGATTACTTAGGCGCTATCATTAAAAATTCTGCTGAAGGCATAATCACCATAAATGCACGTGGCACGATAGAAATGGCAAACCCCAAAGCCCTGACAATTTTTGGCTATACTGCCGATGAATTACACGGTCAAAATATCTCAATACTGATGGCGCAAGAATTACGTCATCAACACGACGAATATCTTGATAAATCGGAACTGCATGCCAATAAAATAATCAACAAAGCCCGAGAGATTGAAGGCTTACGTAAAGATGGTACCTTATTCCCTATGGAACTGAATGTCTCACCGATGAACATCAACGGCATTAAGAAGTTCGTCGGAATTTTGCGTGACATCACTGAGAGGCAAAATACTTTAGCAGAAATTACCGTTGCTAAACGTGATGCTGAAGATGCCAATAAAGCTAAGTCTCAGTTTTTGTCTAGCATGAGTCATGAGTTGCGTACTCCTCTAAATGCCATTTTAGGCTTTACTCAACTATTACAAGAGGACCCTGAAGCACCTGCCACTGCAGAGCAACAGGAGTGTTTAAATCATATTTTTTCTGCAGGTGATCACCTACTTAACCTCATTAATGAAATACTCGATTTATCAAGAATTGAATCAGGGAATATTGAAGTTCAATTAGAAGCCGTTAACTTAGCAAAAGCTATAGAGAGGGCCATAGACCTTATTAGCCCCCAAGCCATCGCAGCTCAAATATCAATCGAGCAGCAGCAACTAGAAATCGGAGAAAACTTTGTTACCGCAGATTCCTCACGCTTAAATCAAGTACTAGTCAATTTACTTACTAATGCAATTAAGTACAATAAAAAACAAGGCTCTATTCATATTTGGTTGTCTAAAGATATCCATAAAATTCGTATTAATATAAAAGACCAAGGCCTAGGCATACCTGATAATTTAATGCCTGGTCTATTTTTGCCTTTTAATAGGCTTGGTGCCGAAAAGTCTAATATTGAAGGTACTGGTATAGGCTTAACGATCACAAAAATGTTAGTAGAAATGATGGCTGGCAGTATTAATGTAGAAAGCACTGAAGGGGAAGGCTGTACTTTTAGTATCGAGCTTGAAAAAGCTGCTCCAGCAGATACTTTATCCGACCTTTCCTTATTAGCATCACAAACACAAGCTGAAAAATCCACTCCTTGTCAGATTAGTATTTTATATATTGAAGATAACTCAGCCAACCGCTTATTAATGAAAAAAATCATTACACGCAACCCTGATTTTACATACAGTGAAGCACATAATGGAGCAGATGGTATAACTAGCGCACTAGAGAATAACCCTGATATTATACTTTTAGATATTAACCTACCTGATATAAGTGGTTTTGAAGTTTTAAAAGCGTTACAAGAGCATGATACTGAGACAAGCTCTAAAGTCATTTTCGTATCTGCAAACGCCATGCCTCAAGATATTTCTCAAGGACAAGACTTAGGTGCCGCTGCTTATATAACCAAGCCTATCGACCACCAACAGTTATTTAGTACTATTTATCATACATTGAAGTCCATTTAAAACACCCAACCCATTTCATTTGAAATTAGCCATACATTACCATACCACACCTTTCATGGTACTCATTGCCGTGTTAGGCAAGATGAGAGGTAGCGTTTACAGAGACGGTAAAATGTTTTTAACTTTCTCCCTTAAAGCCAAGCTTGCAAAAATCTATTGACTGGCACAGTCAAGGTACTACCTAATGCATGAATCCCCCTACACCATCCTGACTATCGGCGATGTAGCTGCCAACCAGCTAACTTTAGAAACCCTATTGAATGCGCTTGATAACTGCACTATATTGCGCTCAGAACCGGGTAAAACCGCGTTGACAATTATGCAGGATAAACAGGTAGATCTAGTTCTTCTGGATATCAATATACCTGACATGGATAGCTACAAAACAGCGAAACTGCTTAAGGTAACACCTGGCACTTGCGACATCCCTATTATTTTTTTGATAGAAGGGGCGCCCAACAGCGAAGAGTTTATCTCGTGTGGTTATACAGCAGGTACGGTAGATTACCTGAGCAAACCACTGGATGATAATTTATTACTTAACCGAATAACTATGCATCGTTTGCTGCGCGAACGAGAAATTGCATTGAAAATTGCATTGAACCAACTCGAGAAAAGTAGTGAAGAGAATTTTCGTAATCTATTTGAAGGCTCAATGGATGCCATTACCATCACTGATTTGGAACATGGTTTTGTTGATTGCAACGCCCGCGCAGTTGAGTTGTTTGGGTGCACCTCCAAACAACAGTTGCTCAATGTCCATCCAGGTCTAGTTTCACCTCCCTTCCAGCCCAATAATCAAGACTCTGTCGAGCTTGCTAACAAATATATACAACAAGCCTTGACTGAGGGCCCTATACAGTTTGAATGGGTGCATCAAAAACTAGATGGAAGTTTCGTCACTGTCGATATTTTACTGAGTCAGGTTAACTGGCATGGACGTTCTGTCGTTCAGGCTTCGTTGCGCGATATTACTGAGCGCAAGCAAGCAGAGAATGCGCTCTATTTGACCCGCTTTAGCATAGAAGCCGCAAGCGATTCATTGTTCTGGATAACGCAGGATGCCCGTATTGTCGATGCCAATGTGACCGCTTACAAAACACTTGGGTATAGTAAAGAAGAATTACTAAAAATGCGTATTTTTGATGTTGATACGAATTATCAAGCAGAAAGCTGGCCACAACTTTTTAATGAACTTAAGCAGCAGGGCTCACTAAAGTTCGAGTCAACACATTACAGAAAAGATGGCAGTATGTTCCCAGTTGAAATTTCGGCCAACTATATTCAATTGGATGACGAAGAATACAGCTGTGCTTTCGTACGCGATATTAGCCTTGAACAACAACGACAGAAACTCATCAGTAAATTGACCGCTGACTTCGCTCATTTAAGAGGGCAATCATTTTATGAAGCAGTTTGCCACTACATGGCTGAGACCCTAACTCTTGATTATGTTTTAATTGGTATCAAAACGGAAACAGGCAATAACGTCGATGTGATGAGTGGGTGGGGAGTAGACGGACCGCTTTCACCCTTCAACTATGTACTACACGGAACTCCCTGCGAGCAGGTTGCATCAGGCAATGTTTGTATCGTACCTAAAGATGTACAGTTGGGCTTTCCGGAAGATAAGCTACTGACAGAAATGAGCATCGAATCTTATATTGGTACGCCTTTGTTTGATGCACAAAATGGCCACCTAGGTGTGTTTATCGCATTAAGTACTGTCAGTCGGCAAGATGGCGAGGAGGTCATTGACTTTATGCAATTAGCTACTACCCGCATTAGTAGTGAAATTTTGCGCAAACAGGCTGAAGACCATCAGCGTATCTCTCAACAACAACTCCAAAATGTAATTAATGGCGCTCAATTAGGCTACTGGGATTGGAATTATCAAACAGGAGAGCAAGCGGTTAATGAGCGTTGGTTGACAATGCTTGGCCTATCTAGACGTAATATTCATCACCATGTTAGTGACTGGAATAACAGAATACACCCAGATGATAAGCAACGTTTAATTGATACCATTCAAGCGCATATACAGTCTAGAGAAAACTATATAGCAGAATTTAGAATGCAGCATGCCGATGGCCATTGGGTTTGGATCCAAGGCTCTGGTGCTGTTGTTGAGTATGATCAAAAAACACAAGAACCACTTCGGCTTTGTGGCACTCATCAAGACATCAGCGAACGAAAAAATATTGACACTGAATTACATGCATACAAAATCGATTTAGAAAAATTAGTGACGAAACGAACTAAAGCACTAGAAAAAGCCCGTAACGAAGCCGAAAAAGCGAATCAAGCTAAATCAGAATTTCTTTCTTCAATGAGCCATGAATTAAGAACACCAATGAATGCGGTACTTGGTTTTTCAGAGTTATTAGCAACAGATACCCAATCACCTCTAACAGAAGATCAATTAGAATCTGTAGAACAAATAATTGGAGGAGGTAAACACTTATTAAGTCTTATTGATGATGTGCTTGATTTATCGAAAATTGAATCAGGTCATAGTGATATACACATGGAAATAATCGATATTAATAGTCTTCTCACTCAAGTAATTTTTCTAATTCAGCCTCAAGCAGAGCAATACGGTATCACTATAGAGAATAAAGTACCTTCTGACTACTCGTTTAAAATACAAGCAGACAACAAAAAACTAAAACAAATATTGCTTAACCTATCGTCAAATGCGATTAAATATAATAGTGAAAATGGGGTACTTACTATTTCATGTGCTAAAACACGTGAAAATAAAATAAGAGTCAGTGTTAGTGATACGGGTGATGGAGTTTCAAAAGAGCTATTTCCTAGCTTATTTGAACCCTTTAATCGTTTAGATAAAGCAAACTCTAATATTCAAGGAACAGGCATTGGCTTAAGCATATGCAAACAATTAGTTAAGCAAATGAATGGAGATATCGGTGTTTTCAATAACTCTGATAAAGGGCTAACATTTTGGGTTGAGTTTGAAGAGACTCCATACCATATGGCCGCCTCTAGCTAAGCACAGGAATGTGTGATGGATTCTTTTTAAGCATTAACCGCACTCAAAGTAATGATAAAATCAAAGTTAAGTATGTTTTTCGAGCAGTCTTACAAATAACCTGAGTTTTTAGCTCATTAAGTGTTTTCTTTCTTTGCAAGAATTGCAGTTTTTCTTCCTCAAGCTGCATTGAACGAATCTCAATATCTCTGAGCCCGTCATCTGCATTATTACATTCTGAGCTTAATAACTTGAGATTGCTCATTTACTATCAAGTTTCAGCTTAAAAGAAGTAAACATTTAACGCACACAGTACCTTATCTTCTTCCATCACTAAACGAAAACACTCAGCCACCTTTTATATTATTACTCACAACTTCTGATTTTTGATCTTGGTATTGATATGGTTGACACCCATAACAGCCAAAACGATAAATGCGCCAGGAGTAACAATGGCGGCTGCAACAGAAGCGGTTAGCTTTAGTTTTTGCTGCCGGCGACTTAGGTCGTCTGTTATTTTAATTTTTTCGACAGGATAGCGAATTGAGCCACAGGCATGACACAATGGATAGTGAATTTCTTCTAATACACCACAAAAAGAACATTCTGACATAGCCCCTCCCCAGGAATTAATGTCTGCGTTATGAATACTAACAGAAAAATGCAAAGTGACAAAATAACGACCGCAGTCCTCGATAAACCGCTAAAACACTAAGGCCTTTTATTGGATACACCAAATTTGTGCTATGTTACGTGAATCATTAAAATCACCAAACCATTACCCCCAAAACAAATCTATGAAAATCGGCATACAAACCTGGGGTTCTAATGGCGATATTAGGCCAATGGTCGCATTGGCAAATGGCCTGCAAAACTCTGGACATACGGTTACATTGCTAGTCAGCAGTCTTGATAATAGAAATTACTCAACTGAATGTGCCGAGTTTAATATCCGTTACCAACAAATTCCTGAACACATATCCTTTGATTTAGAATCCTTTGCGCAGCAGACATTCCGTATGAATAGCGCGCAATGGCTGGTTGCCTTGCTGGATAACGCATTCTTTCCCTACCAAGGTGTCATGTATCAAGCCGCTCAAGAATTGGCGAACAGCCATGATTTACTGATCGGGCATCATTTCCTTTACCCTTTAAAACTTGCAGCGCTCAAACATAATAAACCGTTTTATAGTGTGACTTTCTGCCATGCTGTCATACCAGCTGCGAGTACTCCACCGCTTAAATTCCCTAACCTTGGAAAACACCTAAATCCTTGGCAATGGCGTTTAATGGATTATGCTTTTGATTTTCTGTTAAAAAAGAAATTAACCGCACTATGGAATAAGGAAGGTATGCCCAAAGTTGAGCATGTTTTATCAGAGTTATTGACCTCAGATACACTCAACTTGGTGGCTGTTGATCCAGTTTTTTGTCCAAGCCATGCAGAATGGTCAACGCAACACGCTGCTTGTGGTTTTCTTAATTTACCTACACGCGAGCAAGAATGGCAAATTGACGCTAACTTACAAAACTTTCTTGATCTAGGTCCAGCTCCTGTCTACATGACTTTTGGCAGCCTACAACAAGCCGTACCCGAATGGAGTATGGACTTATTTATCAAAGCGACTCAGTTAGCCGGTTGTCGCGCTATCATTCAAACCAGCTCAACTCATTACCCTGAGCATAGCCAGCAAGAAAATATCTTTTTTATCGGCAGGCACCCGCACCAAAGCCTGTTTAAACATTGCGCAGCCATTGTTCATCATGGTGGTGCAGGTACTACTCATTCGGCATCGCTGTGCGGTCGACCCTCTATCGTTATTCCCTTTATGGATGAGCAATTGTTTTGGGCTAAAACATTACAGCAGCTCGGCTTAGCACCTAGCCCCCTGCCCGCTAAAGTTGCCACGGCTAATTTATTAGCTGAACGTATTAACACCGTACTATCAAATGACCATTACTTAAGCGCCGCACATAAAACAGGGGAAATAATTAGTCAACGACAGGGGGTTAGCAATGCAGTTAATTTAATTGAAAAGACCTTCAACTCTCACCAAACATAAGGATTAATATGTGCACGTTTAAGTACAGTCTATAGTGCTATGCTGATTATTAGCTCTTTTACACAAATAAGAAGGCTACATGAATATTTATAAAGAAATCGAAGCGATGCACGCAGAAATGCGTTCCTGGCGTCAGTATTTGCACCAACACCCTGAAACGGCATTTGAGGAATTTAATACTTCAACGTTTATCAGCGCTAAATTACGAGAGTTTGGTTTAGAAGTGCATGAAGGGCTGGCGACCACGGGCATTGTTGCTAGCTTAACCTGCGGCAATAGTCATAAAAAAATTGCCTTACGTGCGGATATGGATGCTTTGTTTATTCAAGAAAAAAATGAGCTGAGCTATAAATCTAAAAATAATGGCAAGATGCACGCTTGTGGGCACGATGGACATTCAGCTATGTTATTGGGTTCGGCAAAATACCTAGCCGAACATGCTGATTTTAATGGTACCGTTTATTTTATTTTCCAACCTGCCGAAGAAGGACGTGCAGGAGCAAAGCAAATGATTGAGGATGGTTTATTTGAGTTGTTTCCAGCGGATTGCATTTTTGGCTTACATAATTTTCCAGATACTCCACAAGGTCACTTTGCCATTCATACAGGCCCTGTTATGGCGTCCTTTGATTGCTTTGAAATCACTCTTAATGGACAAGCGGCGCATGCCGCTATGCCTCATTTAGGAAGTGATGTATTGCTTGCTGGTGCGCACTTAGTCACCGCATTACAATCGGTCGTTAGCCGAAACGTTAATCCCGCTGATCCAGCCGTACTTAGTATTACTCAAATTCATGGGGGTGACACCTGGAATGCGCTGCCTGATTCCGTCGTGTTAAGAGGTACTTTTCGCTGTTTTAACCAAGCAACACAACAGCTCATTGAAAGCCGCATTAGACAGCTTGTTGAATCCATGACACAGGGCTTCAACCTAAAGGCTCACATTAGCATTAACCCCGAAAATGCAGGATATCCAGTCACCTGTAACACCGACACTGAAACCGCTATAGCTATCGAAGTTGCTCAGGAATTAGTAGGTATTGAACAAATTGATTTACATGCACCACCTAGTATGGGCTCAGAAGATTTTGCATTTATGTTACAAGAAAAACCAGGCTGCTACGTGTGGTTAGGCAATGGATCATCAGATGGAGAATGCTTGTTACATAATCCACATTATGATTTTAATGATGAGATTTTAACGGTCGGTGCAACTTATTGGGTTAAATTGGTTGAGCGGATTTTAAACTGATTTATTCACTGATTTATTCTTAGATGCGCTTTAAAAGTTTCAAAGAATCAGTTTTCAAGCCGACCCAGCATCAAGTATATTATGTTTAAAATCATCAAAAGCTTGCAATACTTCGGCCTTAGTATTCATCACAAATGGACCTCCGCGTGCCACAGGTTCATTTAATGGCTGTGCTGCTAATAATAGAAATCGTGTGTTTTCATTGGCAGTCAGCACAATATTTTCACCTAATTGCAACACACCCATTTTTCGATGGCCGATGACACGTTTTGATTCGCCTACCGCTAATTCACCCTCAATAATATAAATAAAAACATTATCTTCTCTGTTGACGGTCTGCTCGAATATTTGGCCGTTTGGTAAAGTTACATCCATATAAAGCGGATTAACCCACTCATTCATCACTGGTCCTTTAGTGCCTTGATTTGTAGTGCCCGCAATCACGCGTATTTCAGTTCCATTGGCTAGTCGCTCTACGACAATTTCAGCAGCAGGAAATTCTTGATAAGCTGGTGTTTGCATTTTTTGTTTAGCAGGTAAATTGATCCATAATTGAAAACCTTGCAATAAGCCATCTTCTTGTTCTGGCATTTCAGAGTGAATAATGCCCTTGCCTGCAGTCATCCATTGCACGCCCCCTGCTTCGATCACACCTTCATGCCCTGCACTGTCTTTATGACGCATACGACCTGCCAGTAGATAAGTAACCGTTTCAAAACCACGATGTGGATGATCAGGAAACCCGCCAATATAATCATTAGCCTGCTCCGATTCAAAAGCATCAAATAATAAAAAAGGATCTAGCATATTCAGCTCTGGCGAGCCGATGATGCGCGTCATTTTTACACCATCACCATCACTGGTAGCGATACCTGAAGTCAGTGTTTGTAGTTCTCGAATTTTAGTGTTCATAATAATCACCTTTCAATAGTCTTAAACAAGCCTTGTACATGGTGTTTAGGTTTGCAAAGCTTGTACTGTATGGATTAACTGCTCATTAATCTCGTTGTTTTTGATACGCCCTAATTCCGTATCAAAATTATCATGAAAATGAGGTATGGATAGACTCGCTTTTACCATGCCATTAAAATGCGGTGCTGATGTTTTTGCTATCTCTAATACGCGAGCCGCACCGCCAGGCCCTGGTGAGGTTGCTAATAAAACCATCGCCTTTTGTTGATACACTTTTTTAGTAATTCGTGAACACCAGTCAAATAAATTTTTATACGCGGCAGAATAAGTCCCATTATGCTCAGCGAAGGAAATAATCACAGCATCACTCTCAGCAATTTTTGCTAAAAAAGCTTGAGCAAGTTCTGGTTGGCCAAGTTCCACTTCTTTATCAATACTGAATAAAGGTAACTCATAATCATTTAAATCCAATACTTCAACTGAAGCATCGTCCAATAATTCTGCTGCATAGCGCGCTAATTGCTTGTTGATTGACTGTTTACTGCTACTGGCGGCAAAGGCTAAAACTTTCATACGATTTCCTTGATGATTAATTTAATTATATCACTGGCTACTTTCACACTGTTTCACTTTTAAGTCTATTATCTAAAGCATAAGCACCTGCTCCATGGCTCACTAACAATAACAATAACAATAACAAGCCCCCCCCTAAGCCAAGATTTTTCATAAACAGAATCATTTGCATTTGGTCTGTAAAATTAGCATGAAAGATAAGCGCTGAGACCAGACTAAAACCCGCCAATATAAATGCAGCGAGTCTAGCTTTATAACCCACAATAACCGCTAAACCAGCTAAAACTTCAATAATAATAACCAAAGGCAACAAACTGCCTGAAATATTAAATGCCTCCATATACCCTTGCGTACCCACATAAGAAAAGACTTTATTAACTCCTGAGGCAAAGAAAATAAGTGCCAATAAAATACGGCCTATGGGTGCTGAAAGTGTCTGTAATAAATTCATTTTGTTTTTCCTAAAGTAGATGATAGTTAAGTTATTCGTTAAAAGCTGGATTAAGTTTACGTGTTGACTTAAAAAGAATAAACATCAATAATTGAAAATCATTGTTCACATTAGGAGAACTATCAGTGGGACAACTAGAAGATATGCAGGTTTTTATACGCGTCGTCGATGCGGGCGGCATTAGTAAAGCCGCCGAACAACTGAGCATTGCTAAATCCGCCGTTAGCCGACGATTAGCCGATTTAGAATCTCGTTTGGGCGTACGTTTATTAAACCGAACCACACGCATATCCAGTCTCACCGAAGCTGGCAAAGGGTTTTATCAACGTTCTAAGAAAATAATTGATGATGTTACTGAGCTGAACGCCTTAACTAACAAATCCAATTCAACGTTAGCAGGGACGATAAATTTAGCGCTGCCTTTATCATTTGGGCTTGCGCATTTAGCACCCGCGATTGATGATTTTATAAAGCTCCACCCACAGCTTAGCATCACTATCAATTTCTCAGACCAGCAATTGAATTTAATCGAAGAAGGCATAGATTTAGCCGTGCGCATTGCAGATTTAAAAGATTCAAGTTTGATGGCTAGAAGAATAGCCCCGATCAAAACCTTAATCTGCGCAAGTCCCGCTTATTTACAAAAACACGGCACACCCAAAACCGCCGATGACTTAAAGCAGCATGCCCTGCTTTATTATAATTTATCCAGCTCTTCAACTTGGCAGCTGAAAGATGCACAAGGCAAACAACACTCGATTAACGTTAAAGCCAAAATCATTGCTAATAACGGTGAGTTTTTAAAGGGTATGGCGATTGCAGACCACGGCATTGTATTGATGCCAACTTTTATTTTATGGCAAGCGGTTGCTAAAGGTGAATTACTTCCGATCTTATCGGACTACACCACGCAGCAACTCAATGCCTACGCAGTTTACCCGCAGACTCGTTATTTATCACAAAGAACCCGCATTCTGATTGATTTTTTAGTTGAGCGCTTTGGCGATACGCCTTATTGGGATCAATAATGGCTGATGTTAATCGACATATATTAACTAATGTTACGTAGCACGAAGACCTAGTTCCCACGTGAAAATTCATAGAGGAACGCTCAGCGTTGTCTTTTATCGGGAATCTAGGATTCACTTAGATATGCCACTTAGTTTTACAACTGAATAGCTAATTGCACAGGCTCTTCTGTCAAACTTGCCGCAGGCATCGCACAGCATAATAAAATTTCATCGTCATCTAAATCGACCGTAATTTCCTGCTGATAGCTCACCTGCCCTTTACTGAGTTTCGCTTTACATGAACCACATTGCCCACTACGACAACCAAACTCTGGGTTAAGTCCATGTGCTTCAGCAAATCCTAATAAAGTACCATCACCTTTTGACCATGCTTGCTCTAGCTTGGATTCTGTAAAATGGATAATCGCTTCTTCTGCAACAGGTAGTGAACTGACTACATTTTCATCACGCACTAATGAAGCTGGCCCAAAAGCTTCGGCAAAAATATGTTTATTTTCTACGCCCAACTCACGCAAGCTATTGTATTGCGCCTGCATAAAGTTATTTGGCCCACAAAGATACGCGTCACATGCACTTACGGGCAATACGCTTTGCAATATAGCTTTAGACAACCGTCCTTTATATTGATAATCCGTATCTAGCGTTAAATACCTTTCAGGCTGGCTTAAAACCCAGATAACACGAATATGCCCAGCTGATTGCTCGGCAATTGCATTCAATTCAGCATAAAAAGCACGCTGCTCATTATTACGCGCCGAACATATTAAAAGCACATTCGGCATGGATCGTGTTCTAAAGCCTTCTTGCAAAGCATGTCTTGCCATTGCTACCATCGGCGTAATGCCTACACCTGCACAAATCAACAAGATTGGCCTTGCTAATGAACTCACAAAACGAAAAGCCCCCGTAGGTGATTTTACTTGCAAGACATCTCCCAGCTTAATGTGCTGATGCATATAACTTGAAAATACTCCCGCCGGCTTATCCGTTGCCGCCAGTTCCTGTTTAATACTGATGCGGATTAACGCGTCACTTGGCGTACTAGAAACGGTATAGGTTCTAATCTGTTCTTTACCCTCTATCTCAGCCTTTAGGGTTAAAAATTGCCCCACTTCAAAACTCGGCTTTTGGTCCGCTGGGGCTTGCAGATAAAAGGATTTAATAACACTGCTTTCTTGCGCCATACTGATCACTTGATACGGCTGCCAAGTATTTTTTAAACATTCTGCTTTTTTAGCCGCTTCGGCTTCTGACCAACTGCCTGTTAAGGTCGTATTAGGCGAATATTCCTGTAAATCCCAGCGCAGTGGTAAGACATTTTTTAACCAGAGACCGTGATCTAATGTAAACGTCCACAGCCTTTCCGCCCCTGCAAAAAACTGGGTATCAGGTGAGTCCCACAAAATTTCTACCGTTCCCGTTAAAGTCAGTAAATGACCGTTAACAAAATCAATAAAGAGCAGACCTGCGCGTGGGTTTTCGACAAAATTACCTAAGGTATTAAAATGGAAATTGCCTGTGTAATCGGGAATGGTTAAGGTTTTATGATCATCAATGCGAATAAATCCCGGCTTACCACCACGATGCGATATATCAGCACCTTCACTAGCGGTATCACTGCCATTTGCCACATAACTGGCGACAAAAAAGGTATCGCTGTTTTCAATAAGCGACAGTGCTTGTTGATCAAATGTAGTCATCTCATTCACTTCCTCAGCAGGCATGCTTGCAGCATCAACTGAATAATGCCCCCGTTGCTGAATATATTGCGGGCAATTACCAAAGGCCTGATCAATTGATAACTCTATGCCGTCCTCTGATACTTGATGAATACGCGCCGCCAAACGATTTCTTCGCCGTGTTTCTAACTCTATCCCTAATAAACCCCAGCGTTCACCAACCGTTAGCGCATCATGTAATGGATCACCTGTCACAGGTTTAACCTTAAGCGCTAGGTGCTTATCGTCTAGCGCACGGATAAACCCCGCTGGGTTAAATAAAATAGATGCCCAAGGCCAGCCCTCTGCATCGGCATGTCCCACAAAAATAAAGGGTAATTGCGCGTAAAAATCTTGGTGTTGCTCAGGCATATAATCACGAATCACTTGCCGCCCAAAACGTTCCATTTTGTCACGCACACCCATGCGTTGTTGCAGCTGTTGTTCCCCTTGATGAAAAGGCGATACGGTTTCATTTGAATTATGAGTAGTCATTATTTCACTCCTATTACGAAGTCACATAGGATAATCTGAGGCACGAAGCGCATCTATCAAACGATACGCTTCACACTGCAAATCCAAGCTATTTAATTAAGCGGCTAAACCCACTTTAGACGCTTGCATTGGTACAAATCCAGGGGTGTGTTCGATACGCTGTAACCATAATTTAATATTAGGATAATCCTTCAGCGAGACATCCCCTTCGGGTGCATGTGCGATATATCCATAATTGGCTAGGTCAGCGATAGTGGGTGCATTACCGACTAACCACTCTTGTTCCGCTAAATGGGCATCTAATATTTCAAACAGATTATTAGCAATTTCAATGGCTTTTAAATGATCTAACTGAGCGCCAAATAAATTAATCAAACGTGCAGTGGCTGGCCCATTGGCAACAGGCCCTGCCGCTACCGATAAAAATCGTTGCACTTCAGCAGCCTGTGCGGGGTCAATCGGTAACCAAGTATGCTCTGGATCATATTGACTAGCAAGGTACACCAAAATAGCATTGGAATCGGCCAGTGTTACTTCTCCATCTTCTAAAACGGGCACTTGACCAAAGGCATTTTTCTGTAAAAACTCGGCTTGCTTTTGTGCGCCAGTCATTAGATCAACATCAATAGACTCATAATCTAAATCTAGAATGGATAGCAAAAGTTCAACACGGTGACAATGGCCTGATAAAGGGTGACGGTATAATTTAAGAGTAGACATAAGTGTTCCTATAAAAAGTAATCTTTAAAGTGTGGGGAATTGATTAATATCAAGTTCTTTATTGCTCAATAATTGTGCTAATTCTGTGAAACCTCCTATCGGTTCTTCATTAATGAAAATTTGTGGCACGGTTCTTTGACCACTTTGTTTTAAGAGTGTTTGCGCTTGCTCACCGCCTTTTATCAAATCAACTTCTTGATAAGCAATTCGGTGTTTGAGTAATAAGCTTTTGGCAGCGACACAATAACTACAGGCCGCGCTGGTTAATATCGTTAACTCTTTCATGCTAATTCCTTATGATTTAAATTCACGCTCAGAGCTGTTAATCGGGCGATCATTAATACTAGCGATACGACGCTGCATTAAACCGTTTGGGGCAAACTCCCACAGCTCATTACCGTAAGATAAATACCACTGCCCTGAGTCATCACGCCATTCATAACGAAAAGTCACCGCGATACGATTATCCGTAAAACACCACAGTTCTTTTTTCAGCTGATAACCCAGTTCCTTTGCCCATTTACGCGTTAAAAACGCGATGATTTTTTCTCGCCCCGTAAAAATTTCTGCCCGATTACGCCATTCACAATCTAGCGTATAGGCACTGGCGACTTTCTCTGGGTCTTTACTGTTCCAACCGTTTTCCGCTAGTTGCACTTTTTCGCTTGCGCTTGCTAAGGTAAAAGGCGGTACAGGTAATCGAACGCCTAGCTCGGCATTCATACCATCACCTCAATGATTCGTGTTGTAATAAACGCTGACATAATATTTATCCTGCTAGTTAGTGACAAGATAACTATTGCAGGAGCCGTGCCAAGTTGGGATTTGTAATTTAATTTGTTTTAAATCATTAGGATAGGATTTAAAAGATTATTGGGTTAGTTTGGTTCTTGAGGGGTTGGTCACGACATATCGTTAAGGTGACGATATGTCGTGACTTTGGTTTTGTATATTACTATCGACGCGTTTTCTGAATGTTTTTTAGATTTGTTTAACTTGTATAAAATACATGTCATCCAGTTTAGAACTATTGAACTAAAGCATTTTTATTGACAGAGTATCGGTGTTAGCGTGTAAGATATTCAGATCGAGATAATAACTGGTTAAAACCTAATCGCATCAGGAGTTCATAACTTGAGTACTTACGGACAAGCAATTGCTTCTGAAGCGGATGACGTGTTGCAGTTATTGAATCAATACATAATCGAAGGTTATGACGCATCAGATATTAAAAATCTACTTTCAAAGATAGCTTCAGCGATAGAGCTTTTTCTTAAACGGGATGTATTTCCAACAAAAAACAATAGGGATAATTTTTACTCATTCATTGAAGAGCTAAAAGTTTACTCGATCAGTCAAACTAATGTTAATTTCATTCATAATATTAGGCTTGCATATAATGATGCTAAACATGATCCAAATAGTTCTATTAGCATACTACAAGTTAAGGAGCTACTTGAAAACCTGAAGTTGGTTGTAGGCGATATTTTAATTGCTGGTATTGGTCGAGTTAATTCATCTATTCGAGCAGCTACTACTAGAGTTTTTTGGATCTGCGCATGGGATCATTATGTCGGTGGGGAAACAGAGGTAACTGTATTCCTACCAAGTGAATACGATGGGTTTCTAGGCGCTACATCTGTAGATCATGTAAGTATTCATGGATTGAAATGGGATGATTTTAAAGTTAATCTTCCCAATTTCGGGGCGGTACATCCCCATGAAGGACTTATACCTGAGGGACAAGTCAAATTTTGGCTCTCAGAAGGTGATTGTTTAACCCCTTTTGTGTTCGAAGGTGAATATAGCTCCTTAATTATCTGTCTGTCAAAGTATCTTAAAGATGTAGATTTAATCTCAGGTTTGGCGAGAGAAGATGCCCCCGTAAACCTGTTGCAAACTTCTGTAATGGCTGTGAGTGACTCTTATGCTAATGACCCTAGCGCACCAAAAGAGAGTCAAAGCACGAGTGCACTCACCTTGGCGAATAATCAATACGCTGTACTTCCAAAATTTAATGACCGAATAGATTACTACATCAGTAAAGTGGTCGATGTAATAGATCAAGTTCCGCTGCACGTGAAGTCCGCTTTAACTGGGCCAATATGGATAACAAAAGATGCTTATGACTCACATGACTCAACCTATCGGGATGATTCTATTCGAACACTCATCGACTCAAAAAATAGAATTGTTCTGGGAGTCAGGTAGCCTTCCCCTAATTCCCAAGCTCTGGAGACTGTGAAAGTATTAATTTAATATTTATCAATGGGTTATATTGAGCTAATATTATTTGTCATTATTAAAAGGCAGATGGGGCGCAGTCGTTATAAAGTTTTAAATGAAGCCTACCCGTACTTTCACACAGTAACCGTTGCAGGCTGGCAACCTATTTTTACCCGCAAAGAAAGTGTACAAATACTTTTTGACAGCTTTATATAGCTACAACAAAACACAGATTTTAAGCTTCACGCCTATGTGATCTTAGAAAATCACTTGCATTTTATTTCCACTGCCAGCCAACACAGCAAACGGATTCAGCAGTTTAAGTCATTTACAGCAAAGCAAATCCTAGATTTATTAGTGCAACGTAAAGCAACAACGCTACTGAAATATTTTGCCTATTACAAACGTAAACATAAAACTGAAAGTCAATATCAGTTTTGGCAAGAAGGCTCTCATCCCAAAGAAATGAATAATGAGACTATGTATAAACAGCGGTTAGAGTATATTCACAATAACCCTGTGGAACGTGGTTATGTTGATTTTCCTGAAGACTGGCGTTATTCGAGTGCCCGGTCTTATTTGGGGAAGGAGGGACTGTTGCCGGTTGTTTTGTTGTCTTAACCTTCAAGCAGAGCTTGAGGGTAGGCATTCCCAAACTGGAGCTTGGGAACGAGAGAAACCCAAGTAACTTGACTCATAGTTATGCACTACAAATGGAAAAACTACATGAACATTGAAAAAGAAATCCCACTGTTAGAAAGTATTCTATCTGACTGGAAAAATACGATTGGAACAGAATATCAAGGCTATAGAAATCACGTCTATCGCATGATCCATTTTTGCTTCGCCCTTAGAGAGTGTAGCGATGAAGAACGAGAGAAAATCATTATTGCGGGCGCTTTCCACGATATTGGTATTTGGATAGAAGATACCGTTGACTATATTCCTCCTTCTCTCCCACCTGCTATTGCCTATTTAAAAAGTAGAAATCTTGAACACTGGTCAGAAGAAATTCAGTTAATGATTATTGAGCATCATAAAGTTCTAAAATATAACAATGATGCTTACCCTCTTATTGAAATTTTTCGTCAAGGGGATTTAGTTGATTTCTCATTTGGACTCTTTAAATTCGGCATTTCGAAGTCCTTTATTAATGAGGTTAAAGTACAGTTTCCAAATGCTGATTTTCATAAGAACTTAGGCAAAAGAGCCGCGAAGTGGTTTTTAAAACACCCATTGAATCCATTGCCTATGATGAAATGGTAAACAATCATATTACGTTACCTATTGTCGCCTAGACTGAGAGTTTAAAAGACCTTTATAGCAATCATGAAGCCATCACCGCCCGCCGTATCCCCAACTTATTCATCCTAGAACGCAATGTATTAGGGTGCATTTCTAAAATTGCGGCGGCTGCATTTTCGCCTGAAATTTGCCAGCGCACACTTTCCAGCACTTTAATAATATGCGCTTTTTCCATTGCTGCTAGGGATAATAGATCCTGATCTGTCGCTGTGTTATTTTGCTTAGGATTGTCTAATGCGGCGACCTCTAATGTCGGTTCTGGCGATAAAATCACTGCACGTTCAATCACATTTTCCAGCTCACGCACATTACCTGGCCAACTATAACTGCGTAAATTGTCCATTACCGACTGAGGGATTTGGTTAATCTGCTTACTCATTTTCTGGGCATATTTAGTGACAAAATAGTGGACTAAGACGCTAATATCATTTTTTCGCTGGCGCAAGGCGGGAATGCTTAAGGGGAAAACACTGAGCCGATAATACAGGTCTTCACGAAATTCACCATCAGCGACCATTTGTTTTAAATCTCGATGCGTAGCGGCTATTACGCGCACATTTATCTTGATGGTTTTAGAATCTCCCAAGCGCTCAATTTCACCTTCTTGTAAAACCCGTAATAATTTCGCTTGTAGCTCTAAAGGGATTTCGCCAATTTCATCTAAAAAGATGGTGCCTTCATGAGCTAATTCAAAACGGCCCATCCTCCGCGCCATTGCGCCTGTAAAACTGCCCTTTTCATGGCCGAATAATTCACTTTCGATTAAATTAGACGGCAACGCCGCGCAATTAACTTTAACCAAAGGTCGTTCATTTCTGCTACTCAGATCATGTAAAGCACGCGCAAATAATTCTTTCCCCGTGCCCGTTTCACCTAAAATTAACACGGTAGTTTCAGTGGGGGCGACTTGCTCGACTTGTTTTAAAGCTGCTTTTAAGCTGTCACTTTGCCCGAGTATATCAGTGAATTGATGATTGTAATTAATTTGCTCTTGTAAGTAAGTGTTCTCACCTTGTAAGCGATCTTTTAAGCCCTTAATTTCCACTAAGGCCTGATTGAGCTTTTGTTCTGCGAGTTGTCGTTGCGTAATATCTCTGAACACCACGACAACTCCCTGTAACTTGTCATCGTCCATAATCGGCGTACTGACAAAATCCACGGGAAAATTGCTACCATCTGCACGCCAAAATACTTTATCACTGGCTTTAAATACGTTTTTACCGCCCAAAATATTTTGGACCGGACAGTATGCTTCCGCGTTGAGTTCATCGCGTCCAAAAATATTATGAATGCTTTGCGCCTTAGGGGATTTTAATGGCCACGCTAACATCGCTGAAGCGGTTGGGTTGACAAAGGTCACGTTACCCTCACAGTCAAAGCCACAAATACCTTCTCCAGCAGCTGCTAAGACTAAAGTGCTGCGCCGCTGTAATAAGGCGAGTTCTGTTTCCGCTTGTTTCAGTTTGCTGACATCTTGAAAAACCACCACCGCACCGACAATTTCTCCAAATTCCCGAATAGGCGTACTCGTGTAATGCACGGGAAAACTAGTGCCATCTTTATGCCAGAATACTTCATCGGTGATGTGATGCACTTCGCCATCTTTCAACGCAGCATAAATAGGACATTCATGACGCGGGTAATGTTCCCCATTGCCTCGGCTATGATGATGCTGAACATGAATCAACTCACCCAACACGTCCTCCTCAATCCAACCTGTCATTTCCAGTGCCGCAGGATTAACAAAGCTTGCCCTGCCCTCGGCATCTAAACCGTATATGCCTTCACCAGCCGATTTTAAAATAAGTTCATAGCGGCGTAGGATTTGTTTAAGTTCGGTCATAGTGGTTAATCTCAAGGTTAAACGTCATTGTGTTTCATAATATCATCTAACTTTAAACGCTGAGTAGCGGGGAATCAATATAGCCATTTTCAGCCACCCCAGTAACATAGATGTTAGGTCTATTACATCGAATTAGGCTAAATTAGTACGGTAAGGAATCAAAATTCAATAATATCCGAAAGCACTGCCAGTCCTTCGAAGACTTGCAGTGCTTCATAAGCTAAAGTTTCGGGTTTTATTTAATGCACATTCCTAAAGACATTACTAGGTAACCGACTGGTAAATTCAGGGCAATCGCATTAAAATCTGATTGACATTTTATTGTAAATAGCTGTCTATAGGCACTATTTGTTTATGACTCTTCCAGCTAGCGCCTCAATCGTAGAACACTTCTCTTCAATTCCAGATCCACGTATTGATAGAAGGAAGCGGCATAAATTAAGTGATATTTTCTTTATCACTC
>Ga0209081_1000502_pt1 | contig 23407 bp, 20 predicted proteins | sample GOMGulsemesocosm_4_FD_184636 | JGI IMG/M metagenome (GOLD analysis project Ga0209081, IMG submission 184636) | Methane-oxidizing microbial communities from mesocosms in the Gulf of Mexico - GOM15B Gulf of Mexico (SPAdes) (version 2) | ecosystem: Environmental > Aquatic > Marine > Cold seeps... | reverse complement strand
GCACACTAATTCAGTCCTTAGTTGTTGGTCAGCACTTCCCTGAAGCATCTTCATACGCAAAACCAATCCCCCGTCTTGATCGAGCAAGTCCCAGGTAGGCGCAGGGCCTAATATTTTTCCGTAGCGAAGCATGAGCTGAAGGGCCTCCCTAAGAGTGGGGCAACTCATCAGAGCAAAACCAAAGATTCCACTATTTGTGACGTCAATCTGTCGCCCCAAGCGGAATGGCAGGCCAGCATCACCGGTAATCTCCACGGCGGCCTGTAGCAGCAAGAGCTCCCCCAGTTCTTGAATCTCAGCTTTCGAGGCACCTGGCGGTGTTGCCGGTAAGTTTGTTGCGGCGTAGAGCTGGTCGGGGCTTATACCCGCGCTTTCTAGCTCAGCTAACAGAGGGCTTAAAAAATCAAGCTGCACCCGACGGTCCGTCATATTCTTCGCCTATTATTATAGCCACGGCCGCCGATATGCCTTAGCTGTGCATGGGGAGTGGGTCTCGAGTGTCCGAATATGATACTCCGCTCGGCCGAATATGATACATATTTATTCTTGGGGGGACATTACAATGATTTTTCATCGTAAAACTTAAGTGGAGCTTACATCGTGCCAGCATTGAGACAAGCATCAAATACCCCTGAAGGCGTGGCGGTAGTGCCCCGCAATCTCACCTTCGATCTCGGGAAAATCTTGGCCACTGACTGGCTGGACAATGACCCATTTATGACCGCGTTTTTTAATGCCATGAGCCTCAGTTTTCCGTCGGGGGAAAAGCAGTTTATCAATTCTGTACGTGCCTATGAGGACCGTATCACCGACGAAAAGCTACTGCAGGAAGTTAAGGGTTTTTATAAGCAAGAGGGCGTCCACAGTCGAGAGCACCGTAAGTACAATAGATTACTTTGCGAGCAGCGTGGATATAACCTGGAAGAGCTGGAAGGTGTTTATTTGCAGCTAGTGGAAAAAAGTAATCACAACCCCAGAGTGACACCGCTCGTGAGACTTGCATCAACGGTAGCGCTGGAGCACTTTACCGCGAGCTTCGGTGAGAGTGTGCTGGAAGGTCGGATGTTGAAAGGTGTTGATGGTTCTATTGGCGATCTGTGGAAGTGGCACAGCATGGAGGAATTGGAGCACAAATCCATAGCCTTCGATGTTTATAACGCGGTGGGTGGCAACTACACATTACGCACCCGGATGATGCGCTTGTCGATGTGGTTATTTTTTAGTAATACCCTGAAGGTCTCATTAAAAATACTGCGCCACGACAAGCAACTTTGGAAATGGAAAACCCTTAAAAGCGCGACAAAATTCTTGTGTGCTAAGAATGGATTTGTTCGTTTGCATTTGTCAGCCTATAAGGATTTCTTTCGGGAAGATTTTCACCCATGGGATGATGACAATAGGGCTTTGCTCGAGCACTGGGAGAAAGTGTTGGAGCCGAGGCTGGCGGCGGCATAGAAAACTGTTGGAAATTTAGGGTCAGAGTAAAAACTAATTAGTTTTTACTCTGACCCTAAATTTCCCCGCTTTCTTAATTCGATTGGGCTTCGTTTGTAGCGCTTTGAAAAGGCTCGGCTAAATGCAGATTGACTGTTAAACCCGCAGCGCACGGCTATGTCGCTCATGGGGCTATTGGTGTCTAAGACTAGCTTTCGGGCGGATTGCAGGCGTAGGCGCAAGTAGTGAGCGGATGGGCTCAAACCTAAGTGCTTTGCGCTCAATAATTCTAAGGTGCGTTGCGAGATACCAACTTGATTGGCTAGCTGCTCAACCGGTTCGGGGTCTTCAATGGTGTTTTCCATTAATTCAACGGCCAATGCTAAGCGCGGTTCTATGCGCTTAAGTCGATCGAGTGAGACGTGTGCCTGTGCATCGGTAGCCGACTTGCTCTCGTTATAAATGAATACATTGGCGACATCTAAGGCTAAGGATTTATGCTGGGTGGAGCGCAAGTAATGCAACAACATATCCAGGCAAGGCGACGCGCCGCCGCTGGTCCATACATTTCTGTCAATGACAAAACGTTCCCCAACGACGTTTAAACGCGGGTAGGCGAAGGCAAAGTTTTCGAGGTCTTCCCAGTGCGTTGTCACCCGGTGATTGTCAACGATGCCGGCACGCGCCAGCACCCATGTGCCAGCTTCAATCGCGAATATACTTTTAAACTGGGAAGAGGCTTTGCGAATGCGTGCAAGGCTTTGCTTGGGTGCGTGCTCATCTTGATTAAAACCGGCGATCAACATAAATACATCGCCGGCTTCATCGGCCTGTAGTGCGCCATCAACGTCGATTTTTATTCCGCAGGTAAGTTCGATTGCCTCGCCCGTTAAAGAAACCAATCGCCAAGAAAATAGTCGCTGGCGCGCTAATCGGTTGGCCGCCCTTAGAGGGTCGATCAATGACGATAAGCTCATCATTGAGGATTCCGGCAGGATCAAAATACAAACTTGGGTGGTGGAGGTAAGTTTAGTCATTGCGATTATCGTATAAAGGCTGACGATATTTGTATAGCTATATTTACGCTTTTTGCGATGCTTCGCACAACATTAACAACCATGAAGCCTATTATGTCTCTCGCCCCTAACAAAGATGTATTCATTACTTGTGCCGTGACCGGTTCAGGCAATACTCAAAATCGCAGCGCCGAAGTTCCCCGTTCACCCAAGGAAATTGCGGAGAGTGCGATTCGCGCGGCAAAAGCCGGAGCCGCCATTGTGCACTGTCATGTCAGAGACCCTGAGACTGGCGAGGGCTCTCGCGACCCCAAACTGTTTCGTGAGCTCACTGAGCGTATTCGAGACTCTGAGACGGATGTTGTGCTTAACCTCACGGCCGGCATGGGCGGAGACATGGTGTTCGGTCCACCGTCGTCGCCGCTGCCCTTGGTGAAAGGGACTGACATGGGCAGTGCAGAGAGCCGCATGGAACCCATCGCCGAGTGCCTACCTGAAATATGCACACTTGATTGCGGCACTATGAATTTTGCCGAAGCCGATTACGTTATGACCAATACCCCTGGCATGCTAGAAGCCATGGGTCGCATGATGGGCGATTTGGGCGTGCAGCCTGAAATAGAAGCGTTCGACACTGGTCACCTATGGCTGGCCAAGCACTTAGTCTCAAGTGGTGTGTTAAACAGCCCTGCGCTCATTCAGCTTTGCATGGGCATTCCCTGGGGCGCGCCCAGTGACCTGAATACTTTTATGGCGATGGTTAATAATGTGCCCCAAGATTGGAACTGGTCAGCATTTTCAATTGGTCAAAATCAAATGCCCTTTGTCGCGGCTGCAGTGCTGGCGGGAGGTAATGTGAGGGTTGGTCTGGAAGACAATATTTGGCTAGAGAAAGGCGTGCTTGCAAGCAATGAAGCTTTGGTTGAACGCGCGGTAACAATTATTGAGACAATGGGTTCTAGGATATTAACGCCAGCCCAAGTACGTGAAAAATTAGGCCTAACTAAGCGAGCACCAGTATGAATACAGAAATAGATGCAGCAGCCATTATTGGCGGTGGAGTGATCGGTGGCGGTTGGGTAGCTCGCTTTTTATTAATGGGTATTGATGTCAATGTCTATGACCCCGACCCGCAGGCAGAGCGTAAAATTACTGAGGTGCTCAATAATGCTCGGCGCTCCTTGCCCGACTTATATGAGCATCGCTTGCCCGCGGAAGGCACGCTGGTGTTTAGTGACAGTATCGAAGCTGCGGTAGCGAATGTTGACTGGGTGTCTGAGTGTGTTCCAGAGCGGTTAGAGTTAAAGCAGAAGGTCTTGAATGAGGTTCAGCTGCATTGCTCAAGTAGTACAATAATTTCGTCCTCAACCTCAGGGTTTAAACCGTCGGAACTGCAGCAGGGTGCTTCTCGGCCTGAGCAAATAATTGTTGCCCATCCGTTTAACCCAGTTTACTTGATCCCTTTGGTGGAGCTAGTGGGGGACGCAGAAACAACTCAAAATGCCAAGCAAATACTCTCCAAGTTAGGTTGCTTCCCTCTGATTGTGCGCAAAGAAATAGATGCGCATATTGCCGATCGTTTATTGGAGGCGGTATGGCGGGAAGGCTTGTGGCTTGTCAACGACGGTATTGCGACAACCCAGGAAATTGACGACGCCATTAGTTATGGCTTTGGTTTGCGTTGGGCGCAAATGGGTTTATTTGAGACTTATAGAGTTGCCGGTGGCGAAGCGGGCATGGCGCATTTTATTAAGCAATTTGGCCCGGCGCTTGAGTGGCCTTGGACCAAGCTGATGGACGTGCCGGAGTTAAGCGATAGCTTAGTGCAAACCATTGCAGATCAATCAGATGCACACTCAGGGCAGCATTCCATTCGGGAACTCGAGCGTATTCGCGATGACAATCTAGTGGCGATGATGCGCAGCCTTAAGGCCACAAATTGGGGCGCAGGTGAGTTGTTGAATAATATGGATAAGCAACTTAGCTCTGAAATTCATGAAGCGGGGTCTTACTTAACTACGATTAATAGAACCATTCCCAGCAGTTGGACCGACTATAACGGTCACATGAATGATAGCCGCTATAGCGAGGTTTTTTCAGTTGCCTCAGACGAAGTCATGCAAAGCATTGGCGCGAACGCAGATTATATTGAAGCCGGCATGAGCTATTTCACCGTTGATATGCACATCACCTATAACCAAGAGTGTCACCACGGGGATGCCATTACCGTTGAAACTCGTATCGCTAATGGTCAGGGCAAAAAACTGAAACTAGAACATGCAATGCGAAACGAGCAGGGCGAGTTGCTCGCAAGCTGTGACCAGCTGCTTATTCATGTTGACCTTGAGGCGCGCAAGTCATGTTTGCCCCTAGAAGCTGTCGCCTTAGAGCTCTCGAAATTGGCCGATCAACATCAGCCTTTAGGTAAGCCCTATTAGCGCCACTGGTTAAATTTCAAGGTGATTTAAATGAAACATTATCTGGCTTCTACTCCTGACAATTTGGCATGGCCTACCTCTGCCAGTATCGAGCATTGTGAGATAGCAGACGACGGCGCGGTTGTTGTACGTTGGGCTGATCAACAGCTTAGCCGTTTTCACCCATTGTGGTTGCGAGACAATTGCGCCTGCAATGTTTGCCTGCACGCTTTCACCAGAGAGCATTTGACCGATTTACTGGACTTACCTTTAGACATTAAAGCTGACAAAGTTAAGCTTGATGCTGACGGCGCTCTGGTGGTGAACTGGCTGCTTGGCAGCCATGTGGGTGTGTTCAACCCCGGATGGTTGTTTGCCCACAGCGGTTTGTCGCAAGAGAAAAATTCTCAAGAGCAAGATTCTGAACCGCTGCTTTGGACCGCATCTGAATTGCCTGAACCACTTAGTTTTAATGCCATTAATGAACATGTTAGTGACGATTTATTACTTGAGGTTTTGCTCGCCGTTGAGCGTACCGGTTTAGCACGAATACGCAACGCGGGTTCTTCACGGGATACCATCGAAGCACTTGGCTTGCGAGTTGGGCCTGTTAGAGAAACTCATTTCGCGCGAATTTTCGACGTGATATCGCTTGCCGATGGCGACAGTAACGCGTACACCAGTGAACGCCTCTCTGCACACACCGACATACCAACTCGCGAGGCGCCTCCCGGCTTACAAGTTCTGCATTGCTTAGTGGCGGAGGCTCAAGGTGGCGAGAGCACGATGACCGACGGTTATAAAGTTGCAGCTGATTTAGCCGAAAAGTATCCTCAAGATTTTGCCATTTTGTCGACAGTGAAATGGTGTTTTGCCAATCGAGGTGGCGACACAGATTATCGTTGGCAGGCGCCAATCATTAATGTGGACAGCGATGGCAAAGTATTTGAATTGCGATTGCTGCCTTTTTCTCGGGCGCCACTGATGACCGACTACGAGAATATTGAACCAGTGTACCGAGCCTTGCAGCGTTTTATGACCATGGCCAATTCCCCTGAGTATCAAATGAATTATAAGTTTGTCTCAGGGGATATCGTTATTTTTGATAACAGACGTATCCTCCACGGGCGCGAAGAGTTTTTCCCGCAGTCGGGGGATCGCGAATTGCGCGGTTTGTATTTAGATCGAGACGACATGCATTCCAAAATTAGAATGCATGCTAATCAGCGAAACAGGCAAGTTTAGGGTCAGAGTAAAATCTTCTGACCTGCTTTCCTTTTTGGTTCTGCGTTCGGCGAGGTGTTTCTAATTAAATGGGATGACGGCAGGGTGCTTGAATCCTGTTTTTTTCACATTTCTCTGGCGATATGTTCATCCTTTCATTTTAGGTGTCAGCCAGCTTGCTGCGTGAGCTCCAAGTAAATAGTCCTTTTAAACTGCCAAATTCCGACGTGCATTTGAATTTTTTCGACCGCTTTGATGTTAGAATTGAGTGATTTCACTCGGGATGGAAAACGCATTGATATCTGATTATCAGGAAAGCTTACCTCAGCGGATGAGTTTTATAATTCTGCCGGGTTTCTCATTGATCGGTTTTTCAGCCATGTTGGAACCATTGCGTTGGGCCAACAGTATTGCGGGGAAAAGTCTTTATCAATGGCAGGTTGTTTCAATAGATGGAGAGCCCGTTGCTGCCAGTAATGAGATGACTCTATTAGCGGATTGTTCTATTGAAGACGCCAATGAAACTGACGCGGTTGTCGTCTGTGCCGGTTTTGATCCTCACGAGCATGTGTCAAAAACCTTAATCAATGCCTTACGTCGCTTTAGTCGCCAGGGTGCTGATCTCGGTGCGCAGGATACTGGGGCACATATCCTCGCGGCTGGGGGTTTCTTAGACAATTATCGAGCTACCATTCATTGGGAAAACTTGAACAGTTTTGCCGAAGAATTTCCTAAAGTGAAAGTTGTTAAAGATATTTTTGAAATTGATCGTAATCGTTTTTCTTGCTCGGGTGGCATGTCGGGCTTAGACCTGATGCTGTATGTGATACGGGGCCAGCACGGCGAGGATTTGGCTATTTCGGTTTCTGACGAGCTGGTTTATAGCCATATTCGTGGTGCCGACCACCCACAGCGGGTGTCACTGCAGACCCGGCTTGGCGTCACAAACGCCAAGTTGATCTCGGCCATTAAAGTAATGCAGCGATGCTTGGAGGACCCAATGTCCATTCCAAGCCTGTCGGAGGAGGTGCACGTTTCTGAGCGCGAGTTAGAGCGGCTCTTCCGTAAACACCTCAATATCACTCCATCCGCTTACTATCGTAACTTGCGTCTGGAGCAGGCGCGGCAACTATTGCAGCAAACCAATCGTAGTATTACCAATATTGCGGTCTCCTGTGGGTTTACATCCGCCTCGCACTTTTCTCGAACTTACCATTCCAAATTTGACGTGGCGCCCAGCCGCGATCGGCGGGTAGAGCGTTAAGCTGTCGAAATAATACATATATAAGTCGTATTTTGTCAGATCATCGAAAACCTTTCGACTTACCATTACGGCACTTCCAATTCCTAGCCCAATAGAAACCCCAAAATAAATATAATCTTGGAGAGAGATCATGTACAAGAAGCATCACTTATTCCTAGCGGTCACGACTATTATAGCCGGTGCCAGTTCACTTCCATCCTTCGCCAATGATTTTGCCATTGAGGAGATTGTGGTCACTGCACAGCGGCGTGCCGAGAGCCTACAAGACGTTCCCATTGCCATTACCGCGTTTAATGAAAAGATGATGAAGGAAGCGGGTATTACGGGCATTGATAATGTGGCGCAGTTCACGCCTGGGTTTACCTTGTCATCCTACAACAAAGTGACCCCACAGCCGTTTATTCGTGGGATAGGCACAAACGCTTCAGGTGCCGGTGACGATGCTTCCGTTGCTGTGTTTATTGACGAAGTTTATATAAGCCGCGCAGGCGCTTACGACAGCAATCTTTTCGACTTAGAGCGAGTGGAAGTTCTGCGTGGCCCGCAGGGCACACTGTATGGGAAGAACGTGGTTGGCGGAGCGCTAAATATTACCACTCGAAGACCCAGTGAGGAATTTGAAGCGAAGGTGAACATTTCGGCGGGGAATTATGACGCCGGAGGACTACAAACCTATGTGAGTGGGCCCCTTAGTGAAACGGTAAGAGCCAAGCTTGCCTTGGCGTCTGGCCAAAGGGACGGTTTGGTAAAAAATACTTTCACAGGAAGCGACTTGCGAGACGAAGACAATTTGTCTGCACGAGCGGGTTTGTTGTGGGAAGTGGATGACAGTACAGAGGTCTACTGGGCCATAGATGCCTCTCGCGATCGGGAGTCGGGTGTGGGTCGTGTCTTAGCGGGCGAGCCTCTGGCGGGTGTGGCCGCTTGGTCTCCTAGCCTTAACGATCGAGATAATACCGACAGTTTGGTTGACGGATATACAGATCGGGACGTGTGGGGTACTTCGCTGCGAATCACCTCAGAGCAGTCTTACGGAACATGGACCTCGGTGACGGGTTATCGCAGTACTGACTATCAGTTTTTAGATGAGCTCGTACCTGTGCTCTCGGCGCATAGTTTACTAATGAACTATGTGGATGAAGAAGAAACCCAGTTCTCTCAAGAGCTGCGTCTTGCAAGTTCAAATGACAGTAGCCCATTTGAGTGGACAGTAGGCGCCTATTATTTTCATGATGATATTGAACGTATAGAGGAGTGGGACACTCAAGGTTTTGCCGAACTATTTGGTTATCCGTATCCCACGGGTTTCCGCAGTCATTCTGATGCCGAGAACTTAACCAGCAGTGCCGCCTTATTTGGCCAAGTGAGCTACAATTTAGCGGAGGAATGGCGCTTTACTGTCGGCGGCCGCTATACCGAAGAAACTAAAGAATTCGATATATCTACATCTGGTTTGGAGCCGTTGTTTGGTTTTTTGACAGAAAATTATACCGTTGAAAGTGAAGAAACTTGGGACGATTTTTCGGGCAAGTTAAGCATTGATTACATGGGCTTTGACAATATTTTGCTTTACCTCTCCGTGGGTGAAGGCTTTAAAAGTGGAGCGTTTAACTCGCTGGCACCTGATGCCGACCAAGCGGCTCAATCCATCGACCCCGAGTTGGCCATGCAGGTTGAGCTGGGTGTGAAATCTCAGTGGTTGGACGATAGAGTACGACTGAATGCCGTAGTATTTTCGATTGATTATCAAGATCTACAGGTGTTTCAGACTACTGATGACCAACGCATTATCGTAACGAATGCAGGGCAGGCTACTTCTCAGGGAGTCGAGCTAGAGTTGATCGCGAAACCACTGGAAGGTTTGGATATATCGGCGAGTTATTCCTATCTTGACGCCACCTATGATGAATATACTACCAGCGGATCTGATTACTCGGGTAATCGCTTACAGCGCGCGCCGAAAAATACTTACAGTATTTCTGCATCATATTTGATGCCCTTAACTGACTTGGGGGAGCTGGCATTCCGAGTTGATTACCTGTCTCAAAATAAGGTTTATTTCAATCCGAGTAATGCCGCCTTGCAAGTTGACGAAGGTTACGAGTTAGTGAATGCACGGGTTGCTTTTGAGCCTGAAGAAGGCAGCTGGGAATTAGCATTGTGGGGAAAAAACCTCAGCGACGAGCAGTATGCCGTGTTTAAGAACGACCTTTCTTTTATTGGAACAAACTCAACGGCAGATATACTCGGCGACCCTCGTACCTACGGCGTAAGCTTTACTTGGAATATGTAAGCCTTGGGGGTTCGTGACCTAACAGTAGTCTGTGCTTTACCCCGCTTAGACGGGGTTTTTTTAGTATGTGCGGGTAAATTTTACCTGCCCTGATGAGATGGAAATAATGAACAGAATTGCTAGCCGATTTACCTTGTCACTTATATTCTTCGCGGTTTTTGGGCAATTAGTCGCCTGTAATTCGCCCGCAAATATTGCCGGGTCTAAGCAGGGGCCTCCCTATGCAGTAGGCTCTACGACACGCTTTCTTCATGATGAAAGCCGAACTTTCGACAGCGTTGGCGGGGTGAATAAAGGTGTTCGAACCCTAATTACGGAGATATGGTATCCCGTGGATCACGGTGCCATTAGTGCAGAGCATCGGCGTGCCACCTACGGCGATTATGTGTTTGGTGATCACGATGTTCATCGTCGTATGATGACCGACACCACCTTCTTCCATTTAACGCCAGGCAGTGTTCGTGAGGGCGTGGATCAGCCTGTAATCGATGCAGCTATTGACGAGCTTTTCACGCGCACTCGCGGCAGTTATGTGGACGCGCCTCTGACGTCTAAGGGAAGTGCAATGCCGGTGATCGTGATGACTCACGGTGATGCGGGTAGCCGTTACAGCATGGAGACGGTTTGTGAATATTTGGCGGCCCATGGGTTTCTAGTGATAGCGCCGGAGCACACCGGTAACTCGCCTTTCGCGATGATAGGCAAAGACCCATTGTTAGGGCATGGCCAGAGCGACACAGAACTCGTCTTGAAAATTAAAGAAATATTGCCGCTTCTGGATGAGCATGGTGTGTATGGCCATTCAGACAAATATGGGCAGAGTTACATTCCTTTGGCGGCGGGCGGTCTAACGCCTCAAGCTCTTGTAAGTTTAGATGCAGCCTTGATTCAGCGAGTTAATGATTTGCGAGCGACCATAAAGGCCATCAAGTCACTCAATGTGGAAGGTGAATTTGCAGGCCGAATTGATGTTGAGAGCATCGGCTTGATGGGGCGTTCTTTTGGGGGTGCCACTACTTTGGCGGGTCTTATGTTGGAAGATCAGTTTAAAGCTGGGATGGCCGTAGTTCCTCCCTCGCTCCCCGACATGCGGGCAGTACTTCCTGCCGAGATATTGCGCGCAACAGATGAAGAATCGGTGATTCTAAGTCGAGAGGGCGGCTACGCTTTGGGAGAGATACGCAAGCCTACACTGATTTTGTCCGGTGGTGAGGATGCCTTGATTATGGGTGTGTCTAAGCAATTGACTGCTTCTCTAGGAGGGCAGCCGCCTGCGCCGGACAATAGACATCCAATGCTAAAAGCCGCGTACGAAAAAACCGAAGCTCCGGCATTGTATGGAGTGTTGAACAATTCCAACCATGGTTCGTTGGGTGTTGCGGCGCCTTATTGGTGGCCCAACTTAAAGCCAGTGCAGTTCCCACAATTTTTTGCACCAGACAAAGCCTATACATTGGTCGATTCGAGTTTGGCTCATCGCATTCAGCAGGAAAAAGCATTGGAGTTTTTCGATTATTTCCTGAAAGGTAGTCAGGAAGCAAAAACCAAATTGCTGTCCAATAACTACGCTGAAGCCGGCCTTCGCTGGGATGCTCGTAATTTGGGGTCAGAGTAAAAACTCCCAGCGGATACCCCCTTCAGTATTAACGAAATCTTTTTCTATACTCTGAGGGGGTAAGGCTGGTTTGTTTTTTAAACAATCTACGAAAGAAGCTAATGTTCTCGTAACCTGTGTTTAGAGATATTTCTTCTATAGATAGAGCTGTGTTTACTAGGCTGGCCTTTGCCGCATCAACTCTTACTAATTGCAGGTAATTGTTAACCGTCACACCTGTAGCAGCTTTGAAACGCCGATTGAGTTGACGGATACTTACACCCGCTTCATTTGCCATGTCTTCAATATTAATTTGATCTAAGAGGTTGTTCTCCATTCGTAGTTGGGCTTCTAGGACCTTGCTGTCGGCATGGTTTTTTTCCGGGGTAAACATTACAAATGGAGATTGGCTGGTGCGATCTAGGTCAACCATTGTGCACCGCGAACTCTGTAATGCAATTTCTCGACCGTAGTATTTTTCAATGAGATACAAAGACAAATTCAAATCTGCAGAAATGCCGCCACCGCAGAATAGGCGACCTTCATCGGTAACTAATTGATCGGTTCTTAAATCTACTTTTGGAAAGCTTTTTTGAAATTGCTTTGCGAGACCCCAATGTGTTGTTGCGGTTTTTCCATCGAGTAAGCCGGTTGATGCTAGTGTGAATGCGCCACCGCAAACACTGGCGAGATCTGTCCCCTTTTCATACCAAGTTTTTAACCACTTAATTCGTTCAGCGTGACTCTTGTCCTGTGGGTTAAAAAGGAAGCCTTGAGAAGGAAGGACAATTAAGTCGACATCGTCGATTTCACTCATCGAGCAGGTGGGAATAACTGGAATATTATTGAGCGCCATAACGGGTTCTCCGTCAGCCGTGACAATTTTCACATCGAAAAGTGGGGAGGGGGCCTCCCCCATGGTTACATTCCACAGAACCCCAGCTTGCAGAAACATGTCCATTGGAGAGGCAATGGTTGAGAGAACTGTATGCTCGGCGGCAAGAATCGCAACCTTCTTCATGTCGATGATTTCCTAGGCGAATGTCCCGATAGGACCTTTAGTGTCTACTTTAGCGCTTATGGCAGTGTAAATCATTGTAGATAATTCCCCAACAACGAGATATGGAGCAGAGCATGAAAATTATTAGAATTTATATGGGTAATTCCCTACGCAATTACTGCCACCTTATTGCTTGTGACGAAACCAAGGAGGCGATCATTATTGACCCCTTGGATGCTGAGAAGTGTCTGGCGGAAGTGGGTCGCTTGAAGCTAAAAGTGACCAAGATTGTTAACACCCACGAACACTTTGACCACATTGAAGGTAACCCAGGAATTGTCGCGGCAACAGGCGCGAAGGTTTACGCCCATGTCAATGCTATCAACAGTATCCCCAATGTTGACTCAGGGCTGAGGGCGGGGGACAAAATTGAGGTGGGAAATACGGTTCGTTTGCGTGTGCTGGATACTCCTGGGCATACGATGGCCCATGTATGTCTGGCTTCCGAAGTGGGTGAGCCGGTGCTTTTTTGTGGCGACACATTGTTTAATGGCAGTGCTGGCAATTGTCTTTACGGTGGTGATGTAGGGGAAATGTACAAAACCTTCGTTAATCAACTGTGCAAGTTGCCCGACGATACAGCCATTTACCCCGGCCACGACTATATCGTCAACAACCTTAATTTCTCTCTGTCGCTGGAACCAAACAATCAGTTCGCCAAGGACTTGTTGGCAGAGGTGAATGATCAAAGTCCAGAAAACAGGCTCGTGACAAGCTTGGGGACAGAGAAAAAGATCAACCCATTTTTTCGCTTGCAAAACCAAGCCATTATTGGCGCGCTTAAAGAACGTTTTGCAGATCAGAAAGAAGACCCTGAGTCTATTTTTATTAGCCTTAGGCGGGTTAGAGATAAATGGTAACAACTGACCGAATTCAATAGAACAAGCGAAAACCTAACTTCTAATTACTATTTGGAGATAACAACATGAAACTACACGGCGTAGAAATTTCACCCAACGTTCGCAAAGTAATCATCGCCTGCATAGTCAAAGACATAGATTATGAACTGAACCCAATTATTCCTGGACCTGCACTTAAAGAGCCGGAATTCCTTAAGTTAAATCCCTTAGGCCAGATTCCCGCCCTTGAGGACGGAGATCTTACGATAGGTGATTCCAATATTATTCTTCAATACCTTGAAGAAAAACACCCAGAAATATCAATTTTCCCCGTGACACTTGAAGACCGCGCTAGAAGCCGTTGGCTCGCTGAATACGCCGGGTCAGCTTTGTTTCCATGTTGCGGCACGATGTTCAGAGAGGTGTTCGTCAACCCCAACTTTTTCAAACAACCGACAAATCAACAGGCTGTAGATGAGAATATAAGCGATAGATTTCCGCCGGTTCTCGACTACTTAGAAGCTCAAAGCCCTCGTGGTGGTTTTTTATCTGGGGACACTTTTAGCGTCGCAGATATCAGTGTCATTTCAATGTTCATCACCGCAAGCTATGGAGGCTATGAAGTTGATGCGAGCAGATGGCCCAAACTGGCGGCTTATGTAGAGCGGATGCTTGCACACCCGGCGGTTTCTCAATGCATCGAGCGCGAGCAGGAAATGATAAGAATGATTACGGGCTAAAAAGTGAGCGATCCACAGGCAAGGTTTTTTTATTTGTTGTCATCGATGGGTCGCATTCCTTATTGAGTTTGCCTCTAAATAACACCAAGGAAAGATTCTGATGAATAACATCGCTTCACCCGAATTACTTTATCTAGCACTCACCGCAGGTTTAACAGGCTCACTGTGGCTAGGCTATATAGTAAACCGCATAGGAGAGCGCGGCGTACTGGCTACGCTTAAAACCCCTGATTTAGATACTCCACCGCAGGCGAAGTGGGCTCATAGATTGATGCGCGCCCACAGCAATGCGGTGGAAAACCTTGCGGTATTTACCGCTCTGGTATTGGCTGTTCAACTCAGTCAAGTAAATAGTGACGTGACTGCCACTGCGGCTTGCCTATTTTTCTATGCGCGATTGGCTCACGCCATAACGTATACCATGGGTGTGCCGGTGTTAAGAACGCTGGCATTTTTCGCAGGTTTTTGTTGTCAGCTAATTTTGCTTATAAATTTATTTTGACGCAATGAGCTTGGAAGTATGGGGCCAGAAGTATAGCCCCATCACCATTTCGGGATAGGGTGTTTTTGACGACCCAATTCTCTTCCTCAATTAATTTTATTTAAATAGAGGTGAATCCCGTGGCGAGAACTCCAGCTATTGTTCAATCTGCCCAAGATTAGCATGAATCAACGAGCCGTTGATTACTTGATTTTCGGCGCAAAAAAGCAATGTTTTCGCGATCTCCTCCGGTTTAATTAAACGCTGGAATGTTGAACGCTCGGCGATGTTGGTGAGTGTTGGATGGTCATTGCCGATGTGGCCGCGCAACATTTCCGTATCCGTAAACCCTGGGCAAACAGACGCGGTGTGAATTCCCAAACCGGCTAAATCCTGACAGTTGGCTTTCATCATGCCTGCGCTAGCATGTTTGCTTAGTACATACGAATAGGCATTTGGAACGGCTTTTTCAGCCAGTGTCGAGCCTACATATAGAATCGAAGACCCCGCTTTCATTGAGGGTAACAGAATCTTGTTGAGTTTCTGTGGCGCCACCACGTTAACTTCCAGAACCCGTCGCAGCGTATCCGCATCCAAAGTGTTGATCGAATCATTTTCTAGCGCTGCGGCATTGTGAATAAGACAAACTTCCTGAGACTTTTCGGCGACACTACGCAGCCGCTTTATAAGCCCCTCAGGCCAATGTTTTTCGGCTAAGTTGAGTTGAATATTCTGAGCGAAAGATAGGTCACAGACTGATCTAGACAAATTCACAATGTGATAGCCAGAGCGATAAAACAACGCTGCCACCTCCCGGCCTATACCACGGCTGCCGCCAGTGATCACGAGTAATTTATCTTTCATAGAGACTAACCACTCTTTGACCTGGCCCCGACGCAACCGACAGTTCCATCCGCTTAATATTGAGCTCGCTCATTAGGCCATCGCTTTGCAGCTGGTCGATAATATAATGCCCCAACTCCTCAACACTGATGTTTTCCATCGGCAATACCCGTGTGTCGGTCTTAAGCAAGAGCATTTTCTGGCCGTTAAAGCTTGCGGAGTAATACTCTCCCTCATCTGCTACTTTCAAGTATTCAGAATTCCCAGGCAGCAAGGTGTATTCGTCCAAAGTTTTGCATCTTGCGTGCAGTGCTCGCTTCAATCTATTGTAATCAAAAGCCATACCCTTGCTACGGATTTTCGACTCGACCTTAGCCCGAATTGTGTAGTTGTGTCCGTGTAGGCGCTCACGCTCTGTCGACGAAAATATCGTGAAGTGAGCCGCTGAAAAATGTAGGCATTGATTTTCTATATCGATAATGACTTTACGGTTCATACCTTGAGTTCTCTACTCGCTAGATTCAGAGCCGACCAAGGGAAGGCTTGTCTGCCTTGTCGCCTTGATCAAATGAGCGCGCTTAGCAGTCCAAAATTACTGTCACAGCTTTGCGCCATAGCGCATTAAAAAATCGATTAAATTTGTGCCAATTCCAGGGGCTATAGTCTCCTCTAAAGACACTATTAAGCCCTGATCATCGAAAACGTAGTTTTCATGACCACTAAACTCAAGGTCAGGAAGATCGTCGGCTTTATAAATAATCTGGAAATGGTGTGTTAGCTCAAAATCGCCCGAGCAAGCCAAATTTACTTTTCTTATGTTTCGTGAAGTAAACTTACGATCAAAGTTTTCAACGGACGCTTCGAAATTGGCCGCAACATTTATATTCCCTTTTACTTGGGGAGTATTAAGCCTTTCATCGTCTGAATAGCGAGTGTAGGTGCCTTCAGGGTGAAAGCAGTCTATGACTTGAGCCCACTCTTTATTCTCAATCGCTTTCTCGAATGCAGCCGCGTAGTTTAACCAGTTACCGATCATAAATTTCTCCAGGTGGGCTATTTAGGGTTGTAATTCTATCTTCCACTTATGGTCCTATAATAGGACCCAAGAGACGATAACCCTTGCAGTCCTATTATGCAACCGCTAATATTAACCGCATGGAAAAAGTAAGTTTTGCAGATATGCCATGCTCGATGGCAAACACACTGGACATCGTGGGTGAATGGTGGTCCCTGTTAATCATTAGGGACATATTCATAGGAATAAACCGTTTCAACTCTCTTCGTGATCACCTGGGTATCGCTCGGAATATGCTGCAAAGACGCCTGCAGCGGCTGGATGAGGGTGGGATAATCTATAAGCACCCACTACAGAGTGGTCATGCGGAATTTCGTTTAACAGAGGCCGGTGTGGCCCTGTACCCGGTATTATTGGCATTTGCGAGCTGGGGCGATGAGTGGCTAGCGGAAAAACCGCCAAATCTTTTTATACACGATGCTTGTGGGAATGCGGTCAATGCTACGGTAGTTTGTAACCATTGCGGCGAACCTTTAGGTGCGCACAATATCACTCAGGAGCCGGGCCCTTCTATGCAGGAGCCAGAGGCTAGTCGACTGCGATTCTTGATAAAAGAACTTAAGGCAGGTGAAAAATAGGGTTTGGGAAGTTTAGGGTCAGAAGTTTAGGGTCAGAGTAAAAACTTTCTATACTCAATTCTGAAGAGGAGTGCTGCTTGTCATCGATTCATTATCATCAATTCTGCGAATCCATTGAGCCTTTATTTTTCCGCCACTGCTGAGGGCTTATCCCATGCCAGCGTTTAAAGCTTCGAGTGAAAGCGCTTAATTCGGAGTAGCCCAAAAGCGCCGCAATATCTGTAAGCCGGTAGTATGGGTGATTAATATAATCTTCAGTTTGCTGAACGCGCACCGCTTCTGTAAGGGCTTTAAAGGTGGTGTTCTGGCTTGCCAGCCGTCTCTGCAGTGTGCGTTTACTATAACCGATGGCTTGGGCCACGCTTTCCACACTACATTCTTCACTTACCAGCATTAAAGATACGCAATGCTTCACTTGTTCAACAAAGTTATCTTCATGTCGTTCTTCTAGATATTCCCTTAAACGCACGGGTATTAGCTTTGCTGATTCGGCGATGGGTTGCGACAGCATCGAGCGATCAAATGATAGGGCCAATTTTGGGGCATTAAATGCGACAGGGCAGGAAAAATACTGAGAATAATAATCGGGGTTGCCCACTTCACCGTGTCTTAAAAAAACCCCTCTAGGGCTCAGGTGCTGACCGGAAAGGCTTTTGATCAAGTTATAAACCAAAGCGATGCCATGATCTTGAAAACGAATATTGTCGGCCACTTTGGGAAAGTCACTTGCAATGGAAAACTCAGCGGTATCTTGATGCAGAATTAAATTCAGCTTAACCGTTTGCACTCGTAACTGAATGTGCTCCACAAAAATTTTGAGAGCATCGCCAATGGTCGGGCAGGCAATAATCATCGATGCCAGAGGCCCATAAATGGCAATGGTCTGGCGACGAGCCAGTTGCAAGCTCAAGTCGGGAAAATCTAATCCAATTGCGGCTAATTCTAAGAGATTATTTTGGCGATCGAAGGGTATGAGTCGTTCATTGCCACTGGAGGTTTCGAAATTCAGGCCGGCCGCCTCATAGTAGGCTCTTGGATCACCGCCTTTCTCTAGAACCAGCTCTGAAAATCCGTCCAAAAAGCTGCTGTTAATTAGGGGGTAGCGCATGCTCTAACAAGCTCACTTTGATGGATTCCAATGAATAATCGCCCTGATGTCACCTTAAGTCAACAAAGTGGCGCAGAGTGTCTATATGGTGGCGTTAAAGGTCAAGCTTTTGTGGCTTGGACTGCTAAATTGTACGAGCCTCATTTCAATAATAAGTCGAGTTCACGTATGTACGATTACATCATCATTGGTGCCGGGTCGGCTGGTTGTGTACTGGCCAATCGCTTGAGTGAAAACCCTGAGAATAGTGTGTGTTTGGTCGAGGCGGGCGGCAGCGACAAATCACCCTTCATCTACACGCCCCTTGGCGTAATCGCCAGTTTGGCCTTGGGCATGTTTAATTGGTCGTTCAATTCCAAAAAACAATCGTCCATGAAAGAGCGCGAAATCTATTGCCCGCGAGGTAAAGTTTTGGGCGGCAGCAGCTCCATCAACGCCATGCTTTATCTGCGAGGCCAAGCTCAAGATTACGATCGCTGGAATGAAAACGGTTGTGCCGGCTGGAGTTTTTCTGAGGTACTTCCCTATTTCAAAAAGTCTCAACATCAAGAGCGTGGAGAATGCGACTTGCATGGAATGAACGGTCCCTTGAATGTGGCCGATGGTCGAAGTCGACACGAAATTAATGCCGCTTTTGTGGAGGCTGGCATACAAGTGGGTGAAGCTTACAGCGATGACTTTAATGGCAAAGTGCAGGAGGGGGTGGGTTGGTTCCAGTGCACCCAGAAAGACGGCCAGCGCCACAGTGCGGCGGCCGCTTACTTGCACCCCGTCATGGCAAAAAGAAAAAACTTGACGGTGCTCACAAATACGCAAACCAGAAAAATCTTGTTCGAAGGCAAAAAAGCCGTCGGCGTCGAGGTCCTGGGAAAAAAACAAGTTAGGCAGTTGAAAGCAGGTAAAGAGATAATTTTATCCGCCGGATCATTTGGTTCTCCGCAATTACTGCTGCTCTCTGGTGTGGGTCCAAAAGAGAAATTAGAAAGCCATAACATTACTCAATATCACGATCTCCCAGGCGTGGGTGAAAATCTCCAAGAGCATGTGGATGTGCTGGTGGTGGCAAAAGACCGGTCTAGCCGATCTTGGGCGGCGCTCAGGCCCTTAACGCTAATCCGCTCGGTGGGAGAGGTGTTCAATTATTTGTTTAGCCGTCGGGGCATGTTTTCTACCTCTATCACGGAATCCGGTGGTTTTATTCGAGTGGGGGACAATGCAGTCACTCCCGATGTTCAGATTCACAGCTCGGCCTTAGCGATGGATGATCACGGCCGTAGCTTCAGTTATTTCCTGAAGTACGGTTATAGCTTACACGCGTGCCTGCTGCGACCTAAAAGCCGCGGTTCAGTGTCATTGCAAAGCGCAGACCCGCTCGCAGACCCTATCATTGATTTAAATATGTTGAGCGACGCGGACGATGCGAAATTGTTGGTGAAAGCGGTTCGGCGTGTGAGAGAAATAATGCGAGCTCCGGCGCTTTCGAAGTACACCGGTGATGAAATACAACCAGGCCCTAATTGCAGCAGCGACGCAGCGTTGGATGACTTTATTCGCCGTAAAGCCAATCACGTATACCACCCTGTAGGCACCTGCAAGATGGGTAATGATGATCAAGCCGTTGTGGATGAACGTTTGCGGGTGCGTGGTTTGGCAAACCTCCGCGTTGTTGACGCATCCATCATGCCAACAATTGTTAGCGGCAATACTAATGCGCCCACGCTCATGATAGGAGAGCGCGGGGCTGAGTGGATTCTGCAAGACCATGGCTAGATTCTTAGCGAGATAGATGTACAGACAAAAAAATAAAAAAACAAAAAGCAAACCATAACTCCCGGAGAGCAAAAATGAAAAAAATCATTACCCAGAGAAACCTACTGACCCAGGGCATTCTGATTGCAGCCCCTTTGCTGCTGTCTGCACACAGCCATGCACAAGAATCCTTCGCCCTTGAAGAGATTGTAGTGACCGCGCAAAAACGTGTGCAGTCTTTGCAGGATGTACCCATATCAGTGGCGGCTGTTTCCGCAGAAAAAATGACTGAGTTTGGTATCGTTGATCTAGAGAATATGTCGGCTTATGTGCCGAATTTCACCATCAATGAGACCGGCATTTCTACCACCGTGGCGGTCCGCGGTATTTCGTCCGGAATCAATCCCGGTTTTGAACAATCGGTGGGAATGTACAACGACGGTGTATTTTACGGAAGAGATCAATTGGCCCGCGTGCCCATGTTGGACTTAGAGCGCGTGGAAGTTTTGCGTGGCCCGCAGGGAATTTTGTTCGGTAAAAACAGTATTGCGGGCGCTGTGAGTATGATTGCGGCAAAACCCAGCGACACCTTCGAGGCTTCTATCAGTGCTATGTATGAGCCTGATGCAAACGAGCGCGACCTGCGATTGATGGTGAACGGGCCTCTAACTGATACATTGAGTGGGCGTTTGGCGATCATGTCTCACCAGACTGACGGATATATGCAGAACACGGCCTTGAATCGTGATGAACAGCAAGAAGATGAGAGCTTTGTTCGGGCCACATTACAGTGGCAGGTTAGCGACACCTTCGTCGCAAACCTGAAAGTTTCTCGCGCTAACTTTGATGTGGACGGTCGTAATATTGAAGTGTATGGCAGTGTGGGCGCGCCAGACCATTTGACGGTATTGAATTCTTTACAGGGCGCTCTTGGAAGAGATGCCGTTGGCGAGACTTTGGATCGCAAGCGAGACTCCAACGGTGATACCAGCTACAACGAAGTGGACAACATCACCTTAAAAATGGATTGGGAGTTGGAGGACTTTACCCTCACTTCTATCACCAGTCGGGTTGCCTATGAATACGATGAAGTGTGCGACTGTGACTTTTCTGGAGCCTTGGTGTTCGACGTAGATTTCAACGAAGAATACAGTCAAGTCAGTCAGGAAATTCGCTTTACTTCAACCGGCGGCGAAACGCTAGATTATATAGGCGGTTTGTTTTATCAAAGTTCCGATCTGAAATATTCAGATGCTATCAACCTGGTGGACGGTACTATTTTGACTCAGGTTCTTGGCGGTGCCGCGCCCCCTTTGGCCCCGTTTGCCAACCTGTCGGCCTCGGCTCGAAACTTTTCTCAGGACTCCGACGTTTGGGCGGCTTTCGCGCAAGTGACATGGAATTTTAACGACGAGACGCGCTTGGTTGTTGGTGGTCGTTACACCGATGAAACCAAAAGTGCGGATCGCAAGCAAGTTCACATTGCCGGACCGGATTACGGTGGCGGTGAATTGCCCACCGAAGTTAATAATGCCTTAAGCGGTGCTTACAACACACTTTTTGGCCTATTCAGCATCGAGCCTTATGACACGATTTACGGCGACTTATCAGAAAGTGCTTTTACACCCATCGTTACCCTGCAAAAAGATGTGTGGGATGACAGCATGGTGTACGCAACCTGGACACGCGGTTTTAAATCGGGTGGCTTTGATGCTCGCTCTAATGCTCACCCAGACGTGGCCGTTGTTAATGCGACCAACGCTTTGCGCGGCGGCTTCGACTTGGTCGGTAGCTGGGAATTTGATCGCGAAGAGGCCAACAGCTATGAGTTGGGCGCTAAGATGCGTTTTGCTGGCGGTCGTGCCGAATTGAATGCCGCACTATACCTGACCGAATACAGCGATCTTCAAGTGTCTCAGTTTGATGGCACCTTGGGGTTCAATGTGACCAACGCCGGTGAAGCCACGGTTCAAGGCATTGAGCTGGATGGTCGTTGGGCGGCTACCAACTCGCTCACCTTGAGTGCCTCTATGGCCTACTTAGATTTTGTTTACGACAGTTTCCCCAACTCGCAATGTGCGTTTGGGCAAACACCTAACTCACCCGAATTCCCGGGTTTGTGTGACGTGACTGGTGAACGCAAAGAATACACCCCCGAGTGGACCGCCAACGTAAACGTGGACTACGTGCGCCCCTTGAGCAATGCCATGGAGCTGCGCGCGGGCGTGGATGTGAGTTACATGGATTCTTATTTGTATGCCTCTAACCTAGACCCAAGTTCAGCACAAAGCGCCTACGCGATGTGGAATGCACGTGTGGCCTTGGCCAGTGCGGATGACACTTGGGAGGTGTCTGTCTTGGCGCGTAATCTGACTGACGAGACAGTGTTGAATTTTGGTGGCAATACGCCCTTGGCCAGCACCTTGACTGGCGGGCAGGGCAACTCCTACTACGCTTTCGTAAATCGCCCGCGCAACATCGCTTTGCAGCTTAATTACAAGTTTTAACTTCCAGCTTGAAATTGTTCTACCCTTGGCGCTTCGGCGCCATTTTTTTTGAGTTTGGGTCAAGTTTGGAAGTTTGGGGTCAGAGTCAAAATTCTCTTTCTTGAGTATTTATTGCCAAAGATCAACAAGATTCTATGGTACTCTCAGGCCATATCGTTTTTCCGTCGAAAAATTGTGTTATGAGACCATTGAAATGTTTACTGCAATAGAGGCGATGCCACTGCCGGAGCTATCCAAGCTAGATGATTGCCACAAAGACCCTGGAATTAAAATACCAGATGTGCACACAGATTGTTTCTCGTTGTCAATTCGAAAAACCATTTCCATAGAAGCTTTTGTAGAAGCATTCTACACAAGCTGGTTATTCAAAGTTGAGAGGCTAATTCTTGGTTTTGTTGTAGCAAAACCCTCTACAGACACGCAGGCATTGGAGTTGTCTATGGGGAAGAGGGAGAAATTTTCCGCTTGGAACCTTGAGTATAGAGACGAAAATCAAGTGGTATTGGCAGATTTCATGGGAAAAACCAAATCTTGGTTGATGGTCCAGAATAAGGATGAAACTTCCACACAATTGTTTTTCGGGAGTGCAGTAATGCCGCGATACAACGCGGATGGCTCACTGGGTAAGCCCTCTCTTTTTTTCAGATTGCTAGGCGGTTTTCATATTCTCTATTCAAGACTACTTTTAAGAGCTGCGAGTAGAAATTTGTTGTCGAGAGATTTGTGAAGTTTGGGGTCAGAGTAAAAACCAAGAGTAAAACTACGCTTAGGTAATTGCGTCGCCCATAGGCTAGACCTTCGAGGCTAGCAAGGCCAAAACAATGTCATTTAGACCATTCCTAGAAAGATAACTAGTGCCGCCAGAGTGGAGGATTAGGAAATTTGGGGTCAGAGTAAAAACTTAGGCTGCTGGATTTTCTCGTTGGTCACCTGTTTTACTGCCGTGATGGTGATACGAAATCTTGATAAGGGCCAAAATTCAATATCCTCAGGGTTTTTGTCCCATAATATAGAAATAGTGAGGCGGAAGAAGACGCAGGGAGCATTTATCTTAGGGGGTTTTTTCCCCATTGTTCCTTTCATAGAAAGGACGATATCTGCGAATAATATTGAATATTACATTTGTTTTGTGAAGCTCGCTAATAATGCGTTTGAGTTCCACCACTAGATTAGGCGTAATTACTT